>Ga0105100_10000002_pt1 | contig 141495 bp, 139 predicted proteins | sample PPLLak12cMay2015_2_FD_87033 | JGI IMG/M metagenome (GOLD analysis project Ga0105100, IMG submission 87033) | Freshwater sediment microbial communities from Prairie Pothole Lake near Jamestown, North Dakota, USA - PPLs Lake P8 Core (1) Depth... | ecosystem: Environmental > Aquatic > Freshwater... | reverse complement strand
TCGGCCCTGGGGAAGCAGAAGAGGCACCCGTCCTGACCGAGCTTGAGGACCGCGCCGGCCGCGAAGACGTCACGGAACCTCGCCGGCAGGCTGACGCGCCCCTTCGGGTCGAGCTGGTACCTGTGCGTGCCGAGCAGTTCGGCCACGCGTCCTCCCCTTCTCCTCCACTGCGCTCCACACATCCTCCACATCTGCTCCACGGTGTCAAGTAAGCAGAGTGAACCGTTGGATGCGGATGACAAGCGTTGTGAAAAAGGGTGACGCCAGTCGTGCCTAGCGGTGGCCGACGAGCGGGGTCAGGACAGGAACGGCTCCCACTCGGGCTCGAGACGTCCGATCGACAGCCGGAACCCGTCCGCGGGCGCCGAGGGATGACGGGCGAGGCGCATCCCGGCGTCCTCCGGCCGTCGGTTCTCCTTGCGCGAGTTGCACCGCCGGCACGCCGCGACGACGTTCTCCCACGTGTGGAGCCCGCCCTTGGACCGGGGCACGACGTGGTCGAGGTTCTCGGCCGCGGCGCCGCAGTACTGACACGACCAGTCGTCGCGCGCGAACACCGCTCGACGCGTGAGCGGCGCCTGCGCTCGGTACGGCACCTTGACGAAGTAGCGCAGGCGTACGACCGACGGCGCCTCGATCGCCTCGCGCTCGGAGTGGAAGACCAAGCCGTTCGCGACGATCACCTCCGCCTTGTCCTTGAGGACGAGCACGACCGCCCTCCGCGCGGTCACGACCGCGAGAGGCTGGTGCGACGCGTTCAACACGAGCGCTCTTCCCATGCGGGTGCAGCGAGTCTAGCGCACGCGTGTTTCCGGCCGAGGGTGCTTGAATCGGGTGGATCCCAGGGTTGTAATCCGCGGGAAGGCGGCGGTACCCACCGCCCAGAGTCGGACGCCTGAAGTAGCGAAAAAGGGGCCGCGCGGGGCGTCCAGCAGCTCCAGGTGTGGGCCGTCGCCTTCTCCTTCGGGAACCTGGACCGGCGAAGCGCCGTCCGATGACGCATGACGCGGGAACCCCGGGTCTTCCCCAGACGTACACCTCGGTAAGATGGCGTTCCACAGACAGGGACCGGAGGTGCGGGTGGAGGCACGGGAGCCGACGCTCGACTGGCGCGGGTTCGCCGAGCGCTTCCGCACCATCGAGGCGAACGTCGAGAAGGTCGTCCAGGGCAAACACCGCGAGATCCGTCTCGCGCTCGCCGCCCTCATGGCCGAGGGGCACATCCTGATCGAGGACGTCCCCGGCGTGGGCAAGACCATGCTCGCGAAGGCGATCGCGCGCTCGATCGACTGCTCGTTCCGGCGGATCCAGTTCACGCCGGACCTGCTGCCGACCGACGTCACCGGCGTCAACGTCTTCAACCAGGAGCGCGGCGACTTCGAGTTCAAGCCCGGTGCGATCTTCGCGAACATCGTCCTCGGCGACGAGATCAACCGGGCGAGCCCGAAGACGCAGTCCGCGTTGCTCGAGTCGATGGAGGAGCGCCAGGTCACGGTCGATACCGAGACCTACCGGCTCGGCGTGCCGTTCATGGTCATCGCGACCCAGAACCCGATCGAGCACGAGGGGACGTACCCGCTCCCCGAGGCGCAGCTCGACCGGTTCATGATGCGCGTCGGCATCGGGTACCCCTCGGCCGAGGTCGAGGCAGAGATCCTCGCCACGCACGGTGTCCGCTCGACGCTCCCCGACATCGGGGCGGTCACCGACGCGCTCGCCGTGCGCGAGATGATCGAGCGCGCGCGAGAGGTCCACGTCTCGAGCGACGTGCGTCGGTACATCGTCGACTTCGTCGAGGCCACGCGACGCCATCCGGACCTCTACCTCGGCGCGAGCCCTCGAGCCTCGATCATGCTCCTGCGCGCCGCGCGGTCGATGGCGGCGGCCGAGGAGCGCGACTACGTCATCCCGGACGACGTCAAAGGACTCGTCCTTCCGGTGCTCTCGCACCGGGTCATCGTGACCGCCGACGCGGTGATGGGCGGGAAGACCTCCTCGATGGTGCTGCAGGAGCTCCTGGCCGAGGTCCCCGTCCCCGTCGCGGGGACGGCCTGACGTGCCATCGGGCCGTGGCGTCCTCGTGTTCGCCGCCGGCCTGGCCCTGTGGGTGCTCGCCCGGATCACCGGCTCTGCGACGATCCACATGGTGGCCGTGGGTCTCGTCGTGCTCCCGTTCGCCGCGGCGCTGTTCGCTCGGTGGGGACGGCTGCGGTTGCGCGTCCGTCGTCGCCTCTCCGACGCGCGCGTGCGGCCTGGTCAGCGGGTCACCGTCGACCTCGAGGTCGAGAACCAGTCCCCCGTCCCGAGCTCGTTCCTGCTCCTCGAGGACCAGGTGCCGCAGGCGCTCGGCCGCTCGGCGCGCCTGGTGATCGCCGGGCTGCGCGCGCGCGGCAGACAGCACGTGTCGTACACGCTGACGCCGCAGCGCCGCGGCCGGTACACGCTGGGGCCGCTGTCCGTGGACCTGTCGGACCCCTTCGCCCTGACCCGGGTGCGGGTCGAGTTCGAGGACCGGGAGGAGCTCGTCGTCACGCCGGAGGTCGAGGACCTCGTCGGCGGGCCGAACTCGCCGTTCGGCATGACGAGCGGGCTCGCGATGGCCCGGAACCTGTTCCGGACCGGCGACGAGTTCTACACGATGCGCCCGTACGTCACCGGCGACGACCTGCGCCGGATCCACTGGCCGAGCGTGGCCCGCAGCGGTGAGCTGATGATCCGCCAGGACGAGTCGACCCGGCGCTCGACGGCGGTCATGTACATCGACACGCGCGAGGCGGCGATCGGACAGATCCACACGCCGTCGTTCGAGAAGGCGATCTCGGCCGCGGCCTCGGTCGGTGTCCTCCTCGTGCGGTACGGTTTCACGCTGCGGCTCGCGACGAGCCAGCTCCCTCCGCAGCGGGTGACGGAGGAGCTGCTGCTCGACACGCTGGCCGGCGCCTCGCACCACACGGCTCGATCGCTCTCGGCGGGGATCGGACGGCTGCGGATCGCCGCGGCGGCCGACACGACGCTCGTCGTCGTCTCGGCCCCGCCGCCGCCGACCGAGCTCTCCTCGCTCGTGCAAGCGGGCACGGTGTTCGGCCCGAAGGTGGCCGTGCTCGTGCATCCGACCGACCCCGACACCCTGCCGCCCGAGCGACGCGAGCAGCTCGAGGGCCGCGCCACGCAGGCGCAGCGCTCGCTCTCCCGCTCCGGGTGGGAGGTGGTCGTCCTGACCCCGACCGGAAGGTTGGCCGACCTGTGGCACGCACCGAAGACCCAACCGCTCGTGCACAGCGTCTGATCCCGCTGGCGACCGTCGGCGCGCTGGCGTTCGCGACCGCGCTCGCGTTCGGCCGCGTGTTCGCGGGGCGGGCGCCGACGCTGCGGCTGATCGCGGCCGGGCTCCTCGCCGTGGCGATCGGATGGGCGACCGGCCGGCGCGGGCTGCTCGTCGCGACGCTCGCGAGCCTCGCCGGGCTGGCTTTCGCCCTGACGTGGCTCGTGTTCCCCCAGACCGCCTGGTACGGACTCCCGAGCCTGCGGACGCTGCGGGCCGTCGGCCGCTCGCTCGAGTTCGTCGGGCAACAGACCCGCACCCAGGTCTCGCCCTCGCCGCCGCTGCCCCCCCTGATGCTCGCGGCGGTGACCGCCGTCTGGGCCGCCTCGTCCTCCGCCTACACGCTGGCGGTCCGCGCGGGGAGCCCGATCCTGGCCGTGCTCCCGCCCGTCGCGCTCGTCGCGTTCGCCGATGTCGTGCTCGAGGACGGCGTGCGTCCGATCTACGCGGCGTTCTTCCTGCTCGCAGCGCTCGCGGTCGTGTTCACCGACGGGCTCCGGCGGATCCGGCAGTGGGGTCCGGTGTGGTCCGGGACGTACCGCGACCACACGCTGCGCTCGGCGGCCGGGCGCGGGGTCCGGCGCGTGACGCTCGTCGCGCTCGGGGCGGCGCTGCTCGTCCCCTGGCTGCTGCCCGGGTTCCGCGCGGATCCGCTCGTGGATCTGACCGGAGGGAGTGGAAGCGGTCTCGACCCGTTCGTGTCGATCCACGCTTCGCTGAACCGAGATGAGCCCGTCGAGCAGTTCCGCGTCACGACCGACGGCTCGCAGTCGTACTGGCGCGCGTTCGCGCTCGACCGGTTCGACGGCTCCACGTGGAGCATGAGCGACCCGAACCTCGGGGGCGCCCGGACGTACCCGGTCCCCGCGAACGTGCTCCCCGGCGACGTCCCATCGGACGCCGAGGCGATCCAGCAGGAGATCCAGATCATCGGGTACGCGGACAACTGGGTGCCGATGGCCTACCCTGCCGAGACCGTCATCGTGCCGGCCGGGGAGCTCCAGTACGAGGAGAGCCTCGGCATCGCGCGCCTGGCCGACCCGCTGGAGGCGGGTGCGACCTACCAGGTGACCTCCCGCCGCGTGGTCCCGACGCCGGAGCAGCTGGACACCGTGGTCTTCGAGCCGGCGAGCGAGTACGGCGACTACACCTTCGTCCCGGACGACGTCCCGGGGGAGGTCGGGGTTATCGCTCGGGAGGTGGTCGAGGCCGAGCCCAACCCGTACCGCGAGATCCTCGCGATCCAGGAGCATCTACGCGCCCAGCCGTTCAGCTACGACCCGAAGGTCGAGCCGCAAGCCGGGGCGACGGCGATCATCGAGTTCCTCACCCAGACGCAGACGGGCTTCTGCCAGCAGTTCTCCACGACGATGGCGGTGCTCGTCCGCGAGCTCGGGTACCCGGCGAGGGTGGCGGTCGGATACAAGCAGGGCGTCGACCTGGGCGGCACGTTCGTCGTCGACTCGCACGACGCGCACACCTGGGTCGAGGTCTACTTCCCCGGCTACGGCTGGCTCGCGTTCGAACCGACGCCGGGTCTCTCGACGCCGAGCCCCCTCGCCGACGAGGGCGGCTACCTGGACCCGACCGCGGCACGCGAGACCGACCCGCGGGGCGCCGGCTCCCCCGACGGGCCCACCGAGCCGACGACCCCTATCGACCCGAGCGGCGAGCTCCCCCCGCAGCTCGGACGTCTCGAGCAGGTCGAGGACCGGCGCGGACGCGGCGGCGGCGGCATCGTCGACATCATCCCGGGGCTGGTCCAGTCGCCTTCGCCGGGTCTCGAGGAGCCGGGCTACGTGATCCCCTACGGCCTGCTGGCGACCATCGCGCTCGGGGCGATCGGAGCGATCCTCGTGCTCGTGCCGATCGTGAAGACGGCCTGGCGGTACCGAGCGCTCCATCGGCGCCGCGAGCCTCGCGAGGCGGTGCTCGCGGCGTACCGCGTCTTCGACGGCGAGGCGGCGGATCTGGGGCTCGGGCGCCGGGCCGGCGAGACCCTCGCCGAGTACCGGGACCGGATCGGATCGACCGTCCGGTTCTCGGACGGCCACCTGGCCGACCTCACGGCGGCCGCGATGCGGGCCGCCTACTCCCCGGTGCGCCCGGACAGCGACGACGCGCACGAGGCCGCGAGGGCGGCGCATACCGCCATCCGCGACATGCGGAGGAGCACCGGGATCGTGCGACGCGTGACCGGGATCTACCGGCCGGGTGTGTAGAGGCTAGCCGCCGGTCTGTGCGTGGGCCGCGGCCTCCCGGAGGGCCCGGACGAAGCGATCGCGGTCCTCCTTGAACTGCCCGACCTTCGAGTCCACGCCCGTCGCGATCTCGTCGATCGCGACGAAGAAGGCGAGCTGTCCCTCGCGGAGGGCGTCGAGGACCTCCCCGTCACGCCGGCAGATCTTGAAGATGCTCTGGCCGTCGGTGACGAGCTTGACCTCGGACAGATGCCGGTCCAGGGCCGCCCGACGATTCAGGTAGTCCCACGCGCGGCGGACCCGCTGGAGCGACATCCCGCCGTCGAGCAGCGACCGAACGACCTTCAACGCGACGAGGTCGCGGAACGAGTAGAGCCGCGCGACGCCGGGTCGTCCGCCGGTGCCCTGCACCGACGGCGTCACCAGACCGATCTGGTCCCAGTACCGGAGCTGCCGCGGCGTGCAGCCCGTGAATTTCGTTGCCTGATGAGTGGTGAACCCCTCCATAGGAACGCGCGCCCTCCGACGACTCGTCACCTGCCTCGAACTCTTCGCGTCCGTCAGCGGGTCGAGGGAAGGCTCGAGGTCCTGTTGACGGTCACGCCCCCGGGGAAGGTGAGGTTGTTGTACTGCGCGCATGGTTCGGTGGCAAGTGCGCAGGTAGGTTCGCGCCGGGACCGCGTCGTTCGCGGCGAGCGCCGCGGAACGAGGGTGCGCGGGTCACTCCTCGGGGCGCTGCGGCGGTCGCAGCCGACCGGACATCCGCGCGAGGAGCGCGGCGATCGAGAAGCGACCCGACTGCTGCATCGCCCGCACCTGATCGAGCGTGAGTTGCTTCAGGTATCGGTAGATCAGGAGCGACGACGCCAGCATGACGCCGAACCCGACCGCGGCGATCCACAGCGCGATCGGGAAGAGCATCAGCATCACGAACCCCGCGATGAACGCGAGGAACGACCATCGGATACGGCTCGAGAGATGCGCCGAGAGCGATGAACGACTCACCGTCTCGACGAGACGGGGGTCCTCCTCGGCCAGTCGCTGCTCGATCTCGTCGAGGATGCGCTGCTCGTCGGGCGAAAGAGGCATCTGACTCCGATCGTTGGGACGGCACCTCGATTATAAGGAGGACCGAGGGTTGAACTGAAGGGTCAAGTCTCCTCGTTCGGTCTTCGGCGTTCGTCCCGCTCGCGGCGGCGCTCGAGCAGGGTGGCGGGCATGGCCGCCCCCCGCCCGAACCGGCGCTCGATCCGGTCGAGGGCGCGCTCGACGTCGCCACGGCGCTCGCCACGTAGGAGCGCGAGCTGCTCCTCCCCGGCCGGGACCAGCCCGGTCGCCGCGACGCCGAGGAGCCGGACCCGCCGGCGGGCGCCCGGCAGCCCCCGATACAGCTCGGCGGCCACCTCGTACAGGTCCGCACCGACGTCGGTGGGCGCGGGGAGCGTCCGCGAGCGCGTGAGCGTCGTGAAGTTCGCGAGCCGGACCTTGAGCGTGACGGTGCGCGTCCGGTAGCCGTCCTCTCGGAGACGCGCGGCCACCCGGTGTGCGAGCGCGAGCACCTCGCGGAGCAGGTCCTCCTCGGCGTCGAGGTCGGCGTCGAAGGTCTCCTCGTGGCTGACGGACTTCGGGGGCTCGTACGGCACCACCGGCCGGTCGTCCACGCCGAGCGCCAGGTCGTGCAGGTCACGCGCGTGCTGGTCGCCGAGCAGGCGGCCGAGCACCGTGGCCGGGGTGCGGGCCAGGTCGCCGACCGTCCTCACGCCCAGGCGCCCGAGCGTCTCGGTGGTCTTCTCCCCCACCCCCCACAGCGTCCGAACGGGAAGCGGCTCGAGGAACGCCGGAACCTCGTCCAGCCGGACGACCACCAGGCCGTCGGGCTTCGCCTGCTTCGAGGCGAGCTTCGCGACGAGCTTGCTCGGCGCGACGCCGATCGAGCACCGGACGCCGACCCCGTCGTGCACCTCGCGGCGGATCTTCTCGGCGATCTCGGCGGGCTGCCCGAAGAGCAAGACCGCCCCCGCGACGTCCAGGAAGGCCTCGTCGAGCGAGATCGGCTCGACGAGCGGGGTCACGGCGAGCAGGATCTCGCGGAACCGGTTCGAATGGGCCTTGTAGGACTCGAAGTCCGGCGGCACGAACACGGCGTCGGGGCACAGGCGTCGGGCGCGGACGGCCGGCATCGCGTTGCGGATGCCGAACGCGCGCGCCTCGTACGAGGCCGACATCACGACGCCGCGCGACCCGGCGCCGCCCACGACGACCGGCCGGCCGGCGAGCGATGGGTCCTTCAGCACCTCGACCGAGGCGTAGAACGCGTCGAGGTCGACGTGGAGCATGGGCTCGGCCGGACGGGGGTGCGTCACCGCGGCCGAGCGTACCGCTCGCGCCGACGCCTGGAACACCGCCGCCCGAGGGCTCACCATCCCGCCGAGCCGCCGCTCGCGTGCCAGAGCTTCCTCGGGGCGACGGTCGCCGTCGGACCCGCGGGCCGCTCGGCCGCGAGCGCCTCGTCGAGACGTCCCTCGCGCCGAGCCCGGTGCAGCGCGGCGAGGTCCCACACGTCCTCGGCGACCACACTCACCCCCCGCACGCCCGTGCGGCGCACCTGACCGCGGACCACGAGCACGTAGGAGTGGAAGACCGTCTTCGAGACCTTCGGCTGGACGCTCTCGAACACCGTGACGTCGACCGGCCCCGTCGCGTCGTCGAGGGTGAGGAAGATGATCCGCTGCCCGCTGCGGATCGCCGGCGTCTGCGACGCGACCTTCACCCCCGCGACCATCACGGTCGCCCCGGCGCGCTGCCGCCACAGGTCCTTCGCGCGGACCACGCCGAGGTCCGTCAACACGGGTTCGAAGAACGAGACGAGGTGCCGCGACGCGTCGAGCCCCACGACCTGGAGCTCCGCCCGAACGCGCTCCGCGTCCGAGTACTCCGGCAGCGACAGCGCGAGCTGCTCCGGCGGCGCCGCCAGGTCGAGCGCCATCTGCTCCCCCTCCCGCTCCGGCTCCGCCGTCATCGCCGTGTACAGCCGATCCCGCCGCGTTCCGCTCCCCGACGCATCGAAGGCGCCGGCGTGCGCGAGCGCCTCGACCACCGGCCTCGAAACGGACGTCCTCCGGAGGAACTCCCCAACGTCCCGGAACGGCCTGTCCGCCCGCGCCTCGAGGATCGAGCGGATCTCGGCGTCCGAGACCCCGTGCACGTCCTTCAGCCCCAACCGGATGCCGTAGGACGTGTCGGCTCGGAGCGTTCCGGTGCGTGCCGAGATCGGGGCGGTCACGACCTCGACGACGTACTCCGGCTCGCTCCGGTTGACGTCGAGGGGCAGGATCTCGATGCCGTGCTTCCTGGCGTCTTCGAGGATCAGGCGCCGTGGGTACATGCCGGGGTCGTGCGTGAGGACGCCTGCCAGGAAGTGAGCCGGATAGTGGGTCTTCAGCCACGCCGACTGGTACGTCGGGACGGCGAAGGCGGCCGCGTGGGCCTTGCAGAACCCGAAGCTCGCGAACTGCGTGACGTCGTCCCACGTGCGCTCCGCCACCTCGTCCGGGACGCCGCGCGCCGTGGCGCGCTCGAGGAAGTCCTGGCGGAAGCCTGGGAGGAGGTCGTCGTCGTCGAGGTGGCGGCGGATGTGGTCGGCGTAGGTGAGGTCGTACCCGGCGACGGCGGCGAGGGTCCGCATGACCTGCTCGTGGTAGACGATCACGCCGAAGGTCTCGCGCAGGGCGGGCCGGAGCGAGGGGTGGGCGTAGGTGGGGGCCTCCATGCCGCTTCGGCGACGCAGGTACGGGTGGATCATGTCGGACTTCACCGGGCCGGGACGGAACAGCGAGATGTCGACGATGAGGTCCGCCCAGCGGGTGGGCTGGAGCTTCTGCAGGAGCTCGCGCTGACCCGGGGACTCGATCTGGAAGCACCCCAGGGTGTCCGAGGTGCGGATCAGCTCGAACGTGGGCTCGTCGTCGAGGGGGATCCGCTCGAGGTCGACCTTCTCGTGCTCGGTGCGGGCGATCTCGTCCAGGCAGTGCCGCATCGCCGAGAGCATCCGCACGCCGAGCACGTCGAGCTTCAGGTAACCGAGCTGCTCGACGTCGTCCTTGTCGGCCTGGATCATCCGGTAGCCCTGGTACGAGCGCTCGAGCGGCACGCGGGTCACGAGCTCGTCGTTCGACAGCACGATGCCGCTCGGATGGAGCGCGAGGTGCCGAGGGAAGCCGTTCAGGCGCTCGGCGACGGTGAACAGCGTCTCGAGCTGGCCGGCGTCCAGGTTCTGGCCGGCGAGCTCGGGCAGGCGCTCGATCGCGACCCGGAGGTCGTCGGCGCGGATGTGCGGGAAGGCCTTCGCGACCGTGTCGACCTCGGGCTCGGGCAGGCCGAGGGCCTTGCCGACCTCGCGCACGGCGGCGCGGGCGCGGTACGTGTCCACCATCGCGACGCACGCGGTGCGATCGTCGCCGTGGCGCGAGAGCACCATGTCGTAGACGTCCTCGCGGCGGGCGGACTCGACGTCGATGTCGATGTCGGGGAGCTCCTCGCGCATCGGGTTGAGGAACCGCTCGAACGCCAGGTCGTGGCGCACGGCGTCGACGTCCGAGATGCCGGTGAGGTAGCACACCAGCGAGCCCGCGGCGCTCCCACGGCACGCGCACCGGATCCCCATCGCGCGGATGTCGTCGACGATCCCCGCGACGGTCAGGAAGTACGCCGAGAAGCCGAGCCGGTGGATCATCGCGAGCTCGTGGTCGAGGCGGTCGCGCACGGCGCGCGTGGGCTTCATGCCTCGGCGCTCGAGGCCGCGCCAGCAGCGCTCGGCAAGGACGGAGGACGCGCTCCGGCCGACGGGCGTCGGGAACTCGGGCAGGTGCATCCGCCGCAGACCGAGGTCGAACGTGCACGACTCCGCGATGTCGAGGGTCGCGCTCGCGAGGTCCGGGCGCTCCTCGAGGAGCCATCGCATCTGCCGTGCCGGCTTCAGCCAGCCCTCGGCGTTGACCCGGGAGACGTTGTGGCGGTTGATCGGCACGATCTTGCGCATGCACTCGAGCGCGTCCGCGAGGAACGCGTCCTCGGGCACCAGGTACCGCACCGGGTTCGTCCCCACCGCGCGGACCCCGGCGCGATCGGCCAGCCGCAGCAACGTCCGGATCTCGTCCCGCGAGCCGGCCTCGAGCCGCTCCTGAACCGCCACGTGGAGACGGTCACCGAACGCGTCCTTCCACGGCGCGAGCGCGACACTTGCTGCGTCGAGCCGTCCCCCGACCGCGATCCGACCGACCGGAGACCCCGGCCCGAGCAGCGCGACGAGCCCCGCGGCGTGCGCGCACACCTGCTCGGCCGAGACCGACGGCTCCCCGCGCTCGCCGACCATGTGCGCGTCCGTGACCACCCGACACAGGTTCGCGTACCCGACCGCGTCCAGGGCGAGGAGGGTCACGTGCCCGTCGTCGAGCCCCGACCGCCCACGCACCGTGACGGACGCTCCGAGGATCGGTCTCACACCGTGCTGCTGGCAGGCGTCGACGAAGCGGGCGGCGCCGTACAGGCCGTCGCGGTCGGTGAGCGCGACGGCCGGCATCCCGAGCTCGGCGGCACGGCGCACGAGGTCTTCGGGCGAGAAGGCTCCCTCCTTCAACGAGAAGAAGGAGCGGACGTCGAGGTGCACGAAGGAGGGCGGCGTCATCGCGGTCGATCCGATATCCGAACATATGTTCGATTCTCAGAACGTACTCCCCCGCTCCGACACGGGTCAAACCGGCAGCGTGCCGGGGACGGCCGACGTCGGCTACCCTGCGCCGGTGACCGAGCCCACCCGCCCCACGGACAAGGCGACGATCCTGGCTCGCGAGCGCGAGGCTTGGACGGGATGGTGGGCGCACGTCGAAGGGGTGGATCCGGACGCGACCCGGCCCGACGGGTGGTCCCTGAAGGACGTCATCGCGCACATCGCGGCGTGGCAGCGGTACTCGGCCGAGCGGCTCGCGGCGCTCGGACGAGATGAGCCCGACCCCGGGCCGCCGGCGGCCGAGGACGACTTCAACGCCGGCGCGCGAGAGACCTCACGCTCCCGTTCGTGGGATGAGGTCCGCGCCGAGGCCGAGCGGGCCCACGAGGCATTCGTTGCGACGATCGGATCCGTCCCCGAGGACACGTTCGCGCGGCACGACGGGCTCGGCGCGTTCGTCGTGGCCGTCAACGGCGTCGAGCACTACGAGGAGCACCTACCCGACGAGTTCCGCGGGCGCTGACGCGTCGCGCGGTCAGCGGCGCTCCCAGATCGCGGTGTCGTGCACGAGATGGACACGCCTGGGCTCGAGCTCGCGGAGTCGGCGGACCGAGGCGACGTAGGCCTCCTCGTCCGGCGCGCTGTGTCGGCCCGAGCTGGCCGGGTCGGTCGCGCCCTCCCACTCGGCGAGCGTGAAGACGGCCTGTCCTGCGATCACGAGCGGCCCGCCTGGCGCATCGACGACGAGCGACTGATGTCCTGGCGAGTGCCCCGGCGTCGGTACGAGCCGGAGGCCGGGCGCGATCTCGGTCTCGCCCTCGACGAGCTCGTACCGGGCGCCGGGGAAGTCGACCCACTCGGGCACCGTGTAGTCGGGCTCGTGCACCATGGCCCACTCCCGCGCCTGGGCGAAGATCGGCACGGCGCGGAACAGCGCGTTCTGCCCGCCGTGGTCGAAGTGCAGGTGGCAGTTCCCTACCGCCGTGACGTCGGCCATCGAGATGCCGTGCGCCCCGAGCGCGTCCGGGAGCGGGCGACGACGTGGGTCGAAGTACTCCTCGACCTCTGCGTTGCCGGTGCCGACGCCGGTGTCGAACAGGAACACGCCGTCCCGATGCGCCACCGCGTGCGCGACGATCGCGAGCGAGCCGCCGGCGAGCGGATGGCCCTCGGGGATCCGCACGTCCGCGAGGTGCAGCGGGAAGATCTGCGGTTCGGTCATGCCAAGTAGCTAATCCCAGAGACGCTCCATGTGCCAACGGTCGCGCTGGCGGTCGTGGTACAGGTCCCAGACGGCGCCGCCCCGGGCCTCGACGCGCCAGTACTCGCGGTCCCGGCCGTCGGCCCACCACCGGCCCTCGATGCGCCAGCGGCCGATCACGTCGGCGACCTCGTACCGGCGGCCGCGCCACACGAACGCGCACGGCATCCCGGCATCCCGCTCGACCCGCACCTCGACCTCCTCGTCGTAGCGCTTCGCCATCGTGTCTTCGCCTCTTCCCCATCACCTCCCCCTCGCGGGCGGGTATCCGAACGTATGTTCGAGGGGAGGCCACGATACGCCCGCGCTCGGACACCGGTCAAGTCGAGCCTCCCTGCCCTCAGAAGAGGGTTTCAACCCGTTGATGAGTCCCGAGCCTCTCCCCCAGCCTCCGGTATCAACCCCCTTGATGGCTCTGTCCTCGGTGGTTGCCATCAAGGGGGTTGTCACCGACGGCCACGCCGAAGGACCGCCTGGGTGTCAACCCGTTGTGAGACCGCCCCGACGACGACCCACGGTCGCGCCAACCATGCGACCGCACGGAGCCGATAGGCTCCGTGCGGTGAGCACCGCCGAGCCGCTCGTCGTCTGCGTCCCGAACTTCAGCGAGGGGCGCCGCCCCGAGGTCATCGACCGCATCTGCGATGCCCTGTCGAGCGTCCCGGGAGCACGCCTCGTCTATCGCCAGGCCGACGCCGAGCACAACCGCCTCGACACGACCGTCGTCGGCTCACCCGACGCCGTCCGCGCCGCCGCCCTCGGCGCGGCCCGCGTCGCCGTCGACCTGATCGACATGGAGCGGCACTCGGGCGGGCACCCGCGGATGGGCGCCGTCGACGTGATCCCGTTCGTGCCGCTGCGCGGGATCTCGATGGAGGGGTGCGTCGAGCTCGCGCGGGTGTTCGCGAAGGAGCTCGCCGAGACCCTCGACCTGCCCGTCTACCTGTACGACCGCGCCGCCCTCGCGCCCGAGCGCGCCAGCCTGGCCGAGGTCCGGCGCGGCGAGTTCGAGGGCCTCCGCGCGGCCGTCGCGCGCGGCGAGCGGCTGCCGGACTTCGGCCCGCACCGGATCGGCCGTGCCGGCGCGACTGCCGTCGGCGCGCGCACGCCGCTCGTCGCGTTCAACCTGTACCTGTCAGGCTCGGAGGTCGACGCGAAGGCGGTCGCGAGGGCCGTGCGCGAATCGAGCGGCGGCCTGCCCGCCGTCCGCGCGATCGGCTTCGCGGTCCCCGAGCGCGGCTGCGTCACGGTCTCGATGAACCTCGTCGACTTCGAGGTCACCGGCCTGCGGGCCGCGTTCGACGCCGTGCGTGCCGAGGGCGCTCGGCGGGGTATGGAGGTGCTGGACTCGGAGATCGTCGGGCTCGTGCCGCAGGCGGCGCTGGGTCCCGACGACGTCACCCATCTACGACTGGAGAGGTTCGATGCGGAACACCAGATCCTGGAGCGGCTCGTGAGCGGGGGCGGGATCCACGAGCAGGGCGTGGACGCGTTCCTCGACACGCTCGCCTCGGACGCGCCGACGCCCGGCGGCGGCGCGGTCGCCGGCCTGGCCGGCGCGATGGGTGCCGCGCTGATCGAGATGGTCGCGAACCTCACGATCGGCAAGGAGGGGTACGAGGGCGTCGGCGAGCGCATGGGCGGGATCCTCGCCGACGCCGAGGCGGCGCGCGGCGGGTTCGTGGAGCTGGCCGACCAAGACGCAACGGCGTTCGACGGCGTGATGGCCGCGTTCAAGATGCCGAAGGAGACCGACGCCGAGAGGGCCGCCCGCACCGAGGCGATCCAGCGCGGGTACGAGGCCGCCGCGACGGTGCCACTCGACACGGGCAAGCGAGCCGTCGCGCTGATGGAGCTCGCGCGAGAGGCGACCGAGAAGGGCAACGTGAACGCGGCGTCGGACGGCGCCTCGGCGGCGGCGATGCTCTTCGCCGCCGCGAGCTGTGCCGCCTTCAACGTGGACATCAACGCGGCCGGGATGAAGGACACCGCGCGCGCCGAGCAGCTGCGGACCGAGGTCGCCACGCTCCGCGCCGAGGCCGCTGCGCTCCTCGACGCCACGAACCGCGCGTTCGTCGAGCGGCTCGCGTAGCGTCCGGATGGACCGCTGGTCGTCCGGCGATCCGATCGTCCTGCGCGAGATCTGGCGCGGCAAGGTCTTCGAGGCCCGCCCGGCGACCGTCGTCGAGGACGCCCCCGACCAGACGACCCTGGTCATCCCCGGCGGGGTGCGGTGCGGCGTCCCCTTCGGCGAGGACGGCGCCGAGCTCCGCCTCCCCGACCGCCCGTGGCGCCTCGAGATCCGCCAACGAGGACCCGAGCCGATCCTCTCTTTCGCGTGGCCGGACGCCGCGTACTCGGTGCTGCGGTGGCCGACCGACGAAGGTGCCTCGGTCTGGTACGTGAACCTGCAGCGACCGCTCGAGCGCACGCCGATCGGGTTCGACACGACCGATCACGTCCTCGACCTGCTCGTGCGCGCCGACGGAACCTGGACCTGGAAGGACGAAGAGGAGCTGGCCGAGGCCGTCCACCTCGGGCTGTTCACGCCGGATCAGGCGGCGGCCTTCCGAGCCGAGGGCGAGCGCGCGGTCTCGAGGATCCTCGACCGCGAACCGCCGTTCGATCACGACTGGATCTCGTGGCGCCCCGACCCATCGTGGCCGGAGCCCTCGCTCCCCGACGGCTGGGACCGCTCCTTCCGGTCAGGAGCTTCGGCCAGCCCCGACGATGGGAACGACGGCTAGGCCCAGACCGCCTCGAACACGGCGCGATCGACCGGCGTGCCCCACCCCTCGGTCAGCTTGCCGTCCGCGATGTGGAAGACCTGCACCACGTCCAGCAGGAAGGTCTCGCCGCCACGGACGGCGGTGTTCTTGAGGAGCACGACCGCGTGCTCGTCGTCCGCCAGGACCGCGTGGAGCTCCGACTGCCAGGAGGTTATGTCCTCGGGCATGACGGCGAGCGACTCGAGGATCGCCTCCTTGCCCTCGATGTCTCCGGATACGCGGCTGGTTCCCGGCCAGTGGAACTTCGCATCGTCCGCGATCATCTCGCTGACCGTGGCCATGTCCCCCGCGATCATGGCCTCGACTCCCTTGCGAACGAAGTCGGCGTTCGGGTGCGCCATGATCCCTCCTTCGTCCGGGGTGCGCTGTCGCCCTCCGCGGTAGCGGGCACCCTCGATGCGAGCAGCGATCTGGTCGTACCTCGGAGCCCTCATCGCGCGCAAGTCCGTTGGTCCCTTCCACGGCTGGGACCCCCACACCTCCGATACCCGGGCGTGGACGTCCGCCGCCGACGGCTTGTCGAGGCCGGGCAGAACCTGCTCGACGAACTCCTCGAGCCGTGGCTTGCCCTCGGCGGGCCACTCGACGTGAAGGTACGAGACGCCTCCGTCCCACAGCCACTCGAAGCTCCTCTTCACCTCGTCCTACGGCTCGCTGATCGACGAGCTCGAGGCCCGCGCGACGCTCGAGGGATCGCGCCCCGCCTCCTCGGCGGCGCGGTCGACCGTCGCGTTCATCTGGGCGTACTCGTGCGGCGTATCTGCCCATCCGTGCCACACGTCCGCGTAGCGTCCCGCGATCGGGAGGAGGCGCTCGCGGCCCGTTCCCCCGATCCAGATCGGCGGGTGAGGCCGCTGCACGGGCCCCGGCCGCTACAACGCATTGGTCAACCTGTAGTGCTCGCCCTCGAACGACACGCGCTCCCGCTCATCAGGAGCTTCAGGACCTGCACGCCACCCCTCGAGCCGATCCATCCGAGTGGTAGTGGATGTGTTATGCTCGCTGCCCTTCCTGCGCTCGGCCCGGGATCCCCACGATCGATGAGCGGCGATGAGCAAGGGTAGAAGCGTTCTTGTGGGAACCATCCTCCTCCTCGCCATGGCGGTCCCCGTACTCCTGGTCAACCTGTCTGATCGCGGCGACGGTACCCCCGAGGCGCCTGGCATCGAGGGATACATGACACCCCACGAGATCCCCTTTCCGAGCGCCGAACGCGTGAGCCTTTCGCGGGCGAGCGACCTCGCGCCGTTCCCCATCCCGCGCCCGGACCACCCGCTCACGACCGAGGAGGGAGTCGTCGCGGTTTGGGTCCAAGGTGCAGGAACGGATCGCGATGATGCGTCTGTTCAAGTCGCTCTCTGGTATGCATCGGGACTCGAGATCCACCTGACGCCGGTATCTCCCGGCGACGAGGAGCCGCTGGTCTCGGACTTCCCACAGGACCTCCCCCGTGACCTACGAGACGATCGGGACGACCGATGTGCGAGTGATCCCACCCGGCGTGCTCTCGGAAGACCAGCCGGGTTCTGTGGCACTCGTTCGAGATGGTGTGTTCATCACCATCTTCGGGTGGCTCCCGGATATCACGGTCCGCCAACTTCGTGAAGTGGCGACGGCGCTCGTCATGGCGCGGAGCGGATAGCACCACCTCACACCAGAAGAGGCCCCCATCAGGATCTCAGTCGAGCTTCGGCATGACGCGGTCGACGAACTCCTCGACGCGGGCGAGACCCTCGCTCGGCCAGCTCACCGTGAGGTAGCCGATGCCGCCGTCGCGCATCCACTCGAACGTGCGCCTCACCTCGTCCCACGGCTCGCTGATCGACAGGCCGGCGGAGCGCAGGATCGAGGCCGGGTCACGGCCGGCCCCCTCCGCCGAGCGGTCGACGATCGCGTTCAGCTCGCGGAGCCCCTCGGGCGACTCGACCCAGCCGTGCCAGGCGTCGGCGAACCGCCCGACCGTCGGCAGCGTCCGCGTCCTCCCCTTGCCGCCGATCCAGATCGGCGGATGTGGCCGCTGGACCGGCTTCGGACGGAAGAGCGCGCCGTCGAGGCGGTAGTGCCTGCCCTCGAACGACACGCGCTCCCCGCTCATCAGGAGCTTCAGGACCTGCACGCCCTCCTCGAGCCGATCCATCCGTCCGGCCAGCGATGGGAACGGGATGCCGAGCTCGGTGTGCTCCTCGACGTTCCACGCGGCGCCGACGGCGCATTCGACACGGCCGCCCGAGATGTGGTCGACGGTCACGACCTCGGTCGCGAGGATCGAGGGGGGCCGGTGCGTCATCCCCGTCACCAGGGTGCCGAGCCGGATCCGCGATGTCGCCGCCGCGAGCCCGGCGAGGAGGGTCCAGCCCTCGAGGCACGGTCCATCGGGATCGGCGTACAGGGCGGTGAAGTGGTCGAACACCCAGGCGCCCTCGAACCCCGCGTCCTCGGCGAACCGGGTCCGCTCGAGGATCTGGTCCCACGTGAGTTGGTGCTGCGCGACATCGAGTCCGAACCGCATCTCACTCCCCCTCCTCGTCGGCGTAGTTCCAGGTACGGAGCGTGCCCGGCTCGAGACGCAGGACGACCGAGCTGGGTGCCGTCTCCTGGGTGAAGTCCTCGGCCCGCTCGGCGCCCTCGTACCGGGCGTTGATGCGGCGGGCGACGCCCTCGACCCCGTCGGTCAGGATCGTTGCGTCGCAGTGGAGCTCGACGCCGGTCCACGGATACGTCTGCTCGGCGACGACGAAGCTCACCCGCGGGTCGCGCCGGATGTGCCGCACCTTCTCGCTTCCGGCGAGCGCCACGACGTTGAACCCGCCGTCGCGCCACTCGTGCCACACGGGCGAGAGCCGGACGCGGCCGTCGCGTCCGTGCGTGGCGAGGACGGAGGTGATCGGACGATCGAGGAACCCGAGCAGGTCGTCGATCGGGATGTCGCGGGGCATCGACGGCATCGTAGCGAGGTTGTCGCCGACGGATCCGTGCGGGAGGCTACGCGCGATGTCCACGTCCGACCTCTCGGCGCTGCGCGCCCGTTTCCCGGCGCTCGCGCGCGAGCACGACGGCCGGCCGGCGGTCTTCCTCGACGCGCCCGGCGGCTCGCAGGTGCCCGAGACCGTCATCGAGGCCATGGGCGCGTACCTGCGGTCGAGCAACGCGAACGCACACGGCGCCTTCGCGACGAGCCAGGAGACCGACCGCACGATCGTGGACGCGCACGCGGCCGCGGCCGACCTGCTGCACGCGGACCCGGACGAGGTGGTCTTCGGACCGAACGCCACGACGCTGCTGCTCGCGATCTCGCGCTCGGTGGGACGGACGCTCGAGCCCGGCGACGAGGTCGTCGTCACGCGCCTGGACCACGACGCGAACGTCCGCCCGTGGGTCCTGGCGGCTCAGGATGCCGGCGCGACCGTCCGATGGGTCGACGTCCGCGACGACGACGTGACGCTCGACCTCGCGTCGTTCGAGGAGGCGCTCTCCGAGCGGACGAAGGTCGTGGCGGTCACGCTGGCCTCGAACGCGGTCGGCACGATCACGCCGGCCGCCGACCTCGCTCGCATCGTGCACGAGCGCACCACGGCGATCGTCGTCTTCGACGGCGTCCACCTGGCGCAGCACCGGTCGATCGACGTCCGGCCGCTCGGCGCCGACCTCCTGGCCGTCTCGCCGTACAAGATCTTCGGGCCGCACCTGGGGATCCTGTTCGGCCGCCGCGAGCTCCTCCGCTCGCTCACGCCGTACAAGGTGCGGCCCGCGAGCGACGACCTCCCCGATCGCTTCGAGACCGGGACGCAGAACCACGAGGGCTTCGCGGGGTGGACCGCGACGGTGGGATACCTCGCCGAGGTCGGTCGGACGCACGGCGTTCCCGCAGGCCACTCCAGACGCGAGGCCGTGGCGGCGGCGTTCGACGCATTCGCCGCCCGGGAGCACGTCCTGGCCGCGAGGTTCCTCGAGGGGGTGCGGTCGATCCCCGGGCTGCGCGTCTACGGGATCACCGACCCCGAGCGCCTGGCCGAGCGCACGCCGACGTTCGCCGTTCGCGTGGGCGACCGGCACCCGCTCGAGACCGCGAAGGCGCTCGGCGAGCGGGGGATCTTCGTCTGGGACGGCCACTACTACGCGCTCGAGCTGATGGAGCGGCTGGGGCTGCAGGAGACCGGCGGCGCCGTGCGGATCGGGTTCTGCCACTACAACACGCCCGCCGAGGTGGACCGGGTGCTCGAGGAGCTCTCCGACCTCGCCTGACGCGCCCGGCCGTGTTTCCGCAGGTTGCTAGGATGGCGGCGCTCCCACACCACCTGCGAAAGGAACGCCATGCGCATCCTGATCCTCGGCGGCGACGGGTACCTCGGCTGGGCCACGTCGATGTACTTCTCGAAGCGCGGCCACGACGTCCACGCCCTCGACAACTACCTCCGGCGGCGGATGCACGAGGAGAACGGCACCGACTCCCTCACCCCGATCCTCGAGACGCTGCCGTCCCGGGCGCGGGCGTGGAAGGACGTCACCGGACTGGAGATCGGCGTCACGGAGGGGGATCTGACGGACTGGGGCGTCGTGGAGCGCGTGTTCTCCGAGTTCCAGCCGGAGGCGATCGTCCACTACGGCGAGATGCCGAGCGCGCCGTACTCGATGATCGACCGCGAGCACGCGGTGTTCACGCAGACGAACAACGTCACGAACACGCTGAACGTGCTGTACGCGATGGCCGAGATCGTGCCGGACGCGCACCTGGTGAAGCTCGGGACGATGGGCGAGTACGGGACGCCGAACATCGACATCGAGGAGGGCTTCATCGAGATCCAGCACAAGGGGCGCTCCGACGTGCTGCCGTTCCCCAAGCTGCCCGGGAGCTTCTACCACCTGTCGAAGGTGCACGACTCCCACAACATCCACTTCGCCTGCCGGATCTGGGGCCTGCGCGCCACCGACCTGAACCAGGGCGTGGTGTACGGCATCGAGACCGAGGAGACGAAGCTCGACGAGCGCCTGGTCACGCGGTTCGACTACGACGAGCTGTTCGGCACCGCGCTCAACCGGTTCTGCCTCCAGGCGGTGATCGGCCACCCGCTCACGGCGTACGGCAAGGGCGGCCAAACCCGCGGGTACCTCAACATCCTCGACACGATGCGGTGCGTCGAGCTCGCGGTGCTGAATCCCGCCGACGAGGGCGAGTTCCGCGTCTTCAACCAGTTCACCGAGCAGTTCTCGATCAACGAGCTGGCCGAGATCGTGCGCGAGGCGGCGTTGCACCACGGGCTGCAGGCGGAGCCCGTGCACGTCGAGAACCCGCGGGTCGAGATGGAGGAGCACTACTACAACGCGACGCACACGAAGCTCCTCGACCTGGGTCTGGAGCCGCACCTGCTCTCGGAGACGCTGATCGAGTCGATGTTCGACCAGATGGAGCGGTACAAGCACCGGGTGATCCCCGACCGGATCGACCCGCGGACGCGCTGGCGCGGCGTGCTCCGCGACCGCGTCCCCCGCTGAGCCCCGCCGCCGGGTGGTCGCCGCCGCTCGGCTAGAGTGAGGGACCGTGCTGGCCCTTCGGATCGTCGGCGGGATCCTCGCCGCGGCGTTGTTCGCGCTCGCGGTGTACCGGTACGGGCGACGGCGGATCAGCCGCCTGAACCTGATCACCACGTCGGTCATCTCGATCGCGGTCCTCGTCCTGGCGATCGCGCCGTCCCTGTTCAACCCGCTCTTCGAGGTCTTCAACTTCGAGCCCGGGAGCGGACAGCGACTCACCGCCGTGCTGCTGGTCGCGGTCGTCGTGCTGTTCCTGCTCCTGATCCGGACGCAGTCGGAGGCCGATACGAACGAGCGGAGCATCCGGCTGCTCGTCGAGTCGCTCGGGCACACGGCCTTCGATTGGACTGCGGCGGAGCGGATCCCGGAGGGCAAGCGGATCGTCGTCGTCTCGCCCGCCTACAACGAGGCGGAGAACGTCGGCGACGTGATCGAGGCGATGCCGAAGGAGATCGACGGCCACCACGTGGTGCCGATCGTGATCGACGACCACTCGGACGATGGCACCGCGGACGCCGCGCGCCTCGCGGGGGCGCTCGCGGCGAGCCTGCCGATCCGGCGCGGCGGCGGGCTCGCGCTGCGCGTCGGCTACGACATCGCGCTGAAGCTCGGAGCCGACATCGTCGTGACGATCGACGCCGACGGCCAGCACCAGCCCGAGGAGCTCCCCACGCTCGTCGCCCCGATCATCGCGGGCGAGGCGGACCACGTGAACGGCTCGCGTATGCTCGGCGACTTCGAGCGCGAGTCCGTCATCCGCCACGTGGGCGTGCACTTCTTCTCGTGGGTCGTGACGCTGCTCACCGGCCAGCGCGTCACCGACATCTCGAGCGGGTACCGGGCGACCCGGGCCGACATGCTCCGCAAGCTGATCCTCGAGCAGGACCAGTTCTGGACGTCGGAGGTCACGATCGAGGCGCTCCGGCAGCACGCCCGCGTCGTCGAGGTGCCGGTCACCTTCCTCACGCGGCGCGGCGGCGAGTCGAAGAAGCCGAAGTCGCTGCGGTACGGCTGGAACTTCTCGAAGGCGATCGTGAAGACCTGGCTCCGCTGAGGCTCACGCCTCCGGGGATCAGCACACCAGCGCGACGGCGATCTCTGCGGCAAGGCGGGCGTTCGAGGCCAGGAGGGCCAGGTTCGCCTCCAGGCTCGCGCCGCCGGTCTCCCGCGCCAGCGCCGAGAGCAGGAACGGCGTGAGGGCCTTGCCGCGGACGCCCTCGCGCTCGGCGCGGGCCTCGCATCGGCGCACGGCCTCGGCGACCGCGGTCGCGTCCATCGCGTGCGAGCCCGGGACGGGGTTGCACAGCAACACGGCCGAGGGGATCCCGAGCTCGCGGTGCGCGCGCGCGAGCGCGGCGGCCTCGGCCGGCGTGTCGACCCGGTGCTCGAGCTCGACCGGCGACTCGTCGGCGAGGAAGAAGGGCATCCGGTCCACGCCGTAGCCGACGACGGCCACGCCGAGCTCCTCGAGCCGCTCCGCCGTCGCCACCGGATCCACGATCGACTTCGGACCCGCGCACACGAGCAGGATCGGGGTGCGCGAGAGCTCCAGCAGGTCGGCCGAGACGTCGCCGCTCCCCGGGTGCACGCCGCCGATCCCGCCGGTGGCCCCGACCCGGATCCCGGCCGCGGCCGCGGCCCAGATCGTCGTCGAGACCGTCGTCGCCCCGGGCCCGCCGCTCGCGACGGCGATCGGCAGGTCGCGGCGCGCGACCTTCGAGATACCCTCCGGTTGGCAGAAGCGCTCGAGCTCGGTCTCGGTCAGCCCCACCCGAACCGCCCCCGAGACGACACCCACCCACGCCGGGACCGCGCCGGCCCAGCGGACCTCGGCCGACATCCGCTCGGCGGCCTCGGCGTTGCGCGGGACCGGCAGGCCCTGGGACAGCACGCTCGTCTCGAGGGCGACGACCGGCTCCCCCGCATCGAGCGCCGCTCGGACCTGCTCGGAGGGCTCGACGAGCTCGCTCACGACGCCATCCCGTCCGGCCACGAGCGGTGGCTCGAGACCTGGCGCGCGCCCGCGTGACACGCCCGCCGGAGCGCCTCCGCCGGGCCAGCGCCGAGGGAGAGCATCGCGAGGAAGACGCCGTCGAACGCGTCGCCGGCGCCGGTCGGATCGATCTCCGTGACCGGCTCCGCGGGCTCCTCGAGCACCTCGTCCCCGACGCCGGCGAGCGCACCCTGGGCCCCGAGCTTCACGACGGCGATCGCGTAGTGCTTCGACAGCGACCGGGCGGCGGCCTCGCCCTCCTCGCCCGTCAGGGTCCGAGCCTCGAGCGAGTTGGCCAGCATCACGTTCGCCCGCTCGGTCTCCGTCAGGAACCGCTCCACGCCGAAGGCCTCCACGAGCGGCCACGACGCCGGGTCGACGCCGACGTACCGGGCCTCGGCGCGATCGAGTGCGGCGAGCGCCCCCGGCCGCGAGCCCTCGTGCAGGAGCAGGTACCCCGAGACGAGCACGGCCGCCGCCCGGATCGTCTCGGGTAGGTCCGCGGGCGACAGGCGCGCGTTCGCGCCCCGGTCGGCCACCATCGAGCGCTCCCCCGCCTCGTGGACCACGAGCATCGTGCCGGTCGGGACGTCGGGGTCGACGGCGAGCCGCGGGTCGACGCCACGCTCCACGAGCGCCTCGCGCAGGATCCGGCCGGCGAGATCGTCTCCGACCCTGCCGACCAGACCCGTCCGAGCGCCGGACCACGCGCCCCACACGGCGGCGTTCGCCGCGCTCCCTCCCGGCTGGACGAGCACGTGCCCGTGCACGTCGCCGCCGCGGGCGAGCGCTCCGGTCTCCACACGCACGTCGACCATCACGTCGCCGATCGTCACCAGGTCCATCCGGCACGGAGCCTACCCGGTCGGCTAGCGTTCACCCGATGCGAGCGAGCACCGACCGGGTCTTCCTGCGCGAGCCGCGTCCCGCCGACCGGGACGAGTTCCTCGCGCGCGCGCCAGCCGGCGGCTCCACCGGCCGTGGACCTACCCGCCCGAGACGCCGGAGGGCTTCGCGGCGCTGCTCCGTCGGGCCGAGGCGCCGACCGAGCGCGTCCGCCTGATCTGCCGGGCGGAGGACGACGCGATCGTCGGCGTGGGGAACCTCAGCCAGATCTTCCTCGGCGATTTCCGGAGCGCGTACCTCGGCTACTTCGGCTTCGCGCCGTACGAGGGGAACGGCTACATGACCGAGGGCGTGGCGCTCGTCCTGCGGACGGCGTTCCGCGACGTCGGCCTGCACCGGGTCGAGGCGAACGTCCGGCCCGAGAACGAGCGCTCGATCGCGCTCCTCGGGCGCCTGGGGTTCCGTCGCGAGGGGTACTCGCCGCGCTACCTGAAGATCGGCGGCCGGTGGCGCGACCACGTCCGGTACGCGATCTTGGCCGAGGAGTTCCGCTGGCGCCCGAGCGCCCGCGGCCGCTGACCCGTCCCGCGATCCGACGCTACCCGGCCTCGGCGATGCCGGCGGCCTCCTGCGCCCACCGGCCGAAGGCGCCCCAGAACGGATCGAGCCCGGGATGCTCGAGGGGCCGCTCCCCCTCCTCGGTCACGAGGACGGTCGGCGCTCCGCGCTCGGTCATCGAGCCGACGATCGCGGCCTGGATCCCCTCGACGGCGAGCGCCTCGACGAGCGCCTCGGCGCGGTCCGGGACCACCGTCGCGATGAGCGTGCCCTCGCTGATCGCGACGTAGGGATCCATCCCCGTGTGCTCGCACACCGCCCGCACCTCGGGGCGGACCGGGATCGCCGCGAGTTCCACGCGCATGCCGATGCCGGCGGCTGCCGCCACCTCGGTGAGGCCGCCGAGGACCCCGCCCTCGGTCGCGTCGTGCATCGAGGTCACGCCCTCGTCGCGCAGACCGAAACGGCGCGCCACCACGGCCTCGGGGACGACCGTCATCTGCTCGAACAGGGCCTCGGCGGCTCGGACGGCGTCCGCGCCGATGGCCGACGTCAGCCGCTCCGGGAACGTCGCGGCGAACAGCGCCGTCGCCTCGATCGCCGCGCCCTTCGTCACAACGACCGCGTCGCCGGGGCGCGCCATCGTCGGGGTCACGAAGCGGTCCTCGGGGCCGCTCGCGATGCACACGGCCCCGCCGACCATCGGCCACGTGCACCCGTCGTAGCGCGCCGTGTGGCCGGTGACGATGGCGATGCCCATACCCTCGCACGCGCGGTGGAACGCGTCCCACAGCGCCGCGAGCTCCTCGTCCGTGATCTCCGGCGGCAGGTTGAGGTCGATCGCCATCCACCGCAACGGCAGACCGCTCGTCGAGGCGTCTGAGGCCAGGATGTGCGCCGCGAACCACGCCGCCCGCTCCCAGCCGTAGGCCGGCACCACGAAGACCGGGTCCGCCGTGAGCGCCATCGCGACGCCGTCGGCGACCCGCACCACCCCCACGTCCACGCCGTGCTGGGGGCCGACGAGGACGTCGGGGTCGCTCGCGCCCAGACGCCGATGGATCACCTGCTCGAACAGCTCCGCCGTCGCCTTGCCCGTCCGCTGCTGCGTCATCGCTCCCCCGCCTTCCATCTGCTCACGACCTCGGCCAGCAGACGCGTCGCGGACACCGGGTCGTCCGCCGCGCCCACCGCCGAGACGAACGCCACGCCGGCCGCGCCGGCGGCGAGGACCTCGGCCGCGGTCGCCGGACCGATCCCGCCGATCCCGACGATCGGGAGCGGCGTGGCCCCGGCGACCGCGCGCACCCCCTCGAGCCCCGCCGGCCGAGCGTCCGGCTTCGTCGGGGTGGACCACACCGTGACCCCCAGGTAGTCGGCGTCGGCCGCCTCGGCCCGCTGGGCCTGCTCCGCGTCCTCCACGCTGATGCCGAGGACCACGTCCGGGCCGATCCGCTCGCGGAGGCGCTCGAGCTCGTCGGACTGGCCCACGTGCACCGCTCCGGCCCCGCTGTGGACCGCGACGTCGACGCGGTCGTTCACCACGAACAGGACGCCGGCGGCGCGGCACCTGGCCGCGAGCTCCTCGGCGAGGGGTGCCAGCTCCTCGTCACCCAGCTCCTTCGCGCGGAGCTGGACCGCCGTGGCTCCCCCGGCGATGGCGGCGACGGCCACGTCACGATGCCCTCGGCCGGGCACGAGGCCGCTCGACGTGACCACATACACACCGAGCGCACGGGGATCGAGTCGCGCCATGTCCTCCCTCCGCCGGCATTACCCGGATCAGGTTCGTCGGGTCGCGGGCGCGCGGTGCCCGCCTCTCAGCCCGGTGCCCCGAGCTCCCCGGTTCGACCCGAGTCTAGCGAAGGAACGCGGGGGCGACGGCGCCCCGGGCCAGCGGAGGACCTCCCGCGACCGTTGCTAGGGACAGGCGCCCCACAGGCCTCGGCCGCCCTCGCGGGCCGAGCGCTGAGCCGCGACGAAGCGGTCGACGTACCTGACGTTCGGAGGGAACGTCGTGACCACCGCGTAGCCCTCCGCGAGCAGGGTCTCGTTGAACAGCTCATCGCCGATCCAGACGTACGCCAGCGTGCGGCCGTACCGGTCCCGGCGTTCGACGTCGAACTCGAGACGCACGGTGCGACCCTGGATGCGCGACTCCGTGTAGCCCGACGCCTGCTCGGCGAAGCACTCGACCGGCTGGTCGGGCGCGACGGACTCGGGCGTGTCGATCCCGATGAACCGTACGTCGACCTCGCGGCCGCCGAGCAGCATCTCGGCCGTGTCGCCGTCGACGACTCGCGCGACGAGAGCCGGGGTGCCACCGCCACCCGCTCCCGGCTCGCCAGGCTCGTCCGCGGTCCCGCATGCCGTCACAGCGACGGCGAGCGCCGCAACGGCGAGCGCGCGTCTCACGCTCGCGACGCGACGGTGCGCGCGATGCGGCGCTCGCGCGCGACCTTCTTCCAGTCGCTGGACTTCGTCGAGAACGCGATGTCGGTCACGATCTCGAAGACGCCGAGCGCGGCGCACGCCCACGCGGCCCAGGCGGGCGCGTCGGTCGCCCACCAGAACGCCAGCGCCACGAACGGCGCGGCCTTCGTCGCGAGCGCGCCCGACGCGTGCATCCACGCCCGAGCGCTCGCCGGCGTGCGCAGATACGTCCCGTAGTCCGTCTTCAGCCCCGGCCAGGGCGGCACCGCCATCCGGACGAAGTAGCAGACGAACCGGATGCCGACGAGCCGCCCGACGACCCAGTGCGCAAGGCCGTGCACGGAGCCCGACCAGATACCGGCAGCGAGGACGAGGGCGATTCCCGCGACGACCTCGTCATCGACGCGCATCGCCACGACGACCGCGAGCCCCCCAACGGCCGTTCCGATCATCAGCACTGCGTTACCGAACCACACGGGGGCCCGCAGCCGCACCGCGCCCTCGAACGCATCGCGGTCGATCCGGCCCGCGACGTCCGCCCATCGCGCGGCGAGGGACGGGTCGTGCTTCAGGCGCCGAACCAGTCGCCAGAACCCGAGCCGCGACAGATCCGTATCCCCCTCGCGAACGGCCGCCTCGATCCTGGCGAAGGCGGTGTCGAGATCCTCGTCGTGCGGGGGACGCGGGCTCGTATCCACCATCCGACCCTATATCCACGTTACGATGGGCGTCCGGACGCGCCCCCGGCCCCTCACATCTGCCTGCGACGGAGGTCCCGCCACGTCCAACAGCACGATCCCCGAGCGATCGAGCACCGGTCGCGCCGACGCGTTCGAGCTCGTCACCCTCGACGGCCGTTACCACATCGTCGACCGCATCGCCGCCGGCGGCATGGGCGAGGTCTTCCGTGCGCACGACGCCGTCCTCGCGCGCGAGGTGGCGATCAAGGTGCTGCATCGCCCGCTCGCGGCGGACCAGGGGTTCGTCGACCGGTTCCGCAGGGAGGCGCGCGCCGCCGCGGTCCTGTCGCATCCGAACATCGTCGCCGTCCACGACTGGGGCGCGGTCGACGGCATCTACTACATGGTCATGGAGTTCGTTCGGGGGCAGAGCCTCCGCGACATCCTCAACGCCGAGGGCGTCCTCGCGCCGGCGCAGGCGGCCGACGTGCTCCTGCAGACGCTCGCCGCCCTCGATCGCGCGCACCGGCAGGGCATCGTGCACCGCGACATCAAGCCCGAGAACATCATGGTGACGCGCGACGGCGTCGCGAAGGTCGCGGACTTCGGGCTCGCGCGCGCGTACGCCGACGCCCAGATCACGCACGCCGGGCACGTGACCGGGACGGTCCAGTACCTCGCGCCCGAGCAGCTTCAGGGCGAGCCGGCCGACCCACGCACCGACCTGTACTCGCTCGGGATCGTCGCGTACGAGCTCTTCACCGGTCAGATCCCCTTCAACGCCGAGACCCCGATGGCGATCGCCTACAAGCACCTGCGCGACCGCGTGCCTGCGGCCTCGGCCCGCAACCCGGCCGTCACGCCCGGCCTCGACGGGTGGGTGGCCTCGATGACCGAGAAGGACCGCGAGCTTCGCCCGGAATCCGCCGCCGAGGCGCGCCGCGACCTCCAGGCGGAAGCGAGCGCGCTTCCTCCCGCCCCCCCGATCGGCGAGCTCGTCCCGGACGTGGCGGTCCTGCCGCCGCCCGACATGCCCGAGCGCGCCACCACCGTCACGATCCCACGCACCAGGTCCGAGCGCTCGAGGCGGCGCGGCCGGGGTCGGCGAGTCTCCGGCATCGTGCTCGCGCTCCTCGCGCTGGCCGCGACCGCGTGGGGGGTCTGGACCTACGCGATCCCGCACGACGTGCGGATCCCCCGCGTCGTCGGCGCCACCGTCGAGGGCGCCCAGGCCACGCTCGAGGAGGCCGGTCTCACGGTGCGGATCGCGGCCGGCGACCACGACCCCGTCACGCCGGCCGGGCGCGTCCTGTCGCAGCGGCCCGAACCCGGGATCCAGATCCGCGAGGGCTCGCAGGTCGTCCTCGTACCGTCGCTCGGACCGCCGCCGGTGAAGGTCCCCGATCTGGTCGGCAAGACGGTGGCCGAGGCGCGCCGCGCGCTCGAGCGCGTCGGCCTCGAGCTCGGCGAGCCGACCGAGCGGTACGACGACAAGATCGCCGAGGATCGCGTCATCGAGCAGAGCGTCCCGGCGAAGGACAAGACCCCTCAGGGATCGACCGTCGACGTGGTCGTGAGCAAGGGGCCGGCTCCCGAGCCGGTGCCCAGGGTGGTCGGCGAGACGCAGGGGACGGCCGAGTCGATCCTCGGCGCCACGTGGGTCGTGGAGGTCGAGCCGAAGTACTCCGACGAGGTCGATCGCGGGCTCGTGATCTCGCAGAGCCCCGACCCGAGGTCGAAGCTCCAGCCCGGCGAGACCGTCACGATCGTCGTCTCGCTCGGGCCGAGGCAGTTCCCGGCGCCGAACCTCGTCGGCATGACGAAGGACGCCGCGATCGGGAAGATCCGCTCGCTGGGCCTCGTCCCACAGGCGATCGAGCTGCCGGGCGCCACCGGCCAGCTCACGGTGGCGACGCAGCTCCCGCTGGCGGGCGCCACCGTCCGCGCCGGGAGCACGATCACGATCTACGTCGCGTGAGGTTCGGCGCGCACCTCCGCACGCCCGGCGGCCTCCGCACGGCGATCGAGACCGCCCGGACCGTCGGCGCCGACGTCGTCCAGCTGTTCCTGTCGAACCCTCGAGCGTGGGCCGCCCCGCGGATCGAGACGGCCGAGCGCTTCGGTGCGGACTGGCGCGAGGCCGGCGTCGGGCCCCTGTACGTCCATGCGCCGTACCTCGTGAACATCGCGTCGCCGAACCCAGAGTTCCACGCGAAGTCGCTCGAGCTCGTCGCGCGCTCGGTGGCCGCGTGTGAGGTCGCGGGGGCGGCCGGGTTCGTCGTCCACGCCGGCGCGGGCGGTCCCGGCGAGCCGGCCGACGCCTGCGAGCGGGCGGCGTCGGTGCTCCGCGCGGCGCTCGAGCTCGTGGACGGGACGAGCCTGCTCGTCGAGCTGATGGCGGGCACGGCCGGGGCGGTCGCCTCGACGTTCGCCGAGGCGCGAGCCCTGTTCGACTCGGTCGGCGACGAGCGTCTGCGCCTGTGCGTCGACACGTGCCACCTGTTCGCGACCGGCTACGGCCTGGACGACGCCGAGGGCGTCGCCGCGTGCTTCGCGGAGCTTCAGGACCAGGGGCTGACCGAGCGTCTCACGCTCGTGCACGCGAACGACGCGAAGCACCCGCGGGGCTCGCGTCGCGACCGCCACGAACGCATCGGCGAGGGACTGATCGGGGTCGAGGGCTTCTTCGAGATCCTCCACCGGCCCGAGGTGCAGCCGCTCGACCTGGTGCTCGAGACGCCGGCCGATCTGGAGCAGCGCGCGCGGGAGCTGGCGACGCTCCGGCGGCTCGCGACCTGATCCCTACGGCTCGAGCTCGGCGCGCGGACCCTCCTGGTACGAGTACCGCTCCTCGCGCCACGGGTCGGCGTGGATGTGGTACCCGCGCGTCTCCCAGAAGCCGCGCTTGTTGTGGGCCGCGAACTCGAGCCCGCGGAGCCACTTCGCGCTCTTCCACGCGTAGCGCTTCGGCACGACGAGGCGCAGCGGGTACCCGTGCTCGGGCGTGAGGTCCTGCCCGTCGTGCGCCCAGGCCACGAGCACGTCGTCGTCCAGCATCGCTTCGAGCGACAGGTCGGACGTGTAGCCGTGCTCGCAGTGCGCGATCACCCACTTCGCCTCGGGCCGGACGCCGGCCCGCTCGGCGAGGACCCGGAGCGGGACGCCGGTCCACGTGTTGTCGAGCGTCGACCAACCCGTCACGCAGTGCATGTCGGCCCCCACGTCGACGGGCCCGAGTGCCTTCAGCTCGGCGTAGGTGAGCGTGAACGGGTGGTCGACCAGGCCGGTGACCTCGAAGCGCCACTCCGCCTCGTCGAACGTCGGGATCGGGCCGAAGTGCAGGACCGGCCACGTCTTCACCAGGCGTTGACCCGGCGGCACGCGCTTCGCGATCTCTTCCGGGTACTTCGCTCCGAACAGCTTCACAGGCGAGGCCTCCTCGTCCGCCGGCGCGCGGGCTCCGCCGGGATCTGCTACCGGTCGGCGGCGACGGCCCGCCACGCCGCCAGCGCCGTCTGCACGTCGTCGTCGTCGATGTCGACGTGTGTGACCATCCGCACCTTGCCGGACACGTAGGTCGCGCCCACGCCCAGGTCCCGGAGCCGCCCGATCGCCTCGAGCGCGTCCAGCCCCACCGCTTCCGTGTCGGCGAAGACCATGTTCGTTTCAACGTCGGCGGGATCGATCGCACCGGGAAGGATCTCGGCGACGCCGTCGGCCAGGCGCTGGGCGCGGTCGTGGTCCTCGGGGAGCCGCTTCGGGCCCTCCTCGAGCGCGACCAGGCCGGCAGCCGCGACCACCCCGGCCTGCCGCCACGCGCCGCCGAACAGGATCTTCATCCGGCGCGCCTCGCGCATCAGCTCGGCGGGGCCGCAGACGAGCGAGCCGATCGGCGCGCCGAGCCCCTTCGAGACGCAGAACATCAGCGTGTCGGCCTCGGCGGCGATCTCGGTGACGGGGACGCCGGCCGCCACCGAGGCGTTGAAGATCCTGGCGCCGTCCAGGTGCACGGGCAGGTCGTGCTCGCGGGCGGCCTTCGCGATCCCGCGGAGGTCCTCCATCGCCATCACGCGCCCGCCGGCGTGCCCGTGCGTGTCCTCGACCGCGACGACGTCCACGATCTCGACGTCCTCGGCGTCCGGCGCGAGGGCCGCCTCCACCTGCTCGAGCACGATCTGGCCTCGGCGGTCTCCGCGCAGGCCCTTGAACGCCATCCCGGACAGCGCGGCCGAGCTCATGACCTCGGTCGTCGACACGTGCGCCGAGGCCTCGGCCAGCACGAGGTGGCCGGTACCGCGGAAGTGCAGCCGCAACCCGATCTGGTTCGCCATCGTGCCCGTCGGGACGAAGAGCGCGGCCTCCTTGCCGACGGCCTCGGCCGCGCGCTCCTGAAGGCGGTTCACGGTCGGGTCGTCGCCGAACCAGTCGTCGCCGACATCGGCGTCGGCCATCGCGCGACGCATCGCCGCCGAGGGCTTCGTGACGGTGTCCGAACGCAGATCGACCCGGAAGGCGCTCACGATCCGCCCAGTATAGGCAGGGGCCGGCGGAGAGCCGCTCAGTACAGGAACATCGGCTTGCCGTCCACGTGGAGGATCTTCGGCCGGTACTGCTCGACGTCGTAGAGCGCGCCGACGTCCACCCGCTTCACCCCCTGGCGGACGACCGCGATCGGCACGTTGACGTAGTTGCCGTTGCGCATCGCCACGAGCCGGCCGATCTCACCGTTCACGACGAGGTCGGCCGCCATCACCGCGTAGTTGATCGCGACCATGAGGTCGAGCGAGTCCGGGCTGCCCGAGCGCATCAGGTAGCCGAGCTGCTGGTAGATGATGCCCTCGCCGGTGATCTCCTTGAGCGCCTCGCCGGTGATCTCACCGATCCCCCCGAGCTTCTGGTGCCCGTACGCGTCGGCGGTGCCGCCCTTCACCATCTCCCCGCCCACCATCGTGGCGCCCTCCGAGATCGTCATCATCGCGTAGCGGCTCGGGTTCGTGCGTTTGTCGTCCATCAGCATCTGGGCGAGCTTCTCGACGTCGAACGGGACCTCGCTGATGATGGCCCGCTCGACGCCGGACAGGTAGGCGGAGACGAGCGACGTCTCGCCGCTGTAGCGGCCGAACACCTCGACGAGGGCCAGCCGCTCGTGCGAGCCGGCGCTCGTGCGGAGCTGGTGGATGAAGATCACCGTCCGGGTGATCGCGGTCGAGAACCCGACGCAGTAGTCCGTCCCGTGGACGTCGTTGTCCATCGTCTTCGGGATCGCGACGACCGGGACGCCCTCCTCGTGCAGCCGGAGCGCGAACGAGAGCGTGTCGTCGCCGCCGATCGGCACCATCGCGTCGATCTTCAGCCGGTCGAGCACCTTCAGCACGTGGGCGGTGTGGTCGCGGACCTCGTCGCCCTCGCGACCCTCGCGCAGGAACGTCGGCTCGTCCGCGGGTTTGACCCTCGCGGGGTTCGTGCGCGAGGTGTGCAGGACCGTCCCCCCGGTCCGGTCGATGGTCCGGACCGACGCGGCGTCCAGGTCGACCGTGTTGGCCGCGACCGACTCGGGATCGTCCGGGTCGCACTCGAGCAGACCGCCCCAGCCGCGGCGGATGCCGACCACGTCGTGGCCCTCCTCCTCGGCCCGGAGCGTGACGGCCTTGATACAGGCGTTCAGGCCGGGGACGTCTCCCCCGCCGGTCAAGATCCCGATCCTCATCGTGCGAACCTCCGCTCAGTGGTCGAAGAACACCTCGGCGACCGCGTACAGCTACTGGGGGACGGACCGGGTCTTCGCGGCCTCGGACAGCGGGACGTCCGTGAGATCGCCCCCGCGTGTGGCCACCATCCTGCCCCACCGTCCCTCGGCCGCGAGGTCGACCGCCGCCTGACCGTAGCGCGTCGCGAGGACACGGTCGGCGGCGACCGGGCTCCCGCCCCGTTGCACGTGCCCGAGCACCGTCACCCGGGTCTCGTAACCCGTGCGGCTCTCGAGCTCCGGACGGATGTGGTGCGCGATCCCGCCGTACCGGACGAACCCACGTTCGTCCACCGGATACTCCGGCATCGGGATCGTGCCCTCGACCGGGCTCGCCCCCTCGGCCACCACGACGATCGAGAACGAGTGTCCGTGGAGGTGCCGGCGCCGGAGCCGTCTGCCGACCTCATCCAGGTCGAACGGGCGCTCCGGGATCAAGATGGCGTCGGCGCCGCCCGCGAGGCCGGCCTCGATCGCGATCCAGCCGGCGCTGCGGCCCATGACCTCGACGAGCATCAGGCGGTTGTGACTCTCGGCCGTGGTGTGGAGGCGGTCGATCGCGTCGGTCGCGACCTGCACCGCGGTCGCGAACCCGATGCACGCGTCGGTCCCGGCCAGGTCGTTGTCGATCGTCTTCGGGATACCGACCACCGGGAAGCCCTCCGCGGCCAGGCGAGCCGCCGTCCGCAGCGTACCGTCCCCGCCGATCGCCACGATGCCGTCGAGCCCGAGGTCCTCGAACGCGGCGCGCGCCGCCTCCTCCTTGCCCTCGATGTACGGGTTCGCGCCCGAGGAGCCCAGGATCGTCCCCCCTCGGTGCAGGATCCCCTGGACCGACTGCGCCGTGAGCTCGTGGAAGACACCGTCCGTGACGCCCCGCCAGCCATCCTCGAAGCCGAGAACGGCGAACCCGTGCACGCCGATGCCCTTGCGGACGACGGCCCGGATCGCCGCGTTCAGGCCGGGGCAGTCGCCGCCGCCGGTCAGGATGCCGATACGCTTCACGCTGCTCCCCGTCGAGGGGGCCGGCTCAAGACCGGGCCCCGGGTGGTCGAGTCACGATTCTAGGCATGCGAACGTACGCGCTGGTCGCCCTTGTCGCGAGTCTCCTCGCGGCCGCCCTGCTCGCGCCCGCCGAACCGGCCCTCGCGCACGACGCGGACGCGTTCCGGCGCCGGCTCGGCCTGCAGGACCCCGACCTCGTCGACGACCCCCGTGTGGAGCGTCTCGTCGAGCTCCACGTGCGGGCCGACCGGCTCCTGAGTGCGTACGCGAGGCTCGAGCGGGCGATCGGCAGGGCTGCCGTCGACTACGTCCACGCGGCGCGCCGGGCCGAGGCCGCCGACGCGGCGGTCGCGGAGGCCGAGGCGACGCTCGACGCGCGGATCGACGCGGCGTACGAGCTCGGGCCCGGGACCGCCGTCGAGGCGCTCCTCGGCGCGGAGACGCTCGCCGACCTCGCGTCGATCTCCGAGTACCTGGCGCGGACCGTCGCGCTCGACGAGCGGGTGCTCGGGGACCTCGCGCGCGCCCGCATCGTCTCGACCTCGCTCCGCGCGCTGGCGGAGTCGGAGCTGCGCGCCCTGGAGCCACGGCTCGCCGAGCTCCGCGCCCGGCTCCGGGAGCTGCAGGAGCGGATCGCCGAGGCCGCCGCGCTCGCCGAGGAGGCGCGGGTCGAGGACGAGTGGTTCGACGAGCAGCTCCTCGCGCTCGCCGACGCCGAGGCTCGAGCCAGGAGCTGGGAGGATCTCCAGACGCTCACGTGGGGTGAGGACCAGGCCCCCTACCTCGCGCTCCTCGGGCCGACCGGCGGGCGCACGTGTGAGACGCCGGAGGGCCTCGTCGCGACCGGCGAGCGCTTCGGCGGCTACGCCTCGTGGTACGGCTGGGAGTTCGGAGGCCAGCCCACGGCGATGGGCGCGATCTTCGACCCGACGCTGTTCACGGCCGCGAACCGCTGGCTGCCGATGGGGACGTTCCTGCGCGTCCGGTACGGCGACCGTTGCGCGATCGTGCTCGTGAACGATCGGGGTCCCTACGGGAACATGGAGCGGGTGATCGACCTGTCGATGGCCTCTGCGCACTACCTCGGGGTGGGCGTCTCGTGGGTCGAGGCCGAGGTGCTCGTGGTCGAGACGCCGGGCTGACCGGCACGGTCGAGCGCCGGCCAACGGGCCCCCGGCGCGCCGGGACGTCCGATAGAGTGGAGACATGCTCGCTGCATGGGGTTTCCTGGAGTGGTTCTTCGCCGGGGTGCTCGCGATCCTCGTGGGCGTGATCGGGATCTTCTTCGTCTACATCGTCGCCCAGCTCTTCGTGAACCCGGCCCGCCGAGCGTCGCGCTGACCGGTCGGTGACCGAGGCGATCGTCCCCGGCGCCGAGCCGTTCCGCTTCGACCGCGCCGACGACGGCGTCCTCATGGTCCATGGCTTCTCCGGTTCCCCTGCATCGCTCCGGCCGATGGGCGAGTGGTTCGCCGAGCAGGGGGTGTCGGTCCTCGGCGTCCGTCTGCCCGGCCACGGCACGACGCTCGAGGACCTCGCGCGTCGTCCCTGGATCGAGTGGTCCGCCGAGGTCGCCCACGGCCTCCAGGACATCCGGACGCGGTGCACGCGCGTGCTCGTGCTCGCGCAGTCCTTCGGCGCGGCGCTCGCGGTGCGCCTGGCCGCCGAGCGCCCGCGCGAGGTGGACGCCCTGGCGCTCCTCAACCCCTACCTGTTCGACGCCCGGCTGCTGATCCTGCCGATCGCCCGCCACGTGAAGCGGACCGCGAAGCCCGTCGGCGACGACATCGCCCGCCCTGGGGTGACCGAGATCGCCTACCCGCAGCTCCCGGTGCCGGCGGTCGTGCAGATGGCCGAGGTCCAGCGCCTGGCGCGTCGTGACCTGCCGAGGGTCACGGCGCCGGCGCTCGTGTTCCGCTCGACGCGGGACCACGTGATCCCGCGCTCGAACGCCCGGCGGGTCTTCGACGCCCTGGGCTCGGCGCGCAAGCGTCTCGTCGAGTGCCCGCGCTCGTACCACGTCGTCAGCCTGGACCACGACGCGCCGATGGTGCGGGCTCGCGCGCTCGAGCTGCTGCGGTCCGTCTGAGACGCGCGGCGCGCCGTCAGGCCTCGTCTCCCTCGGGCCGGCGGGCCCCGAGCTCGCGGTCGAGCATGAACAGCGTCGCGGGGTTGTCGCCGATCGCGCGGAGCGTCTGTACCACCTCGTCGGCCTGCTTCTCCTCCTCGACCTGCGCGGTCACGAACCACTGGAGGAAGGCCTGGGCGGCGTGGTCGCCCTGATCGATCGCCATCGAGGCCAGCCGGTCGATCGCCGCGGTCACGTTGCGCTCGGCCTCGAGCGCCCGCTCGAAGGCGTCGAGGAGGGAGGAGAACTCGGTCGGCGGGGCCTCGATCGTGCCGAGGACGACGCGCCCGCCACGGTCCACGAGGTGCTCGAAGAACCTCATCGCGTGCGTGCGCTCCTCGTCGGCCTGCATCCGGAACCAGTGCGCGGCGCCGGGCATGTTCGCCGACTCGCAGTACGCGGACATCGACAGGTACAGGTGGCTCGAGTACAGCTCGCCACCCAGCTGCGCGTTGAGCGCGGCCTCCAGCTCCGTGTTCAGCATCGCTCGCCTCTCTCGTCGCGGACGTGCTCAGCCTACCGGGTGGGTGGGTGCCTCGGGCGGGTCGGCGAGCCGGAGCTCCGCCACGACCGGCAGGTGGTCGCTCGCGGCCCTCGCCTCACGCATGACCGAGGGCACGAGCACGCGCTCGACCTTCACCTCCTCGGTCACGAACAGGAAGTCGATGCGGGCGGTGGGGTCGGTCGCCGGGAACGTCTCCCCGTCGACGTCGCCGCCGAGGAGCCACGCGTCCCAGAACCGCTCGCCGAGGAACGTCATCGCGCGCCCGTCCGGGGTCTCGTTGCAGTCGCCGCCGATCAGGACCGGCCCGTCGCGTCCCCGCGTCAGGTCCGCGAGCTCCTCGGCGGCGTGGAGGCGCTCGAGCGGGTGCAGGCCCAGGTGGATCGCGTAGACCCAGAACCGTCGCCCGGCCCTGCCGACGTGGGCGACGAGCGCCCCCCGCGGGTACAGGGCCCTGCGGGCGTCGGCGAACCGGTGGAGCCGGCGCTCGACGATCCGCCACGGCGGGCGCACGAGCACCGCGTTCTTCACCCGTCGCCGGAACGGCGACCACGGGTCTCGGGCGACCTGCATGCCGAGCGCCTTCGCGCAGCGGCGGAGCGCCAGACGCCCGCCGGTCTCGTTCAGGAGCAGCACGTCGGGCTCGAAGTGCCCGATCACGGTGACGACGCGCTCGAGCCCGTCGCGGAACCCTCGCACGTTGTAGACGACGACGCGCAGCCGCACGCCGCCAGCGTATGCCCGCCGATGTCCGCGCGGAACTAGGTGCCGACGATCGTCGTCCCGGTCGCGCCGTCCAGTGCTTCGGGCGCCCGGTCGAGATCGCCGATCACGGCGCGCCGACCGCCCGACTCGATGAACCGCACGGCGGCCTCGACCTTCGGGCCCATCGAGCCGGCGGCGAACTCCCCGGCGTCAAGGAGCGTCCGCGCCTCGCCCGCCGTCATGCGCTCGATCGGCTCCGCGTGGTCGGTGCCGAAGCCGCGTTGGACGTGGTCGACGTCGGTGAGGACGAGGAGCGTGGGCGCCTCGACGTCTCGGGCCAGGATCGCGGCCGCGAGGTCCTTGTCGACCACCCCTTCCCTCGGCGCCAGCCGCGGGCCGTCGTCCACGACCGGGACGCCGCCGCCACCCGACGCGATCACGATCACGCCGTCGGCGACGAGCTGTCGGATCACCGACGCCTCGACGATCGAGTACGGATCGGGCGAGGGCACCACGCGCCGCCACCCGCCGTGAGGGTCGGGTCGCATCACGTACCCGCGCTCGGCGGCGAGCTTCTTCGCCTCGTCCTCCTCGTAGAACGGGCCGATCGGCTTCGTCGGGTTCTCGAACGCCGGGTCGTCCGGACGCACGCGGGTGAGCGAGAGCACGGTCACGACGGGGCGCTCCATCCTTCGCTCGAAGAACACGTCACCGATCGTCAGCTGCAGGAGGTAGCCGACGAGCCCCTGGCTCTCGGCGCCGCACACGTCGAGGGGCATCGGCGCGACCCACCCGCGGGCGGCCTCCTGCTGGAGGAGGATCCGGCCGACCTGGGGGCCGTTGCCGTGCGTGAGCACGACCTCCCATCCGGCGGCCGCGATGTCGGCGACCTTCTCGGCCGCCCCCCGGGCCGAGGCGAAGGCGTTCTCATACGAGTCCTCCTCGCCCCTGCGGAGCAAGGCGTTCCCGCCGAGCGCGATGACCACACGTTCCACGGTGGGGAAGACCTCCTCGGGGAACGCTACCCCAGCACCGGGGCCAGGACGTCGATCAACGAGGGGGACCCCCGCAGGATCTCGAGGTCGTATCGCACGCGCACGGCGGGCTTGTGGATCTCGATCACCCGCCGGAGATCGATCGGCGTGCCAACGACGACGACGTCGGCCTCGACCGCGTCGATGATCTTCGCCATCTCCTCGAGCTGCCCGTCCGAGTACCCCATCGCCGGCAGCACCGGGCCGACGTCGTACTTGCGGAACGTGTCATCGATCGTCCCCAGCGCCCACGGCCGCGGGTCGACGATCTCGGCGGCGCCGTACGCGCGGGCGGCCACGACGCCGGCGCCGAACTTCATCTCGCCGTGCGTGAGCGTCGGGCCGTCCTCGACCACGAGCACGCGCTTGCCCGCGATCACGCCCGGATCGTCCACGGTCACGCGGCTGTTCGCCTTCACGATCGTCGCGTCCGGGTTGAGCCGCTCGATCGTCTCCAGCAGCGCGGTCACCTGCTCGGCCGACGCGGAGTCCATCTTGTTCACGACGACGACGTCGGCCATCCGCAGGTTGGCCTCGCCGGGGTGGTAGCTGGTCTCGTGGCCGGCGCGGAGCGGGTCCGCGACGACGACGTTGACGGTCGGGCGGTAGAAGGGCAGGTCGTTGTTGCCGCCGTCCCACAGCAGGACATCGCACTCCGCCTGCGCCTGCTCGAGGATCGCGCCGTAGTCGACGCCGGCGTAGATGATCGTCCCGGACGTGATGTGCGGCTCGTACTCCTCGCGCTCCTCGATCGTGGTGTCGTACCGGTCGAGGTCCTCGAGCGTCGCGTAGCGCTGCACGCGCTGGGCCTCGAGATCCCCGTACGGCATCGGATGGCGAACGGCGACGACGCGCTTGCCCGCGCCCTTCAGGGTCTCGGCGATCGCTCGGGTCGTCTGGCTCTTGCCCGAGCCGGTGCGCACGGCGCACACCGAGACCACCGGCACGGTGGCCTCGAGCATCGTGTCGTCCGGCCCGAGCAGCACGAAGTTCGCGCCGGCCGCGAGCGCCTCGCTCGCCTTGTGCATCACGTACTCGTGGCTCACGTCCGAGTAGCTGAAGACGACGTCGTCGACCTCGAGATCGCGGATCAGTTGGGTGAGCTCGCTCTCGTCGTGGATCCGGATGCCGTTCGGGTACCGGGCGCCGGCGAGGGACGCCGGGTACGTGCGGTCGTTGATGAAGGGGATCTGCGTCGCGGTGAACGCCACGACCTCGTACGCCTCCAGGTCGCGGTACACGACGTTGAAGTTGTGGAAGTCGCGACCCGCGGCTCCCATGATCAGGACACGACGCGGCATGGCACGTCCTTTCGCGGAAGGTGTGATGCGCGGGAAGGCCGGGCGGCCCCGCTCTTCGACCCGGAATCTACCCGGAAACCCCGCTCCCTGGCATCCGGCCGACGGACTAGGCGGAGCCCCAGCGCTGACCGTCGGCGCTCGGCAGGACGCCGCCGAACGGGCGAGAGAAGTGGCTCACCGCGACGCCCCACCGCTCGTCCCGGGCGCGCCCGAGCAGCGCGACGCGCGAGGCGGCGCCCTCCTCCGGGTCCTCGTCGTGATTCGACTCCCATTCCGGGTGCACCACCTGGATAGGGAGGTGGAGCAGGTCGCCCGTGAACAGCATCGTGGATACCCCGTCGGAGAGCACCGCGCTCCTGTGCCCGGGCGTGTGGCCTGGCGCATGGACGACACGGAGCCCCGGGACGATCTCTCGATCCTCGGGCGACAGGTCCAGCATCCCGGCGTCCTCGAGGATCAGCATCGCCTCCCAGCCGTTGAAGTCGTCGGGGTCCTCCACGTGTCCGAAGAACGTCCAGTCGGCTGGGTGGACGTGATGCACGGCGTTCGGGAACCGGGCCTCGCCGTCGGGTCGGCACGCACCGCCCGCGTGGTCGGCGTGCAGGTGCGTGTGGATGACGTGCGCGACGTCCTCGGCGTCGGCGCCCGCCTCCGCCAGCTCCGCGTCGATCCGCCCGTCCACGTCGAACGGAGGACGCCCGAGGTGCCCGATCCCGGTGTCGACGAGCACGAGCCACGACGCCGTCCGCAGCAGGAACGCGTGGACGTGCCACCGCCAGTGGCGCTCGCCCTCGAACACCCAGGGGAACGCCTCGCGCTCGGCGTCCCAGTCGACGTCGTGGCCGGGCGCCTCGTCGGCGAGCGGCAGCGGCGCCCACCCGTCGCAGAGCGGCACGACCTCGACGTCCCCGACACGGATCAGCGGGTGCGGCACGGCGCGAGCCTACCGCGAGCGCGCGGTCGCCGGTCAGCGCTCGAGATCCCCCGGCTCGTCGACGTCGACGAGCGTGCGGCGCTCGGGATCGAGCGCGTGCCAGGTCGCCTCCTCGACGACGACGAGGTCGAGCGCGTCGAGCAGCTCGCGGAGCCGGCGACGACCGCGGTCGAGCAGGGCCTGGGCCGCGGCGAGCGCCGGGGCCACCCGCACGACGCTCGGCAGCGGGCGGAACCGACCGCCGTCCCGCAGCGCCACCGCGCCGGCGGGCCCGTCGCGCGCCACGCGGAGCATCTCGAACAGGACCGCCGGGACGAGCTCGGGCATGTCGCCGGCGACGAGCACGGCGAGCTCGGAGGCGGTCGCGAGCAGCCCCGCGAACGCCCCCTCGAGCGGCCCCTCCCCCTCGACCGCGTCCCGCGCGAACCGCACCGTGACGTCGGGCGGCATCGGCGGCTCGGGGGCGTCGGGCGACAGGACCACGACGACCGATGCGCAGACCCGCGCCGCGCGCCGGACCGCGTGCTGGAGCATCGGGGCGTCGCCCACCGGCTCGGCGAGCTTGTCCCGCCCGAAGCGCGAGGATCGGCCGCCCGCGAGGACGATGGCGGTCGCGTCCGCCGCGCGCGTGGTCAGCGCCTCGGCTCTGGCGGACGGGCCTGCGCGAACTCGAACCCGAACCGGCCCTTGATGCACAGGTGCCCTGACGTCACGTCGTGGTCGTCGGGCGAGGTCACCTTCACGATCGTGTTGTCCTGCACGTGGAGCTCCAGGTTGCAGCCCACGCCACAGTACGGGCAGATCGTCGTCGTGACGACCTGTCGCGACTCGTCCCACTCGCCCGCCTGCCGCAGGTCGTGCTCGCTCTTGAACATCAGGGCGCCGGTCGGGCACACGCCGATGCAGTTGCCACAGTAGACGCACGCCGACTCCGGGAGCGGGACCGCGAACTCGGTCGAGATCCGGGCGTCGAACCCGCGGCCGGCGACCGCGATCGCGAACGTGTTCTGCGCGTCGACGCCGCACGCCTCGACGCACTTGTAGCAGAGCACGCACCGCGAGTAGTCGCGGACGTACAGGTCGTTGTCGACCTCCACGGGCTGGCGCACCGTCTCGGCCGCACCGGGGTCCGGCGGATGGTGGTGACCGGGCTCGCGCGCGTCGCGCTCGCCAGCCGGCAGCGGGTCCATCAGCGCGCCGAAACGCTCGGGGTGGGCGTCGTACGCGTCCTGCCAGCGGTGGACGCCGTCGCTCGCGAGGCTGAGGTCGACGCTCGACGCGAGGAACTCGAGCACCAGCCGGCGCGAGTGACGGACCCGCTCGGTCTCGGTCCGGACCTGCATGCCGGGCTCGGCGGTGCGCGAGCACGCCGGCACGAGCGTGCGCGAGCCCTCGACCTCGACCACGCAGACGCGGCAGGCGTTCACCGGCGTGAGCGTGTCCGCGTAGCACAGCGTGGGCGTGTCGATGCCCTCGGCCCGGCAGGCGTCGAGGATCGTCGAGCCCTCGGGCACCCGGATTTCCCTGCCGTCGACCTCCAGGTCGATCAGCCGCCTCGGCGGCGCGAGCGGGATCGGCTGGCTCACGTGAACACCCCCAGTCGCGAGATCGCCGACTGCACCGCGCTCGCGGCGGTCTGCCCCAGACCGCAGATCGAGGCGTCGCGCATCACCTGCGCGATCTGCCCGAGCAGCGCGAGCTCGTCCTGCTGCGAGCCGATCGTCCGCCCCGAGACGAGCCGGTGCAGCGCCTCCTCCTGACGGACGGTGCCGACGCGGCACGGGACGCACTGGCCGCACGACTCGTCCCGGAAGAACGCCGCGATCCGCAGCACCGTGTCGACCAGGTCGGCGTCCTCGTCGAACACCATCACCACGCCGGAGCCGAGTGTCACGCCGGCCTCACGGGCCCCCTCGAACGACAGCGGGAGGTCCAGGTCCTCGGGGCCGACGAACCCCCCGGCCGCTCCGCCGAGTAGGATCGCCTTCAGCGCCCTGCCGTCATGGACGCCGCCCGCGACCGCGAGCAGCTCGCCGAGCCCCGTGCCGCACTCGACCTCGTAGACGCCGGGCCGCTCGACGTCGCCCGAGAGGCAGAACAGGCGCGTGCCGGTCGAGTCCGGCGTGCCGAGGCCGGCGTACGCCGGCCCGCCGATCCGCAGGATCTCGAGCACGTTCACGAGCGTCTCGACGTTGTTGATGCCGGTGGGCTTGCCGAACAGGCCGCGCTCGACGGGAAACGGGGGCTTGTTCCGCGGCTCGCCGCGCCGGCCCTCGATCGAGTTGAACAGGGCGGTCTCCTCGCCGCAGATGTACGCACCGGCGCCGCGGCGGATCTCGACGTCGAACGCGAACCCCTCACCCATCACGTCCTCGCCGAGGAACCCTCGGGCGCGCGCCGCCTCGACGGCGTGGGAGAGCGCCTCGAACGCGAGCGGGTACTCGCCGCGCAGGTACACGAACCCTCGTTCGGAGCCGGTGGCGTAGCCCGCGATCGTGAGCGCCTCGACGACGGCGAACGGATCGCCCTCCATCACGACGCGGTCCTTGAACGTGCCGGGCTCGGACTCGTCCGCGTTGCAGACGAACAGGTGCGGACGGACCGGCTGCTTCGCGACGAGCTCCCACTTCAGCCCGGTCGGGAACGCCGCGCCCCCGCGGCCCAGCAGCTTCGAGTCCTTCAGCTCGCGGATCACGCCCTCGGGGCCGAGCTCGACCGCGCGCCGGAGCGCCAGGTACCCACCGTTCGCCCGATAGTCGTCGAGCGAGGACGGGTCCACGACGCCGACGCGCCGCAGGAGCCGGAGCGTGTCGCGGGCCTCGGTCGCCTGCGGCATCGAGCGCCCGACCGGCTCGGACGGCCGGACGTCCTGGTCGACCACGAGCGCCGTCACGTGCTCGACGCCGAGCGGGGCGACGGCGACGTCCTCGGCTCCGGCGCCCGAGCGCTGCAGCAACGCCGCCGGCGCCCGCTCGCACAGCCCGAGGCAGGGGCTGCGCCTCCACGTCCACGCATCGCCCTGACCCTCGGGCCCAAGGGAGCGCTCGAGCTCGGCGCACAGCTCCCCCGCTCCCTGCGTTCGACACGCGATGTCGTCGCAGACGTGGAGCACCCGCGGGGGGCTCGGCGTGGTCGAGAACATCGCGTAGAACGTCGCCACGCCGTACGCCTCGGCCGGCGGGACGGTCAGGCGAGCGGCGACGTAGTTCAGCCCGCCCTCGCTGATCCACCCCGCCGAGGCCTGCAGCGCGTGGAGCGCGGGAAGCAGCAGGTGTCGGCGGTCCCGCGCCTCGCGCCCGCCCCGCGCGACGTGCCCGTCAACGGGCGCGCGCTCGCCGCCGACCCACGCGGTCTCCGGGGACCCGAGGACGGCGTCGACGGCCGCCCGCTCCTCCTCGGTCGGCGTCGCGGCGAGCAGGTGCAGGTCCACCTCAGGCCTCCACCGGCTGCTCGATCCGCTCGATCCGGACGGCGGTCGCCTTGAACTCGGAGGTCCCCGACTTCGGGTCCCAGGCGTCCACGGTGAGCAGGTTCGTCTGAGCCTCGTCGGGGAAGTGCAGCGTCATGAACGTCAGCCCCGGACGAAGGCCCGGGTCAACGTGGACCGGGACCTCGACGGAGCCGCGCCGCGAGGTCACGCGCACGCGCTCCCCCTCGGCCACGCCGAGACTCGCCGCATCCTCCGGGGACACGTCGAGCGTCTCGCCCCGTCGGAGCGGGCTCGAGAACCGGGCGGTCTGCACCCCCGTGTTGAAATCGGTGAGGCGGCGGCCCGTCGTCAGCCGGATCGGGAAGTCGTCGGTGAGCTCGTCCACCGGCGGCTCCCACTCGACGACGCTGAACGGCGCGAGCGGCCCCTGCTCGGGCGGGTCGAGCCACAGGCGCCCATGCAGGAACAGCGTGCCGGGGTGGTCCTCGTCCGGGCACGGCCACTGGATCCCGCCCAGCTCCTCGAGTCGCCGGTACGACATCCCGCGGTGCATCGGCGAGAGCGAGCGTAGCTCGTCCCACGCCGACTCCGCGCTCACCTCGCCCCAGTCGAACCCGAGACGCTCCGCGAGCCGCCCGATGATCCACATGTCGTCGCGAGCGTTCCCCGGCGGGTCGAGCGCCTTCCGGACGCGTTGCACGCGCCGCTCGCTGTTCGTGACCGTGCCCTCGGACTCGATCGCCGAGACCGAGGCGGGAAGCAGGACGTCGGCCATCTCGGCCGTCTTCGTCATGAAGATGTCCTGGACGATCAGGCAGTCGAGATCCCCGAGCAGACGGCGCGCGCGGTGCGTATCGGCCTCGGAGCTGGCGGGGTTCTCGCCGATCACGTACACCGCGCGGAGCTCACCCCGCTCCATCGCGTCGAACATCTGCGAGAGGTGCCAGCCGCGCTTCGACACGAGCGGCACGCCCCACGCGGCCTCGAAGCGTGCGCGCGCCTCGGCGTCGCTCTCGACGTCCTGGAACCCGGGCAGCTTGTTCGGGATCGCGCCCATGTCCCCGCCGCCCTGCACGTTGTTCTGCCCTCGGAGCGGAGACAGGCCGCTGCCGTACCGCCCGACGTGCCCGGTGAGCAGCGCGAGGTTGATGAGCGCGAGCACGTTGTCCACGGCGTTGTGGTGCTCGGTGATGCCGAGGGTCCAGCACAGCACCGCCCGGTCGGCCTTCGCGTACGCGTGCGCGAGCTCGCGGATCGCGTCCGCGGGGACGCCCGTCACCCGCTCGCCTCGCTCCAGCGTCCACGGCTCGATCGACGCCCGGTACTCGTCGAAGCCGGTCGTGGCGTGCTCGATGAACGTCGTGTTGTGCAGCCCCTGCGTGACGATCTCGCGCGCGACGGTGTTCGCGAGCGCGATGTCCGCCCCGACGTCGAGACCGAGCCACAGGTCGGCCCACTCGGCCGAGGTCGTGCGGCGCGGGTCGACGGCCATGAGTTTCGCCCCGCGGTGGACCGCCTTCAGGACGTGGTGGAAGAAGATCGGATGCGCCTCGCGCGCGTTCGATCCCCACAGCAGGATGAGGTCCGTGTCCTCGACCTCCCGGTATGAGGTTGTGCCGCCACCCGCTCCGAACACCGTGGCCAGACCGACCACGCTCGGAGCGTGTCAGGTGCGGTTGCAGCTATCGACGTTGTTGCTGCCGAGGGCCTGCCGCATGAACTTCTGTGCGAGGAAGTTCATCTCGTTCGTGGCCTTCGAGCAGCTGAACAGGCCGACCCCGTCGCCGCCGCTCCGCTCGGTCGCCGCCCGCAGACCCGCGGCGGCCCGGTCGAGGGCCTCGTCCCACGTGGCCACGCGCAGCACACCGTCGGTGCGGACCATCGGTTCCGTGAGCCGGCTGAGCCCGTTCGCCATCGACCCTCGCTCCTTCCTCCGACGTCCGGTGAGGCACGATTCTAGGGCGCCACGGCTCCGAGCGGGCCCCGGGGCTCAGAGCGCGACCCTGTCCGCGTGCGTGTAGATGTTGAACCGCCCGTCGCGCACGAACCCGACGAGGGTCATGCCGAGGTGCTCCGCGGCCTCGACGGCCAGGCTCGAGGGCGCGCTCACGGCGCTCACGATCGGGATCCCCGCGCGCCCCGCCTTCTGGACGATCTCGAAGGACAGACGCCCCGAGACCTGGAGCACGCGATCGGCGAGCGGCACGCCACCGACGAGCACCTGCTCGCCGACCACCTTGTCGACCGCGTTGTGACGGCCCACGTCCTCGCGCACGGCCAGGAGCGTGCCGTTGGGCGCGAACATGCCCGCCGCGTGGAGCCCGCCGGTACGGTCGAACACCTTCTGGGCGGTCCGCAGCCCGCGCGGGAGCTCGGACAGCACCTCGCCCTTCACGACGGGGCCGGCGGGGACGCGCTCGCACCGGACCTCGACCTGCTCGAGCGTCGCCTTCCCGCAGATCCCGCAGGAGGAGTTCGCGAAGAAGTGACGCCGAAGGGCGTCGGGGTCGAAGGCTCGCGTGAGGCTCACCGTGACGACGTTGTAGTGCTGCTCGTCCGCCGGCAGGTCCTCGCAGTAGCTGACCCGGCGGATGTCGTCGCGGTCGTCGATCAGCCCCTCGGTGAACAGGAACCCGGCGGCGAGCTCGAAGTCGTTGCCGGGCGTGCGCATCGTGACCGCGACCGAGACCGGATCCGCCTCGGGGCCCTCGACCCGGATCTCCATCGGCTCCTCGGTGGCCAGGTCGTCGGGGCGCTCGGACCGGACGCCGTCGCGGACGGCGAGCACCCGACGTCGCGTCACGTTGCGGCGGAGTCGGCCGGGACCGGGAGGCATGGACACCGAGGGTACGGGCTCGGCCCGCTACGGTCCAGCGCCCGGCGGCCCGGACGCCCATGACCTCGAGTCACGAGGACCCTCGGCGGGCCGGTATCCTTCGGGCGAACCCATTGAACCGCCGGTCAATCGGAGGCGAGATGAAGAGCGGACTCGAGATCGCGCAGGAAGCCACGCTCCTTCCCATCGCGGAGGTCGCCGCACGAGCGGGGTTCCTCGAGGACGAGGTCGAGCCGTACGGCCGGTACCGCGCGAAGATCGCCCTGTCCGCGTACGAGCGTCTCGAGGACCGGCCCGACGGCAAGCTGATCGTCACGACCGCCATCACGCCGACGAAGGCAGGCGAGGGCAAGACGACGACCTCGGTCTCGCTCACGCAGGGGCTCGGCAAGCTCGGCAAGAACGTCGTGCTGGCCCTACGCGAGCCGTCGATGGGCCCCGTGTTCGGGATCAAGGGCGGCGGCACCGGCGGCGGCTACGTCCAGGTCGTCCCGATGGAGGACATCAACCTCCACTTCAACGGCGACTTCCACGCCGTCACCGAGGCGCACAACATGCTCGCCTCGGCGCTGGACGCCTCGGTCTACTTCGGCAACCCGCTCGGCGTCGATCCGACCTCGATCACGTGGCCGCGCGCGATGGACGTGAACGCCCGCGAGCTGCGCTACGGCGTCATCGGCCTCGGCGGCAAGATGCACGGCGTCCCGCGCGAGAACCAGTTCGTCATCACGGCCGCGTCCGAGATCATGGCGATCCTCGCGCTCGCCGAGGACGTCCACGACCTGCGACGGCGGCTCGGGAACGTGGTCGTCGCCAGCACGTACGACGGCGAGCCCGTCACCGCCGAGCAGCTGAAGGTCGCGGGCGCGATGACCGTGATCATGAAGGACGCGCTCAAGCCCAACCTCGTCCAGACGCTCGAGGGGCAGCCGGCCATGATCCACGCCGGGCCGTTCGGGAACATCGCGCACGCGAACAGCTCGATCATCCAGGACCGGATCGCGCTCAAGCTCGGCGACTACGTCGTCACCGAGGGCGGCTTCGCCTCGGACCTCGGGTTCCAGAAGTTCTGCGACATCGTGTGCCGGCTCGGCGGGTTCGTCCCGAGCGCGGCGGTGCTCGTCACCACGGTCCGCGCGATGAAGTACCACGGCGGCGTGCCGTTCGAGAAGCTCGACACCGAGAACCTCGACGCCGTTCGGCGTGGGGCCGAGAACCTCGACGCCCACATCGACATCGTGAAGGCCTACGGCCTGCCCTGCGTCGTCGCGATCAACCGCTTCCCGTCCGACACCGACGAGGACATCGGCCTCGTCGGGGAGCTTGCCGCCGAGGTCGGCGCCGAGACCACCGTCGTGAACGAGGGGTTCCTCAAGGGCGGGGACGGCGCGGTCGCGCTCGCCGAGGCCGTCGTGGCCGCCACGGACAAGCCGAACCGCTTCCAGCTCCTCACCCCCGAGGGCACGCCGCTCAAGCAGCAGATCGAGGCGATCGCCACGCGCCTGTACGGCGCGGACGGGGTGGACTACCTCCCGCAGGCCGAGAAGGACCTCGCGCGCATGGATGCGCTCGGCTTCGGCGAGTACCCGGTCTGCATGGCGAAGACCCACCTGTCGCTCACGCACGAGCCGACGTGGGTGAATCGCCCCAGGGACTGGCGCCTGCCGATCCGCGGGGTGGTCCCGAGCGCCGGGGCGGGCTTCGTGGTCGCGCTCTGCGGCGACATGCAGCGGATGCCGGGGCTCGGCCGGGTGCCGGCGTTCACGAAGGTCGACATCGACGAGAACGGCCGGACCGTCGGGCTGTTCTAGATAGGGCGGGGCCGGCCCGGCCGGCGAGGTCCGGCCGAGTGAGGTCCGGTTCAGCCGGCGAGGAGCGTGGGGCCCTCGACGAGGATCCACACGGCCCGCGTGACGGCCTCGTCGCGCTCGAAGTCGAAGATGCCCGGGTCGTCCGGCGCCGCCTCCCACGTCGAGCCGCAGACCGCGCAGACCCACATGGACTGCGGCTCCGTGTGCTCGTCCCGCGGCGGGGCGCACGTGTGGACGTACTCCACGATCCCTCCCTCGAATCACACGCATGTGATTCGAGGCGGAGCATAGCAGGTCGCCCCCTCGAGGTCCGGGAGGGGATGCCGGTGGGCCTCAGCCGCGGGGCCGCAGCTTCTGCGGGTCGTACACCGACAGCTCCGCCACCGTCGCCGGCACCGTGCCGTCGCCGAGCGCCACCTCGACGCGGACCCCGTCGGCCGCGTGCGCGGTCTCGAGGACCGCGAGCCCTATCACGCCGAAGCGCGGGCTCTTGGCCGGGCTCGTCAGCGTGCCGATCTCTCGCCCGCCCATCGTGACCGTCGCCCCGTACTCGGGCACCTCGGATCCCTCGAGCCGCAAGGTCTTGAGGCGCCGGGGCGGGTCCGCGGGGACCGCTCGGAGCGCATCGGCGCCGAGGAACCCGGCGTCGAGCTGGACGAGGCGGTCGAACGAAAGGTCGTACGGCGTTCCCGTCCCAGGCTCGTAGTCGACCCCGATCACGACCATGCCCGACTCGATCCGGGCGATCTCCACGCCGTGCGTGCCGAAGACGCGCGCGCCGGCGGCCTGGATCGCCCGCCACAGCTCCACGGCGGGCTCCGGATCGGCGATCAGCTCGAACCCGAGCTCGCCGGAGAACCCCGTTCGCATCACCCAGGCGGGCACGCCGGCGACCTGGACCCGCTCCGGCCAGAACGAGAAGTACCGGAGCTCGGACAGGTCCGCCTCGGTCAGGCCCTGCAGCAGCTCGCGCGAGCGGGGACCCTGGACCGACAGGAGCGGCATCTGCCGGGTCCGGTCCTCGAACCGGACGTCCAACCCGTCGAAGGCGCTCGCCCACCAATCCTCGTAGCCGGGCGTGTTCGTCATCACCCAGCAGTGGTCGTCCGCCAAGGCGTAGACGGTGCCGTCGTCCACCATGGCGCCGCGCTCGTCCACGAAGGCCCCGTACCGCACGCGACCGGGCTCGAGCCCGCGAAGATCGTTCGTGAAGACGCGCTGCGCGGCCTCGACGGCGTCGTATCCGGACAGGTCCCACTTCACCAGCGGGTACACGTCCCACATCCCCACGTCGGTGCGGATCGCCTCGTACTCGGCGGCCACGTCGCCGAGCGTCGCCGTCCAGAACCAGCCGTCGAAGTCCTCGAACTCGGCACCCTGCTCGGCCTGGAGCTGGTACCAGACCGACCTGACGGGCTCCTCGGCCATCTCGTCCCCCCTCGGGTCTCGGATCAGCTGCGCGGGCGCGTCTTCTGCGTGTCGTACAGGGGCAGCACGTCGACCGTCGCCGGGACCGTCCCGCCGCCGACGGCGACCTCGAGCGACGTCCCAGTAGTCGTGAGGTCCGACCGCACGATCGCCATCCCGATCTTCCCGAGCCGAGGGCTGTCCGTCGGGCTCGTGAGGACCCCGACGTCTTCGCCCCCCTTCGTCACGGCGGCGCCGTACTCGGGCAGCTCGTCGGCCTCGTATCGGAGCGTCACGAACCGGTTGGGCGGCGCGGCGGCGATCTCGGCGAGCCGCTCCTTGCCCACGAACCCGACGGGGGCGTCGAGAGCCACCAGTCGGTCGAGGTTGAAGTCGTACGGCGAGCGCTGGTGGGCCTCGTAGTCGTAGTCGGTCACGATGAGCCCCGCCTCGATCCGAAGGATCTCGATCGCCTCGACGCCGAACGGCGTGGCCCCCGCGCCGACGACGGCGTTCCAGAGCTCGGTCGCGTCGGCCGGGTCGGTGAGGAACAGCTCGAACCCGAGCTCGCCCCCGTACGCGGTCCTCGACACGTACACGGGCACGCCGCCGACGCGCACCGGCTCCGGGATGAACCGGAAGTAGCGCAGGGAATCCCGGGACAGGTCGGCGTCGGTGAGCGTCTGGACGACCTCGCGAGAGCGCGGCCCGATCACGCCGAGGTGCGGCATCTGCGGCGCGATCCACTCGACCTCGACCTCGTAGCCGTCGAGCATCTCGCGGAAGTAGTCCTGATGGTCCTTGCCGTTCGTCATGACCCAGCAGTGGTCGGGCCGGCCGGTGTTGTAGACGGTGCCGTCGTCGACCATGAGCCCGTCGTGGTCGAGGAACGCGCCGTACCGCACCTGACCGACGTCGAGGTTCGTGGCGTCGTTCGAGAAGACGTGCTGCGCAGCCCGCCGAGCGTCCGGACCGCGGAACTCCCACTTGTTGAGCGGCGAGACGTCCCACACGGCCACCTGGTCGCGCGCCGCCTCGTACTCCTTGCGGACGTCGCCGAAGCCCTCGAGCCACAGCCATCCACCATCGGCGACGTGGCTCCCGCCCTGCGCCGCGGTGACGTCGTGGAACGCGGTCCGGATCGCCTCCTCCTCCGCCATGTGCTCCCCCATCCGCTCGGCTGGGCCCTATCCAAGCACGGGCTTGACTCGCCGTTCAATACCGCAGGTGACGGCGGCCTCCCGGAGCCGGTCCGTGACGCCCCCGAGCTGGGGACTTGACACGGACCTGCAGCATGGGAAGCCGAGACGGAAGGGGGATGTCCGTGTCCGTCGACGAGCTGCTCCTCATCGTCAGCCTCTGCGTCGTGATCCCGATCGTCGCCCGCACGGTCCGCCCGAGACGCGTGGTCGCCGCATTCCTGGCCCTCGCGCTCCTCGCGGGCCCGGCCTTCGCGCTCGGTCGCGCCGAGCGTCGGGCGCTCATCGCCGTGAACGAGGACCGGCGCGAGCGGGGGCTCGACGTCCTTCGCGCGACCAGACCCCTGTCCCGCTACGCCGAGCGACACGCCCGTCGGATGGCGCGGACCGGGGACATCTTCCACTCGGACCTGTCCTTCCCGAAGCCGAGCGGGTGGCGGTGCGCGGGAGAGAACGTCGGGGTCGGCCGCACGATCCGCTCGGTGGAACGACGGTTCATGAGGAGCCGCGACCACCGCGAGAACATCCTGAGCCGGTGCTTCGAGCGCATCGGCCTCGGCATCGTCCGCGCCGACGGGGCGACGTGGGAGGTGCAGGTGTTCGTCGGCTGAGCGCCGGCGACCGGACCGTCCCCGGACGCGGGTCAGCCTCGCGGGCGGCGGATCACCCCGTCCTCGGTGACGAGGGCGTCGACGGGAAGGTCCGCGAGCCCGTGCGGCACCGCGGGCTCGACCTGGACCGCGAACCCGATCGCCACGCGGAAGGCGTCCTCGCGGATGCGGCGGAAGAACCGGTCGTAGAACCCGCCGCCGTAGCCCACCCGGAAGCCCTCGGGGTCGAACGCGACGCCCGGCGTGAGGACGACGTCGACCTCGGTCGCCTCGAGCTCCTCTCCCGCCGACGGCTCGAGCGCGCCGAACGCCGCCACGGTCACGGGATCGCCCGGCCGGTACGTCACCGGCTCGATCTCGCGCTCGAGGATCCGCGGCAGGGCCAGACGGACGCCTCGGTCAGCCAGCTGCTCGAGGATCGGCCCCGTGTCGACCTCGGACCCGAAGGACGAGAACGCCATCACGGTCCCGGCGCGCTCGACCTCGGGCAGGGCGAGGAGGCGATCGGCGATCCGTCGGCTCCGCTCGGCCCGGTCCCCGGGCGGGAGCGCGTCGCGTCGCGCCAGCACCTCGCGCCGGAGCGCTCGCTTCTTCCGCTTCAGCCGGTGCGAGGCGATCACGCGCGGCCCCGGATGCGGGGGAGGACCTCGGCGATCATCTCGACGCGGTCGGGCGCCCCGGCTGGGACGAGCACCGCCCAGCTCGCGCCGGCCGTCTCGAGCCCCTCGAGCCATCGGGTCAGCGAGCGCACGCTTCCGGCCCACGCGTTCGACCCCCAGACCCTCCGGCGGCGCCGCTCCTCGAGCATCGCCTCGGCCTCGTCGTCGTCGCGACCGACCACGACGATGCCGGCCCAGGTCGCCTCGACCGTGCGGCTCCGCTCCGCCGCCGACCGTCGCATCAGGTCGGTCTTCCGGGTGAACTCCGGCAGCGACATCCCCCAGCCGTTCCACGCGTCGGCCTCCGCCGCCGCGATCCGGACGACCGCGTCGGCGAAGCCGCCCACCCACACCGGCGGCCCCGGGGAGGGCGGGCCCGGCAGGAGCGGGCCGTGCATCGGCGACACCCACGAGCCGCCGACCCACGCCTCGCCTCCGAGCAGCGCCCTCACGGCCCGCACCGTCTCGACCAGGTGCGGGCGCCGCTCCGACGCGTCGAGGAACCGCACGCCGAACGCGTCGTGCTCCGACCGGTTCATCGCGTCGCCGGTCCCGAGGCCGAGGATCATCCGGCCGCCGCTCAGGTCGTCGAGCGAGGTCGCGAGCTTCGCGACGAGGCCCGCCGGGCGCAGGGACGCCCGCGCGACGAGCGTGCCGATCGCGATCCGCTCGGTCACGGCCGCGACCGACGCGAGCGTCGAGAAGGCCTCGAGCGACGGGCGGTCCGGCGCGGCTCCCGGCGGGAAGAAGTGGTCGAAGGCGAACACGCCGTCGTACCCGAGATCCTCGGCGCGCCGCGCGAACGCGAGGACCTTCGCCGGATCCCCCGAGAACAGGGGCAGGATCAAGCCGACCTTCACGGCCGGCCCTCGATGCGTTCCCGACGCGGCGTCGTCACGGCAGGCGCCCGAGCTCCTCGAGCGCGAGCGCCGCCGCCCCCACGGCCCCCGCGTCGGGTCCGAGCTGCGCCGCCACGATGGGGACCGAGGGACGCCAGGCCGGGCCCTCGACGGTGTCGTGGTAGGCGGCCCTCGCCGGCTCGAGCAGGAGGTCGCCCGCCGCGATCGCCCCACCCCCGACGACGACCACCTGAGGATCGAGGATGTTCACGAGGCCGGCGATCCCGACGCCGAGCCGGGTCCCGACCTCGCCGAGGATCCCGATCGCCGTCGGATCGCCGTCCAGGCCGGCGCGCGTCACCGTGGCACCCGTCACCGCGTCCGGGTCGCCGCCAGCCAGACGCGCCAGGACGGAGCCGGGCCCCTCCCTGGCGGCGTCGCGTCCGAGCCGCCCGATCGCCGAGCCGGACGCCACCGTCTCCCAGCAGCCGTGGTTCCCGCAGCCGCAGACCGGGCCGAGCGGCTCGACGACGAAGTGGCCGATCTCGGCGGCGAAACCGTGCGCGCCCCGGAACATCCGGCCGTCGACGATGATGCCGCCCCCGATGCCGGTCCCCACCGTCACGAGCAGCACGTACCGATGGCCGCGGCCGGCGCCGAACCGGAACTCCGCGTATGCCGCGACGTTCGCGTCGTTGTCCAGCTGGCACGGCATGCCGAGCGCCGCGCCCATGCGTTCGGCGATCGGCAGGTCGCGCCACGCGAGGTTCGGCGCGTACCGCAGGACCCCGTTCGCGACATCCACCATCCCCGCGGCCCCGACGCCGACCGCGAGCACGTCCGCCGTCATGAGCGAGCGCGCCGCGTCGATCATCGCGGCCATCGTGGCCTCCTGATCGTCCGCGGGCGTCGCGACCGCGGCCCGGTCCAGGATGCCGCCGTCCCACGCGGTCCGGACGGCGAGGATCTTCGACCCGCCGACGTCGACGCCGATCGCCTGTCCGTGATCGCTCATCGCGGGGATCAGAATCGGAGCAGCGCCCCGATGCCGCCGACGTCCGTGAGCCCCTCGTCCGTCACGACCGTCTCGACGCGGCATCCCTGCCCGTACGCCGTGGCCACCGCAAGCTCGACGACGTCGGGGATCGCCCGCATCCGTCCGCCGCAGGCCGGGCACCGCGCCCGCGCCTCGTCCGAGAGCCGTCCGCACACCTCGCACCGCGCGCCCGGCTCCTCGAGGTCCAGCCGGACCGCGAGCGTCCCGATCCGCCCCTCGGACAGCGCCGCCAGCGTGTCCTCGAGGCCCGTGACCGCGCCGGATCCGGCCGCGGCGCCCTCGGACAGCCGCCGGACCATCGTCCGCTCGGCATCGCGCTCGAGATCCTCCTCGACCTGCAGCGTGCGGGCGCGGACGTCGAGCGTCGAGGCGGTCATCGGGAGCGTGATCCGGGCTCGGAGGCGCCGGCGTAGGTACTCGTGTAGGTCGGCCTCGAGCTCCCGGTGCGCCTCGCCGGGGCCGGCGAGCACCAGGTTCTCGAACCCTCGGGCCTTCCAGAGCCGGAACAGCGCGTCGGCGACGTGCTTGAGGTGCTGTCGGCGATGGTCGTCGACGTGGCGCTGCATCCGCATCTGCGAGCGGCCGCCCTGGTCGTGGCGCCCCGGGACCTCGTCCCAGACGTCTCGGACCTCCTCGACGCGTCCGAGCTGGAGCAGGAAGATCCGCGCCTTCTCGTAGTCGGCGAGGGCGGTGCAAGTCGCCCCGTGGGTCTCGAGCAACACCTCGAGCATGCGGAGCTCGGCTCTGGGGCCCACGAACGCACGGTCGCGGACGGGCCGCGGCAGCTGCACCGACTCCCACAGCCCGGCCCCCGACGCCGAGAACAACGCGACGCCACGCGTGTCGCCGCGGTCGAGCTCCTCGCGGACGAACGCCGACATCCGCGCGAGGTCGCCCTCGACCGAGCGCGCGCCGCCCGGCTCGAGCTCCGACGCCTGCGCGCGGGCGTCGCGAAGGAGCTCGGCGAGCCGGACCTCGTAGTCCGCCCGGCGCGGGTAGCGGCGCCCGTCCACCGTCAGGTACACCGTCGTGACGGGCGCGTCGGCCGGCTCCCACTCGGCGAGGTCGCGGAGCAGGTCGCGGTCGAGGACGCTCACGAGATCTCGATCCTCCGCAGACCGCCGGCCTCGGTCTCGTCCTCGAAGTCGCTCGCCCGCTGGTCGACCACGGCCTTCGCCGCGAGCAGGAACTCCTGCGCGGCCTTCATCAGATGCTCGAGCACGTCGGGCGCCGCGCCCTGGACCGTCGACATCGCCAGCCCGATCGGACAGAACGCGACGTTGCAGATGTGCTCCCGCGGCGACGCCGCGTGCGTCCCCTCGCGGGGAGGAGGCTCCGACTGCGTCTCCTCCTTCCGCGCTCCGTGCGTGCCCTCCGCCGTCTCGGACTCGGCCATCACGTCCCCCCAGACTGCGTGGAGCCGGCTTCCGGCTCTCGCGCGAACGAGATCTCCAGGCGGTCCCCCACGAAGCTCGCCCCCCGCACCTCCAGCCGCTGGAGGGTGGCAGGCAGGATGAGGCTCCGCTTGTAGGTGCCGACGCGGACGAACAGCTCGTCGCCCCGCCGGTGTACGTCCATATCGTCCCTCGACACGAACGGGAGCCGCATCGAGAGCAGGTATCCGCCGGCTCGACGCCGCACCCGGATCGGGTCGTCGCGGAAGAAGATGGCGGTGGGGTCGCGGTCGCGGTAGACCTCGCGACCCATGTCGTCGAGGAGACCGACCCCGACCATCTCGCGGTCGAACAGACGGGCCGTGAGGATCGGGACCGGCTCGAAGGACTCACGGACGGTCCGAAGGTGCTCAGCCTGGATGTCCTTCCACTTGCCGAAGTACGGGTCCGTCACGTCGTCCGGGATGATGCGGTTCACGACGACCGCGTCCACCCGGTAGCTGAACAAGCCGAGGTACGTGTACGTGCGGCGCGCCTCGGCGACGACCATCTTCTCGAGGTTGACGACCAACCGGACGGAGGAGGTCTTCTCGTCCGTCAGGATCTGCCGGACCGCGTCCAGGTTGCGGTGCAGCCGCTCGAACGCGGCGAAGAACCGGTCCCCGGCGATCGGCATGGTGGTCATCCTCGTCACGACCGGGCGGACACCCTTCACGACCCGGCGCTGGATCGGGAAGATCCGCTCGATGTACCAGGACAGGACCTCCGGCAGCGAGAGGAGGCGAAGCGTCTCGGCGGTCGGCGCGCAGTCCACCACGAGCAGGTCCCAGCGTCCCTCCTCGACGTGCGTCTTCACGTCGATGAGCGAGAAGACCTCGTCGAGACCGGGGATCACCGAGAGCTCCTCGGCCTGGATCGTCTCGACCCCCGCCCAGTTCATCAGCTGGATCATGTACTCCTGGATCTCGCGCCAGTTCGCCTCCAGACGCGACTGCGCGTCGATCTGCTCTGCCCACAGGTTCGGCGCGACCTGCGTCGGACGATCGCCGATCTCCGTGTCGAAGGAATCGCCGAGCGAGTGCGCGGGGTCGGTGCTCATCACGAGGGTCCGGTGTCCGGCCCCCGCGGCCCTCACCGCGGTGGCAGCGGCGACGGTCGTCTTGCCGACGCCACCCTTCCCGGTGAACAGCAGCACCCGCATCCGGGCCTAGCCTACCCGTCCCTCGCGCGAGCGATGCCGCCCCGGAGCTCAGCCGAGCTCCACGCGGCGCTTCAGGCCCTCCAGCGCGTTGTCGATCACGCGCTTGGCGCCCTGCGTGCGGACGAACCCGGGCAGCAGGACGCCGAGCTCGACCGCCAGCCGGTACGTGACCGTCGTCTGACCGTCGACCTCGTCGAGCAGGTACTCGCCGGTGATGTTCGTGACCGAGCCCCGGGCCTCGGTCGAGACCCACGACATCCCCGCGTCGGCCGGCGCGTACCGGTACGCCAGCGTGTACTCGGCTCGGCCGAGCACCGGCACGTCAATCTCGAAGGCCACCTTCGTCGCGAGCCCGCCCTCCCCGCGCTCGACCACGCGAGCGCTCTTCACGTCCGCCCACTCCGGGTAGGCCTCGTAGTCGGTGAGGACGTCCATCACCTCGGCGGCGGTGGCGTCGATGAGGATCGAGCCCTCGGTCTGCTCTGCCATCTCCCCGATGCTACCCGCCGCGCAGGGCCGGCAATGACAGCACGGTCGCGATCAGCACGGACAGGACGACGAGCACGACGGACGCCCACAGCATCGCGCGCGAGGAGACGATCGGGTCCTGGCCCGAGGCGATCCGCCGCGCGTCGACGGCGGAGACGACGTAGAGCGCGATCGCCGAGACCGCGTACAGGGCGAGCAGCGCCCCGGCCGTGCCGATGCCCCCCGAGCGCGTCACGAGGAGGACCACGACGGTGCCGAAGGTCCAGACGAACAGGACGATCCGGGCCACCCCGTCCAGGCGGTGCCCCGCCTTCCAGTGCCCGAGACCCGGCAGCAGGAGCGACCATCGCAGCGCGGACGCGGGATCGATCTCGACCCGCGGCTCGGGCTCGGCGAACAGGCGGGCGAAGGGCGTGCCGCAGGCCTCGCACCCGTCGAGGGCGATCGGGTTCTCGTGCTCGCAGGCCGGACAGGCCCACGTCGGCCGGCCCTCGCGCTCCCCGACCGGCCCCGGGGCGGCCCGCACGGGTGCCGGCTCGGAGGCCGGGGTCGGCTCGAGCGGGCGCAGGCATTGACCGCACCACTCGGCATCGGGGGCGACGAGCGCCCCGCAGCTCGGACAGCGGCGTTCGGTCTGGCTCACGTCCCCGGAGCGTACCCGGCGGCCGGGCCGGGACCGGGGAAGACGCCTCGCGACGACGGCACCGGCCGCGTCAGCGGACCGCGCCGCGGAGCCACCCGGCGAGCTCGGCGGCGGCGCGCGGCCACGTGTAGTGGCGTTCGACGCGCTCGCGGCCGGCGCGGCCCATCGCCTCGGCGCGGGACGGATCGGCGAGCAGGTCCGCGACGGCGGCCGCCACCTCCTCGACGCGCGTCCCATCGACCAGGATGCCGGTCTCGCCGTCGACGAGCGCCTCGCGCGCCCCGCCCGAGTCCCCGACCACGACCGGTCGCCCGCACGCGGCGGCCTCGATGAACACGTTCCCCCAGCCCTCGACCTCGAAGCCGCCGAGGCGGTTCCGGCAGGGCATCGCGAACACGTCCCCGAGCCGGTAGTAGCGCGGGAGGTCCTGCTCGGACACCTGGCCCGTGAACAGCACCGAGCCGGCCGGCGCGGCCTCTGCCGCCAGGTCCTCGAGCGCCCCACGGGACGGGCCGTCGCCCACGACCACGAGCGTGGCGTCCGGGACGCGTCGGCGGACGGTGGCGAGCCCGCGGATCAGCACGTCCTGGCCCTTGCGGGCGACCAGGCGGCTGACGCACACGATCAGCGGTCGGCCCCCCAGACCGTGTCGCTCGCGCAGGTCATCCACCGGCAGGTCCGGGCGGAAGGCCTCGGTGTCGGCGCCCGGGTACATCACGGAGACGGGGACCGGCGCGGGGACGGCGGTCCGGACGACCCTCGCAACGAACGCGCTGCACATCACCGGGACACGCGACGCGAGCGCCGTGGCCCGCCGCATCAGGCTGTGGGCGCCGGGTGCGATCGACAGCCAGTACTCGAAGCCGTGCGCGGCCGAGAGGTACGGCAGCCCGCGGCGCGCGAGCTTGGGACCGACGAGCCCGAGCGGGTACGTCGCGCCGAACAGCACGACCTCCGCGTCGCAGGAGCGCGCGGCCTCGGCGACGCGCGCGGCCACATCCGGCGTCGGCCACAGGAAACGCTCGGGCTGTCGGAGCACCCGGTACGGCGCCGCCGCGTCGAAGGCCTCCGCCCCGTCCCACCCGGGACACAGGACCGTGACGCGCTCCGGCGGTAACCGACGGACGAGCGCCTCGAGGGTCCGCTGGATCCCGCCGACCCGCGGCGGGTAGTCGTTCGTGACCAGGAGCGTCCGCGGAACCTCCACGAGCGCCTATCCTCGCAGACGTGCATCGCGATGAGCTGGAGCGAGCGATCGGCGCCCTCGACGAGGGGCGGGCGTACCTGCCCCTGGACGGGTTCCGCGCGGTCGAGGTCGAGGGCCACGACGCCTCCAGCTGGCTCCAGGACCTGGTGACGGCGGACGTCGAGGCGCTCGTCCCGGGGGACGCGGTCCGGTCGCTGCTGCTCGGGCCAACGGGGCACATCCGCGCCGACCTCCATGTCGTGCGCGAGGCCGACGCGTTCGTCCTGCTGCAGGCGCTCGACCAGCCCGCACCGATCGACGGGCTGCTCGCGCCCTACGTCCTGTCGAGCGACGTCGTCCTGCGCGAGCCGCCGACCCACGGCCTCGTCGCCGTCCCCGGCGTCGAGGTCTGGCGCTTCCGGACGGGCGCCGGCGCGGGGCTCGAGCCGGTGAGCCCGTCCGCGGTCGAGACCTGGCGGATCCGCCGCGGCATCGCCCGGTTCCCGGTCGACCTGGACGAGGGGTCCCTGCCCTCCGAGGCCGGTCTGGACGACGGCATCGTGATCGACCGGGCCAAGGGATGCTTCCTGGGCCAGGAGTCGGTCGCGAGGGTGCGGAACCTCGGGCACCCGGCGCGGGTCGTCCTCGCGCTCCGCGCCGAGGGGCCCGCCCGGCCCGGCGACGCGGTCCTCGCGGACGGGTCCGAGGCCGGCGTCGTGACGAGCGCCGAGACCCCCGACGCCCCGGGCGCCGTCCTGGCGCGGGTCCGGTGGCCATCCCGCGGGGCGGACCTGGGGACCTCGGCCGGGGTCGCCCTCCGAGCCTGAGCGGCCACCCCCGATACTCCAAGCGCCCCGACATTTCAAGACTTCATTTGTGCCCCGGACGGTGGAACGATCGAAGGCGCCCGCCCGGCCGCCCGCGATGGCCGACCGGCTGGCACCGTGTTCGGCACGAGGCAGGAGCGACTGCGTGAACAAGGAACGTGTCAGCGGGATCGACCTGAAGGCCCTTCCGACCAACCCCTCCCCGCCGGACATGTGGCAGGACCAGGCCGCGTGCTACGGCATCGATCCGGACACCTTCTTCCCCACCTCGGAGGAGGAGGCGGGACCGGCGCTCGCGTACTGCAACGCCTGCAGGAGCCGGGAGACGTGCCTGGCCTGGGCGCTCAAGAACGGCGAGCGCTACGGCGTCTGGGGCGGGCTCACCGAGCAGCAGCGACGGAGGCTCGTCCGCTTCGTCGCCTGACCCCGGCTGGTCACCCCCGACCCCGGCCCCCATACTGGCGGAGCCATGACCGAGCCCACCGTCCGCTCGACCGCGCCCCTGCGCATCAGCTTCGTGGGCGGCGGCACCGACTTCCCGCACTACTACGAGCGGCACGGCGGCGCCGTCCTGTCGGCCACGATCGACCGCCACGCCCACGTGACGCTGGTCCCGCGCCACGACCGCGAGGTGCGGATCCGCTCCGACCTCGGGCACCTCGTCGAGTACCACCTGGACGAGCGCCCGGCGTACGACGGCGTGATGGACCTGGCGAAGGCGGCGATCGAGCGCATGGGGATCGACCGCGGGCTGGACGTGGACGTCCGCTCGGACGCGCCGCCGGGGAGCGGACTCGGCGGCTCCTCGGCGCTCGTGACCGCGATCGTCGGCGCGCTCGCCGCCCTCGAGGACCGGCCCCTCAGCCGGACCGAGGTCGTCCGCCTCTCCTACGCGATCGAGCGCGAGGACCTCGGCATCGCGGGCGGGTGGCAGGACCAGTACGCGGCGGCGTTCGGCGGCTTCAACCTCCTCGAGTTCTCGGGCGAGGGCGTCGCGGTGACGCCCGTGCGGTGCGGCGGCGAGCGCCTCCAGAGGCTCCGCGACCACCTGCTCCTCTGCTACACGGGGGGCGTGCGGACCGACCTCGGGCTGATCGACACCCAGATCCGCCTGTACCACGAGGGGCGCGAGGAGACGATGGTCGGCATGAAGCACCTCCACGAGATGGCCTACGAGATGCGCACGGCGATCGAGGGCGGGGACCTGGACGCGCTCGGCCCGATGCTCCGCGCGGCGTACGAGAACAAGAAGCGGATGAACCCCCACATCGCCGACGGGACGCCGATCGAGCGCCTCTTCGTCGCCGCCCGCGGGGCCGGCGCCGACGGCGCGAAGATCTGCGGCGCGGGCGGCGGCGGGTACGTCCTCGTCGCGTGTCGCCCCGAGCGCCGGGGCGCGGTCGGCGCGGCGCTCGAGCGCCTCGGCGGACAGCTCGCCGACTTCGGCTTCCACCCGGAGGGCGTGCGGGCGCGGCGCGATGACCGCGTCTGGAGGCCCAGGCCGTGAGCCGGCGGTTCGTGCTCGTCGACCGCGACGGGACGATCACCGAGGAGCTCTCGCCCGCGTACGTGCTCGAGCCCGACCAGGTGCGGCTGATCCCGGGGGCCGCGCGGGCGCTGCGGGAGCTGCGCGAGCTCGGCCTGGGGATCGTCGTGGTGACGAACCAGTCGCCGGTCGGCCGCGGGTGGATCACGATCGAGCAGCTCGAAGCGATCCACGCACGGCTGTCCCAGCTGCTCGAAGCCGAGGGCGCGGGCGTGGACGGCTACTACGCCTGCCCGCACGCACCCGACGAGGGGTGCGAGTGCCGCAAGCCCGGCGTGGCGCTCGCCTTCCGGGCGGCCGAGGACCACTGCTTCGATCCGGCCGCGGCCTTCGTCGTCGGGGACCACCGCGGCGACGTGGAGATGGGCCGGCGCATCGGCGCCCGGACGTTGCAGGTCCGCCCGGGACACGGCGCGGAGGAGATCGCGGAGGCCGAGCCGCTCGCCGACCACGTCGTCGCCGACCTGGCCGAGGCGGCGGCGATCATCCGAGCGCAGGTCCTCGCGGGGGCTCGGCGGTGATCGCGCACCGCGTCCGCGCGTACCTGGAGGAGACCGCGGCCACCGCGCGCCGGACCGCGGACGCGTCCGCCGACGACGTCGCGAGCGCCGCCGAGCTCCTCGTGAACGCGCTCCTCGACGGCGGCCGGATCCTGCTGTGCGGCAACGGCGGCAGCGCCGCCGACAGCCAGCACCTCGCGGCCGAGTTCGTGAGCACCCTCACCGTGGACAACCGCCGACCGGCGATCCCGGCGATCGCCCTCACGACCGACACGTCGATCCTGACGGCGATCGCGAACGACTTCGGGTTCGAGGGCGTGTTCGCGCGGCAGGTCGAGGCCCTCGGCCGCGAGGGTGACGTGCTGATCGGGATCTCGACCAGCGGCGACTCGGCCGACGTCCTGCGGGCGTTCGAGCAGGCGCGGGCGCAGGAGCTGCGGACGATCGCTCTGACCGGCGAGGGCGGCGGGGCGCTCGCGCCGATCGCCGACGTCGCGATCCGCGTCCCGAGTCGCGAGACCTCCCACATCCAGGAGTGCCACATCGCGATCGGTCAGCTCCTGGCGTTCATCGTCGAGGAGACGCTCTACCCGGGCGCCTGACCCGAGCGCCCGACCTCGATCAGGACGGCGGGCCCGAGCGCAGTAGCTCGAGCGTCGGCTGCTCCCATCCGGGGCCCTCGACGCCGGCGTCCGCCAGGTACCACGTCGCTCCCGCGGCCTCGGAGGCCGCGATCGCGTCCGGGTCGGCCCGGCCCCCGTGGACGACCTCGAACGGTTCGTCGGTCCGGCGGTGCTCGCGGACGAATGCGACCACCTCGGCTAGCTCCGACGGCTCCAGGTTCGCGGGCATCCCGGCCTCGTCGACCTTGATCGGCACGACGCCGTCGTAGCGCGCCGCGCGGCGGAACGGCGCCCGGTTCGGCCACATCCCGCCGACCCAGATCGGGATCCTCGGCCGCTGGACGGGACCGGGGTCGAACCGCATGCCGCGGACGCGGAAGTGCTCGCCCTCGAACTCGACGGGCTCCGAGGTCCACAGGCCGGTGAGGACCTCGAGACCCTCGTCGAGCTTCCCCGCTCGCACGCGGTCGTCGGGGTCCTCGCCGAGGAGCGCGAAGTCGGCGTCGGGCGGATACCCCAGCCCCACGCCGAGGATCAGCCGGCCGCCAGAGAGGTGGTCGAGCGTCACGGTCTCGCGCGCGAGCTTCCACGGACGCCGCCGGGCGATCGGCGTGATGAGGGTCCCGATCCGCACCCGCTCCGTGCGCACGGCGACCGCGGCGAGCAGGACCCAGGGGTCGAACAGCGGCACCGGCACGTCGGGCATCAGCCGGATCTGGTCCCAGACGAAGAAGCCGTCCCAGCCGGCACGGTCGGCCTCGACGCCCATCTCGACCAGCGTGTCGAGGTCCCCCATGTTCGGAACGCTGACGCCGTACCGCATCCTTCGATGCTAGCCCGTCGCGAGCCGCTCACGCCTGTCGGGCGTGGTGGTGCCGATCCGTCCTCGTCGCCGCGGCGTCCTTCGGCGTGCGCGACCTCTCCTGACGAGCGGCCGCGGGCCATGTCGGACCCGCACGTCACCATCGCATCGTGGTGCCTCCCCCGGCGACGGCACGGCTTGACGGCCGAACACGTGTTCGGTACGGTGCTGCTCCCACGCGGCCCGGCGGGGAGGGAACGGTGCTCGCGGAGGCGTTCCAGGCGACGCTCGAGGAGGGCGTGCCGCTCGAGGACGTCACGTTCTGCGTCGTCGATCTCGAGACGACCGGCGGCTCCCCCGTCGACTCCCGGATCACGGAGATCGGCGCGGTCAGGTACAGGGGCGGGGAGCGCCTCGGCGTGCTCGAGACGCTCGTGAACCCCGGCGCGCCGATCCCCCGGGCTATCACGCACCTGACGGGCATCGACGACCGCATGGTCGCGGGCGCGCCACCGATCGAGGCCGTGCTGCCGACGTTCGCCGAGTTCGCGCGCGGCGCCGTGTTCGTCGCCCACAACGCACGGTTCGACTTCACGTTCCTCAACGTCGCGCTGCAACGGTGGGACTTCGATCCCCTGCCGCCTCCCCCAGTGTGCACGGCGCGGCTGGCGCGGCGCGTGGTCTGGCCGGACGTGCCGAACGTACGGCTGCAGACCCTCGCGCAGTACTTCCGGACGGCGGTGCGGCCGAACCACCGGGCGCTCGCGGACGCGCAGGCGTGCGCCGAGGTGCTGCACGGGTTGCTCGACCTCGCGAGGCGCCTCGGGATCCGCACGCTCGGGGACCTGCATCTCGCCGTCCGGGCCCGGGGCCGGCCGCACTTCGGCAAGATCCGACTGGCCGACGACCTGCCCCGCGCGGCCGGCGTCTACTTGTTCCGGAGCCGCGACGGCCGCGTGCTGTACGTCGGCAAGTCGAAGGACCTGCGCGGGCGCGTGAGGAGCTACTTCTACGGCGACTCGCGCAAAAAGGTCGAGGACCTCCTGTCCGAGACCGTCTCGGTCGAGGGCCTGCCGTGCGGCTCCGAGCTCGAGGCGCTCGTGCTCGAGGCGCGCCTGATCAGACGCCACGAGCCCAAGTACAACCGGCGGGGCAAGACCTGGCGCCGCTACGCCTACCTGAAGATCGACGTCGCCGAGGCCTTCCCGCGGATGAAGGTCGTCCGCGAGCCGAAGTGCGGTGCTGCGTACCTCGGGCCGTTCCCGTCCTCGCAGCACGCGCACCTCGCGAAGGAGGCGCTCGAGGAGGCCGCCCCGATCCGCCGCTGCACGAAGGCGATGCGCGCGTCGACCCGCTTCGCGCCGTGTGCCCTCGCCGACATGGGCCGGTGCCTGGCACCCTGCGACGGCCGCGTCGGCCCCGAGCGCTACGGGGAGCTCGTCCGGTCCCTCCTCTCCTCCCTGGACCGGCCGGGCGGGCTCCTCGCGGCGCTCGGGGCGCGGATGCGCGACCTCGCGGAGCAGGAGCGGTTCGAGGAGGCGGCGCTCGCGCGCGACCGCCTCCGCGCCCTCGCCGAAGCGCTCGTCCGCGCGCGGACGGACGGCTGGCTGCTCGGCACGCGGGACCTCGAGCTCCGGGACGCCGACGGCCGGCCGATCCGGCTCCGGGGCGGGGCGCTCGCGCGGGGCGACGACGATGAGTCGCTGGAGACCCCCTGTCCTCGCCAGCGCGCCGACGAGGTCGCCGCCGTGCGCTCGTGGCTCGGACGCAACCCGGTCGCTCTCGTCGCGGCCGACCCGCCGCTCTCCGAGCCGGTCGACGGCGGCGCCGAGCTCCACCGCCTCATCGCCGCCCTCCGGGGGGCCGACCGGCGGGAGGCCGCGGGACCCTCGGCGCGGGCGTCCTGACCTCGCCCGATAGACTGGCCGGAACGACGAAACCTCAGGAGCGGCACATGGAAACCGCGGTCATCCTCGAAGGCGCACGCACCCCGGTCGGCAAGTTCCTCGGCGGGTTCTCCGAGCTCCCAACGGTCGAGCTCGGCGTGCTCGCGGTGAAGGAGGCGCTGCGCCGCGCGAACGTCCAGCCCGAGCAGGTCGAGCAGACGATCATCGGACACGGGCGACAGGCAGGGAACGGCCCGAACACCGGACGGCAGGTCAGCGTGAAGAGCGGCATCCCGATCGAGGTGCCCGCCTACAACGTGAACATGGCCTGCGCCTCGGGGATGAAGTCGATCCACATCGGCGCGCAGCAGATCATGACCGGCGAGTCCGAGATCGTGGTCGTCGGCGGCATGGAGAACATGACCCGCGTGCCGTTCCTGCTCGACCGGATGCGCTTCGGCTACCGGCTCGGCGACGCCACCGTCTACGACGCGATGTACAGGGACGGCCTGCTCGACCCCCTCTCGGGGGTCATCATGGGCGAGACGGCCGAGAACCTCGTCGACATGTACGGCATCTCCCGGGAGGAGCAGGACGAGTTCGCGCTCGAGTCGCAGCAGAAGGCCCAGGCGAACCAGGAGCGCCGGGCGCTCGAGATGTTCCCCGTCGAGGCGCCGAACCCGAAGGGCAAGGGCACGATCGTCGTCGAGCAGGACGAGCACCCGCGCCCCGAGACGACGATGGAGGGCCTCGCGAAGCTGAAGCCGGTGTTCCGCGAGGGGGGCTCGGTCACGGCGGGGAACTCGAGCGGGCTCACCGACGGCGCCGGCGCGATGGTACTCATGAGCGAGTCGCGCGCGAAGGCGGAGGGCCGCGACGTGCTCGCGAGGATCGTGGGCATGTCCTCGGCCGGCGTGCCGCCCGAGATCATGGGCATCGGCCCGGTCCCGGCGACCCGCAAGGTGATGGAGAAGACCGGGCTGTCGCTCGCCGACATGGACTGCATCGAGCTGAACGAGGCCTTCGCCGCCCAGGTCGTCGCGTGCGAGCGCGAGCTGAAGTTCGATCGCGACAGGCTGAACCCGAAGGGTGGCGGCATCTCGGTCGGGCACCCGATCGGACTGTCGGGGACGCGCGTCACCCTCACGCTCGCCTACGAGATGCGCGAGATGGGCTACTCGCTCGGGCTCGCGACGCTGTGCGTCTCGGGCGGGCAGGGCACGGCGGTCGTGCTGGAGCGCGCGTGATGGTGCACGCGGTCGTCCTCGTGCAGTGCGAGATCGACGAGATCCCGGAGGCCGCGCAGGCGATCGCCGATCTCGAGGGCGTGTCCGAGGTCTACTCGGTCGCCGGCGAGTTCGACCTCGTCGCCGTCGTGCGGGTGGCGGAACACGAGGACCTGGCCCGCGTGATCCCGGGAGGCATCGCTAGGGTCGAGGGCGTGATGCGGACCGAGACGCTCATCGCGTTCCAGGTCTACTCGAAGCACGACCTGGAGCGGCTGTTCGCGATCGGCTTCGACGAGGAGTGAGCGAGGGATCCGGCGTCAGGACAGCGCCCAGGCGACGAGGGCGCCGATCACGACGATGGCCGCGATCAGGTAGACCAGGTCCCCCCGCTTCACCTTGCCCGGCTGCATCGCGTTGAAGCCCACTCACGCCTCCTCGTCCGGCTCGGGGAGCCGATAGTACTCGCGGAGCCTCTCCTCGGAGAGCCAGTAGATGTGTTGGCGGACCGTCGACGCGTAGGTGAGCGCCTCCGCCTCGTCGTGGCACGCTCGGACCGAGGCGTCGCGTCCGGCAGGATCCACGATCGCGACCGTCCATCCCTCGTCCTCACGCCGGACGTCCACGGCGTACCGGTTCGCCGTTCCGGCCACGCCCGTCAGCCCCGCGCGCTCCCGTGCGCGTGCAGCCGCTCGAGCCGCTCGAGGTGGCCCCGCAGCGTCGCGATCACCGAGTCCACGTCGAGCACGAAGTCCGGCTCGAGATCGGCGATCTTCTCGAGCGCGTTCTCGAGCGTGCTCCCCGCCTGCTCGGCGTCGCGGAGCGAGTCCACGAGTACCACCGCGTAGTCGGGCTGGAAGGGCTTGCCGTCCCACGGGCACTCGCCCCCGTTGCGGAGCACCTGCTCCACGAGGAACTCCCGCCCGCAGCGCCTGCACGTCCCCTTGATCTTCACGCGGTCTCCTTCTGTCCCGTCGACACGAGCTCGAGCAACCGGTCCGCCAACGCGAACGGGTCGACCGGTTTCACGTACCACGCATCGGCGCCGGCCCACGCGGCGAGCCAGGCGTCCTGACGCCGATCCAGCAGGATCACGATCGCACCCGGATAGGGCTCGGGCGCGCCGCGGAGGTCCTTCGCGAGCGCGAACGCGCCGGCGCGCGAGGCGATCTCGTCGGCGACGACGGCGTCGGGCCGCTCGCGGAAGGCCACCGCGATCCCGCGCTCCCCATCCGTCGCCTCGAGGAACTCGAGCGGGGCGCCGAGCCGGCGCTCGATCCCCGCCACGGCCAGCGCCATCAGCTCGCGGGACTCGGGGTCGGGGGACACGAGCAGGACCTTCACGGCGCGCATCCTACCAACGTCGACGTGCGCGCCTCGGCGTCCCGCGTGGCCGTCGGCACACCGGGCGCCGGTATCATGGGCGCACCCCAGGAGGCTCGGACGAGACGATGCCGACGGCGACCTACCTCGACCACGCGTCCGCCACGCCGCTCTCCGAGCAGGCGCGCGAGGCGCTCGTGTCCGCCCTCGAGGCCTTCGGCGACCCGATGCGGCTCCACGCGAACGGTCTGGCCGCGCGCCGGCTCCTCGACGACGCCCGCGCCCAGGTGGCCGAGACCCTGTGCGCCCAGCCGGACGAGATCGTCTTCACCTCCGGTGGGACCGAGTCCGTGGCCCTCGCGATCTGGGGCGGGGTCCGCCCGATCCGCGAGATCGGGCATCGCATCGTGACGAGCCGGGTCGAGCACCCGGCGGTCGGCGGCGTCCTCCACACGCTCGAGACCGACGGCTTCGAGTCGGTCCTCGTCCCGGTCGACGCCGACGGACGGGTCGACCTGGACGTGTTCGCGGCCGAGGTTCGGCGCCCGGGCACGCTCCTCGCCTCGATCCACCACGCGAACCACGAGACCGGCACGATGCAGCCGATCGCCGAGGCCGCCCGCCTGTGCCGAGACGCCGGGGTCCTGTTCCACACGGACGCGTGCCAGACGGTGGGGCGGTTGCCCGTGGACACCTCGGCGCTCGAGGTCGACCTGCTCTCGCTCTCGGCGCACAAGTTCGGCGGTCCGCCTGGCGCCGGCGCGCTGTACGTCCGGCGGGGCGTGCCGATCGCCGCCTACCCCTGCGGCGACGACCGCGAGCGGCGTCGGCGCTCGGGCATCGAGAACATCCCCGGGGTCGCCGCGATGGCGGCCGCGCTGCGCGCCGCGATGGACGACAGCGGCGACCAGGCCGCGCGCCAGTGGACCCTGACCGACCGGCTCCGCGGCGGCCTCGCGCAGATCCCGGGCGTCGACGTCCACGGCCACGGCACGCAGCGCGTGCCGCATCTCGTGTGCTTCTCGGTGCCGGAGGTGGACGCCGGGGTCCTGACGATGGCGCTGGACGACCGCGGGTTCCGGATCGCAGCGGGCTCGAACTGCTCCGGCGCCCCCGACGAGCCCTCCTCGGTGCTCGAACACATGGGCGTGCCCGGGCGGCCGAGCTTCCGCGTGGGGATCGGCCGGCACACCACCGCCGAGGACGTCGAGCGGCTGCTCGCGACGCTCCCCGGTCTCGTCGAGGAGCTCCGCACCATCGACCGCGCGTCCGCCGAGGCGATGGCCCGGTACGTGCCCGAGGGCTGACGCCTCGGGCCCTCGGTCCGCCTACTCGACCGTCCAGACGTCGCCCGAGCGCAGCAGCTTCTCGAGGCTGCCGGCGCCGAGCCGGTCGGTCGCCGACCGGAGCTGCGCGATCATCGCCTCGCCGTAGACCGGGCGGTCGACCTCGCGGAAGACGCCGATGCACGTGGGCTCGGTGGGGCCGTGCCCCGCCGTGTGCGCGAGGGCGAACGCGAGCGACGGCCGCCCGTGCTCGTCGTGGGTGACGATCCGGTCCTTCATGGTGTTCTCGACCTCGGTGATCACGAGCCGGCCGTTCTCGCCGACCGAGATGCAGCGCGTGTCCTCGTCGAAGAGGATCGGCTCGCCGTGCTGCAGCCGGATCTGGTTGTGGATCCCGTGCTGCCTCTCGCGCAGCATGTCGAACGCGCCGTCGTTGAACACGTTGCAGTTCTGGTAGATCTCGACGAACGCCGCTCCACGGTGCGCGGCCGCGCGCCGGAGGATCTCGGTCATGTGCTGGCGGTCGTTGTCGATCGTGCGCGCGACGAACGATGCCTCGGCGCCGAGCGCCAGGGCGATCGGGTTGAATGGATGGTCCACCGAGCCGAAGGGCGTCGACTTCGTGACCTTGCCCTCCTCGCTCGTCGGCGAGTACTGGCCCTTCGTGAGCCCGTAGATCTGGTTGTTGAAGAGCAGGATCGTCAGGTTGACGTTCCGGCGCAGCGCATGGATCAGGTGGTTGCCACCGATCGAGAGCGCGTCGCCGTCGCCCGTGACGACCCAGACGTTCAGGTCCGGCCGCGCGGTCGCGATGCCCGTCGCGATCGCCGGGGCGCGACCGTGGATCGCGTGCATGCCGTACGTGTCCATGTAGTAGGTGAACCGGCCCGAGCAGCCGATGCCCGAGACGAACACCGTGTCGTCTGGCGCGATCCCGAGCTCCGGCATGAACGACTGGACCGTCGCGAGGATCGCGTAGTCCCCGCAGCCCGGGCACCAGCGCACCTCGTTCGCGCTCGTGAAGTCCTTCTTCGTCAGCACGGCGCCGTCGCCGTCGCCCGTCGCCTCGTCGATCCGTGCCTCGCTCACTCGTCCATCACCTTCAGCATCTCGGTCTCGAGCTCCTCGGCGAAGAAGGGCAGCCCCTTCACCTTCGAGAAGGTGCGCGCGTCCACCAGGTAGCGCGCGCGGATCAGCATCGCGAGCTGACCCGTGTTCATCTCCGGGATCAGCACCTTGGGGTACCGACGCACGACCTCGCCGGTGTTCCGGGGGAACGGGTTCAGGTGCATCAGGTGCGCGGTCGCCACCTTCCTGCCGGCGCCGCGCACGCGTCGAACCGCCGCCTGGATCGTGCCGTAGGACGAACCCCATCCGAGCACGAGCAGCTCGGCGTCGCCGTCGGGGTCGTCGACCTCGAGCGGGGGGATGTCGTCCGCGATCCGGTCGACCTTGGCCGCCCGCAGGTCCGTCATCCGCTGGTGGTTCTCCGGGTCGTAGCTAATCGCCCCCGCCTCGTTCTTCTCGAGCCCGCCGACCCGGTGCCGCAGCCCCGGAGTGCCGGGCACGGCCCACGGCCGCGCGAGCTTCTCGTCCCGCAGGTACGGCATGAACTCCTGGCCGGCGTTCGGCCCGGTGGCGAACGCAGGGTCGATCGTCGGCAGGTCGTCGACCTTGGGGAGCCGCCACGGCTCCGACGAGTTCGCGAGGAACGTGTCCGAGAGCACGATCACCGGCGTCCGGTACGTCACCGCGATGCGGGCCGCATCGATCGCCGTCTCGAAGCAGTGCGATGGCGAGCGGGCCGCCACCACGGGCATCGGCGACTCGCCGTGCCGTCCGAAGAGCGACTGCAGCAGGTCGGCCTGCTCCGTCTTCGTCGGCATGCCGGTCGAGGGTCCCGCGCGCTGGACGTTCACGATCACCATCGGCAGCTCGAGCACCACCGCGAGGCCGAGCGTCTCGGCCTTCAGGTCCATGCCCGGCCCGCTCGTGCCGGTGACCCCGAGGCTCCCGGCGAACGCCGCGCCGAGGGCGATCCCCGCGGCCGCGATCTCGTCCTCTGCCTGCAGGGTGATGACGCCGAAGTTCTTGAGGCGGGACAGCTCGTGGAGCAGCTCCGAGGCCGGCGTGATCGGGTAGCTCGCGTAGAACAGCTGCAGCCCGCTGCGCTCGGCCGCGGCGACGAGACCCCACGCCAGCGCCGCCGCGCCCGAGATGTTCCGGTACACGCCCGGCTCCGCCGGCGCCGGCTTCACCTCGAAGCGCGTCGCGAACAGCTCCGTCGTCTCGCCGAAGTTGTAGCCCGCCTTGAACGCGGCGACGTTCGCGTCGTAGAGCTGCGGCTTGTCGCCGAACTTCGCCTGGAGCCAGTTCAGCGTGACCTCGACCGGCCGCCCGTACATCCACGACACCAGCCCGAGGGCGAACATGTTCTTCGAGCGCTCGGCCTCCTTTCGGGTCAGGCCGAGCTCCTCGACGGCGCGGACCGTGATCGAGGTCATCGGGACCAGGTACAGGTGGTAGCCGTCCAGCGACCCGTCCTGCAACGGGTTCGACGCGTACCCGGCCTTCTCGAGGTTGCGCTGCGTGAACGCGTCCTCGTTCACGATGATGGTGCCGGCCTTCTCGACCAACTTCAGCTCGGCCTTCAGGGCGGCGGGGTTCATCGCCACGAGCACGTCCGGATGGTCGCCGGGGGTCATGATGTCGCGGGACGCGAACTGGATCTGGAAGGCCGAGACCCCGTGCACGGTGCCGGCGGGGGCGCGGATCTCGGCGGGGAAGTCGGGGAGGGTCGCCAGGTCGTTCCCGAGGACCGCCGTGGCGCTGGTGAACCGGTCTCCTGTCAACTGCATCCCGTCACCCGAGTCGCCGGCGAACCGGATGACGACGCGTTCCTTCTCCTCTACCTGCTTGGACATCGTGTGCCGGGCGGTGCCCGGTCCGCCTCCTTCTCCCAGGTCGGGAACGTTCCCACCATCTAGCGTACCCGCTGCCACCGTGTGCAAAGCCCCGCGGGCGGTACCGTGTCGGCACCTGTCGGCGAGGGGAGACGGATGCAGACGCGGATGCTCGGATCGCAGGGCCCGGAGATCTCGGTGCTCGGTTACGGCGCCTGGGAGGCTGGCGCGGGGAGCGAGTGGGGGGACGCGCCACCGGCCGATCGAATCGTCGAGGCGATCCGCACCGTGCTCGAGACCGGCATCAACTGGATCGACACGGCCGAGGTCTACGGCGAGGGGCGCTCCGAGGAGATGGTGGCGCTCGCGATCACCGGGCACCGGGACGAGGTCCTGCTGGCCACGAAGGTCGCGCCGCAGCCGGACGGGAGCGGCTTCCGCCCGGAGCAGGTCCGCCGGGCGTGCATCGACAGCCTCCGCAGGCTGCGGACCGGGCACCTCGACCTCTACCAGCTCCACTGGCCCGACGACACCGGCGTCCCGCTCGAGGACACCTGGGGCGAGATGGCCGCGCTGGTCGACGAGGGGCTGGTCCGCGCGATCGGCGTCTCGAACTTCGACCGGGCGCTCATCGAGCGCTGCGAGGCCGTCCGGCACGTCGACTCGCTCCAGCAGGAGCTCTCGATGCTCCAGCTCGAGGACCGCGAGCTCGTCGCGTGGTGTGCCACGAACGGGACCGGTGTGCTGTCGTACGGCCCGCTCGCGTACGGCCTGCTGACCGGGGCGATCGGACCCGACACCCGGTTCGACGAGACCGACTTCCGCTCCGGGACGGACGAATGGGACTACTGGCGGAAGCTGTTCGCGCCCGGCAAGATCGAGCGGAGCCTCGCCGTGGTCGACGCGATGCGGCCGGTCGCGGAGCGGCTCGGGTGCACGGTGGGCCAGCTCGCGCTCGCCTGGAACGTGCACCTGCTCGGCGTGACGGCCGCGATCGCCGGCAGCCGCAACCCCGACCACGTGCGCACGAACGCCGAGGCGGGCGACATCCGCCTCGACGCCGCGACGCTCGACGACCTCGAGCGGGCGATCACGCTCGGGCCGTCGTTCGGCTGAGCTCGTCGCGGGTACGCGGCCACGCTCGTCGTGGCCTCCCGGGCCTTCTCCCGCACGCCCCACGTGAGCGCCTGAGCTCCGTCGTCGCCGCGCTCGCTAAGATGCCGCGACGCGTTCGCCGCGTCGCACATCGAGGAAGGTGCCCCCATGTACAAGCGGATCCTGCTCGCTACCGACGGCTCCCCCACCGCCGAGACGGCCGAGCGCGTCGGCATCGCGCTCGCGCGCACGACGAAGGGCAAGCTCACCCTCGTCCACGCCTACGAGGACGCCGCCCGAGCCGAGGGCGCCGTCTCGCGAGCGCTCGCGATCGCCGAGGCCGAGGGCGTGAAGGTCTCGCTCGTCGTCTCGAGCGACGACCCGAGCTCCGCCGTCCTCGGCGCGGCCGAGGACGCGAACGCCGAGCTCATCGTGCTCGGGAGCCGAGGGCTCCTCCACGGCGAGCAGGTCTTCGGCAGCGTCGTCCGCAAGATCGCGACGCACGCGCCGTGCGACGTGCTACTGACGCGAGCGCGCGCCTCCGCGCCGTCCACGAACGGCCCGCCGTACCGGCGCCTGCTGGTCGCGACCGACGGCTCGGCCACCGCGGACCGAGCGGCGCGCAAGGGGTTCGCCCTCGCGAAGCGCCTGGACGCGGACGTGCGGCTGGTGTTCGTCGGACACCCGAAGACCGGGGAGCTCGTGCTGCAGGACACGGTCTCGACGATGGCGGAGGAGGAGAGCGTCGCGGTCGAGACCACGATCCGGGAAGGAGAGCCGGCGGCGGAGATCATCGCCGAGGCGGACGAGGGCGGGTACGACCTGGTGGTCGTCGGCAACCGCGGTCTGGCCGGCGCCAAGGCGATGCTGATCGGCTCGGTCCCTCTGACCGTCGCCGAGGAGTGTCGCACCGACGTCCTCATCGCGCGGACGATCGCGCAGAGCCTCGGCGAGATCGGCCTCGGCGAGGGCGGCATCGTGACGTCCGCCGACCACAAGGTGGCCGTGTACCGGGATCCCTCGGGCGTCGTGCACACGCTCTCGGCCAGCTGCACGCACATGGGGTGCACCGTGAAGTGGAACCCGTCCGAGAGGTCCTGGGACTGCCCGTGTCACGGATCGCGGTTCGGCCCCACCGGCGAGGTGGTGAACGGCCCCGCGGCGAAGCCGCTGCCGCCGACCGACCTCTAGACGACGAACGGCTTGAAGATCATGAACCAGGTGATCACGGCGAGCGCCGCGAACCCGACCCACATGTTCACGATCCCGACGCGCGACCGCAGGATCTCCTCCAGCTCCTCGTCGCTCTTGCGCGGCACGCCGCTCGGCCGCATCTCGACGGCTTCCTTCACGCGCTGGTAGTACGGCCTCGCGACGGCCGACATCTCGCCCACCACGAGCACCAGGATGATGATCGACAGCCAGAACCAGCCGTCGTTCCACCATCCGCCGTCGATCCCCGCGATCGTGCCGAAGACGACCAGCAGCCCCAGCCCGACGTACATCCCCTGGATCGAGGACCCCGAGAGCTGGAGCAGGCTGGCGATCCGTTCGCGATCGCGCTCCTTGCGCAGCCGCAGCGCGACGACGATCGAGGCGCCGTGGAACAGGACGAACACGACCACGCTGGCCACGTGGAGGAACTTCCACCAGTTGTAGTCGATCGTGATCGCGAGCATCAGCTGTGGATCGACCGTTCCGAGTCCCGCAGCCGCCGAGCGACGACCTCGAGGATCTTCGCCGCGACGCCGCGCTCCTCGAGGAGCATGCGGTCGAACGCCTCCTTGAAGATCCGGATGGCCACGAGCGGCGTGGACGCGACCACGTCGGCCGTGCGGGGACCGCCGTCGAGGAGCGAGATCTCGCCGAAGAACTCTCCGGGCCCGAGGAGACCGAGCGTCCGGCCGCGCCGCACCACCTTCGCCTCTCCCTCGAGGACGACGTAGAAGGTCCCCCCGGCCCGGCCCTCCTTCACGACGGCCTCGCCCTCTCGGAACGAGACGACGTCCGCGTGCTCGGCGAGTCGGCGGAGGTGCCGTCCCGACAGGCTGGAGAAGAGCGGCACTCCCGCGAGCAGGTCGGTCCCCCGCTTGCCGAGGGGGCGATCGGCCCTCGCTCCCCGCGGCCGGCCCTGCGGGCGCGTGCCGCGTGTTGCGATCGCTTCGGGTACCACGCTGGTCAGCGGGTCGACGACGTCCTGGTTCAGGGCCGGCTCCTCCTCGTCGCGCGCGGGAAGCTCCACGCGCGCGGGAAGCCTACCCGAACCGCGAGTGCGGGCGCAGCCCGTCGGGGTCCCCGCTCCAACGGCGCCGAGCCTCTGTCGCGGGGCCGCGCTCCCGGATCGACGACCTCGCGCCGACCGTCTCGGGCACCGGTTGGCTTCCTGGTCTCGTCGGGCGAGCGCCCGGCATCCACCAGGCTGCGAGACGCTCTGGGCACGCGCCGTCCGGCCCGTGTGAGCAGCGCGCACCGCTGGTCACACCTGGGGTCGCCATGTACCTTCGGTCCCATGCACGAGCGCCTCGAGCGGCTGCTGAGCGAGCGGATCCTCGTGCTCGACGGGGCCTACGGCACGGCCATCCAGGCCCGGGACCTCACGGACGAGGACTACCGGGGCGAGCGCTTCCGCGACCACCCCCGCGACGTGAAGGGCGACCCGGACCTGCTCAACCTCACCAGGCCCGACGTCGTCGAGGAGATCCACCGCGGCTACCTGGAAGCCGGCGCCGACATCGTCACGACGAACACCTTCACCGCGACGGCGATCGCGCAGGCCGACTACGGCCTCGAGACCGAGGTCTACGACATCAACCGGTCCGGGGCGCTGATCGCGCGGCGCGCCGTCGACGCCTTCGGGCCCGATCGCTTCGTGGCCGGCTCGGTCGGACCGACGAACCAGACCCTCTCGCTCTCGCCCCGCGTCAACGAACCCGCGTACCGGACGGTCACCTTCGACCAGATGGTCGACGCCTACGCGGAGCAGATCCGCGGCCTGCGGGACGGTGGGGTCGACCTGCTCCTGATCGAGACCATCTTCGACACGCTGAACGCGAAGGCCGCGATCTTCGCCGCGAGGGAGGTGGCGCCCGAGGTGCCACTGATGATCTCCGTCACGATCACGGACCGGAGCGGGCGGACGCTCTCGGGCCAGACCGTCGACGCCTTCTGGCTCTCGATCGAGCATGCCGAGCCGTTCAGCGTCGGCGTGAACTGCGCGCTCGGCGCCGCGGAGATGCGACCGTACCTCGAGGCGCTCTCGCGGATCGCGCCCGTCTACACGTCGTGCCACCCGAACGCCGGGCTCCCGAACGCGTTCGGCGGCTACGACGAGCGCCCCGAGACGACGTCGAAGCACCTCCGCGAGTTCGCCGAGAGCGGGCTCGGCAACATCCTCGGCGGGTGCTGCGGGACGACCGAGGAGCACATCCGCGCGATCGCGCAGGCGGTCGAGGCCCTGCCGCCGCGGCGCCTGCCGGCGGCGCGGCGGCTCACGAGCTTCTCCGGCCTCGAGCCGTTCCGCATCACGCCCGAGACCGGCTTCGTGGTGATCGGCGAGCGGCAGAACGTGACCGGCTCGGCGCGGTTCCGCAAGCTGATCGAGGCCGGCGACTACCAGGGCGCGGTCGAGATCGCGGCCGAGCAGGTCCGCAGCGGCGCCAACATGCTCGACGTCAACATGGACGCCGACCTGCTCGACGGTGGGAGGGCGATGACGACGTTCCTCAACCTCATCGCCACCGAACCCGAGATCGCGAAGGTCCCGATCATGGTCGACTCGTCGCGGTGGGAGGTGATCGAGGCCGGCCTGCGCTGCGTGCAGGGCAAGGGCGTCGTGAACTCGATCAGCCTGAAGGAGGGCGAGGCCGATTTCCTGGAGAAGGCCCGGCGCGTGCAGCGCTACGGCGCCGCGGTCGTCGTCATGGCGTTCGACGAGACGGGGCAGGCCGACACGGTCGAGCGCAAGGTCCAGATCCTCGAACGGGCGTACCGGCTCCTCGTCGACGAGGTGGGGTTCGCACCGGAGGACGTCATCTTCGACCCGTGCATCCTCGCGATCGCGACGGGCATCGAGGAGCACGACGAGTACGCGAAGGCCTTCATCGAGGCGACCCGGATCCTCAAGGAGCGGTGCCCGGGCGCGAAGGTCTCGGGCGGCGTGTCGAACCTTTCGTTCAGCTTCCGGGGCAACGACCGCGTCCGCGAGGCGATCCACTCGGCGTTCCTGTACCACGCGATCCAGGCCGGGCTGGACATGGCGATCGTGAACGCGGGGCAGATCGCGCTGTACGAGGACATCCCGCCGGACCTGCTCGAGCACGTCGAGGACATCGTCTTCAACCGCCGCCCCGACGCCACCGAGCGCATGATCGCCTTCGCCGAGACCGTCAAGGGCGAGGGCACGAAGCGGGTCGTCGACCTCGCGTGGCGCCAGGGCACCGTGCAGGAGCGACTCGAGCACGCGCTGGTGCACGGGATCGACGACTTCATCGTCGAGGACGCCGAGGAGGCGCGCAAGCTGTACGACCGGCCGCTCGACGTGATCGAGGGCCCGCTCATGGCCGGCATGCGGATCGTCGGCGACCTGTTCGGCGCCGGAAAGATGTTCCTGCCGCAGGTCGTGAAGAGCGCGCGGGCGATGAAGAAGGCGGTCGCCCACCTCGAGCCCTTCATGGAGGAGGAGCGGGACCGAGCCGGGGTGACCGGTTCCGCGCAGGGCAAGGTCGTCCTGTGCACGGTGAAGGGCGACGTGCACGACATCGGCAAGAACATCGTGGGCGTGGTCCTCGGCTGCAACAACTACGAGGTGATCGACCTCGGCGTGATGGTGCCGCCCGACGTCCTGCTCGACACGGCCGAGCGCGAGGGCGCGGACATCGTGGGGTGCTCGGGCCTCATCACGCCCTCGCTCACCGAGATGGTGAACGTCGCGCGCGAGATGGACCGCCGCGGGCTCGAGCTGCCGCTGCTGATCGGCGGGGCGACGACCTCGCGCCAACACACCGCCGTGAGGATCGCGCCCGCGTACACGCCGCCGGTGGTCCACGTCGTGGACGCCTCCCGCGTCGTCGGTGTCGTCTCGGGCCTGCTCGATGCCGAGCGCCGTGCCGAGCTCGACCGCAACAACCGCGTCGAGCAGGAGCGCCTGCGCGCCCTGCACGCCGAGCGGGAGGCCCAGCCGCTGCTTCCCTACCGGGTGGCGCTCGAGCACCGGACCCCGATCGCCTGGCGAGCGGAGGACCTGCCCGAGCCACCCTTCCTCGGCACGCGCACGGTCGAGCCGACGATCGCGGATCTCCGCCCGTACATCGACTGGACGTTCTTCTTCACCGCCTGGGAGCTGAAGGGTCGCTACCCGGCGATCCTGGAGCACCCCCGCCACGGCCACGCCGCCCGGGAGCTGCTCGAGCACGCGAACGAGATGCTCGACGACCTCGAGCGTGATGGCTCGCTCTCCGCCCGGGGCGTGCACGGATACTGGGTGGCGCGCTCCGAGGGCGACGACATCGCGCTCGACGGTGGCGTCCGCTTCCCGATGCTCCGCCAACAGGTCGATCACGGGGACGACCGGCCGAACCGGTCGCTCGCCGACTACGTCGCACCCACGGGAACGGACCTCGTCGACCACGTCGGCGCGTTCGCCGTCACGGCCGGCATCGGCGCCGCCGAGCTCTCCGCCCGGTTCGAGGCCGAGCACGACGACTACCGCTCGATCATGGTGAAGGCGCTCGCCGACCGCCTGGCCGAGGCCTTCGCCGAGTGGCTCCACAAGACCGTCCGGCGCGAGTGGTACGAGACCGGGCCGGCGATGAGCCAGGAGGATCTGATCCAGGAGCGCTACCGGGGCATCCGGCCAGCGTTCGGCTATCCCGCGTGCCCCGACCACACGCGCAAGGGCACGCTGTGGGAGCTCCTGGACGCGGACGCCGCCGGCATCGGCCTGACCGAGCATTTCTCGATGACGCCGGCCGCGAGCGTCTCGGGCCTGTACCTCGCGCACCCGGCGGCGCGCTACTTCAACGTCGGGCGGATCGGCAAGGACCAGGTCGAGGACTACGCGGGGCGCTGCGGCATGGACCGCCGCGAGGCCGAGCGCTGGCTCGCCCCCAACCTCGCGTACGACCCCGGCTAGACGCTCCGGACCGTCACGAGACGGTCCGGCCGCTGCCGGAGCAGCGGCCGGACCTGGGGGATAGCCCCGCCGGGATGCGGAGACGAGGGCCCCGGTCCCTGAGGCGCACCCGCCCGAACGGCCCGCGACCACCCCCCTCCGCGTCTGCGGCGGTCGTTGTGGGTATCGGCAGGCTGGGCACGCGGAACTTGAGCGCAGGCGGACGCGAAGTCTGACAGGAACCGTGGTGCGCTAGTGGAACGAGTTCCCGCAGGCGCAGCTGCCCTGCGCCGCCGGGTTGTCGATCGTGAAGCCCGAGGCCTCGAGCGTGTCCACGAAGTCGATCGTGGCCTGGGACACGTACGGGACGCTCATCTTGTCGACGACGACCCTGACGCCGAACTGCTCGTCTGCCTGGTCCTTGTCGGTGAGCTGGTCGTCGAGGTACATCGCGTACCGGAGCCCCGAGCACCCGCCCGGCTGCACGGCCACACGGAGCGCGATATCCGTGCGCCCCTCCTCCTCGAGGAGCTCCTTCACCTTGCCGGCGGCGTTCTCGGTCAGCTGGATCATGGTCGGGGTCCTCCGGTCGTCCGTCTCAGGCAGCCATTCTAGCCCGGCAGGCGGGAATCCTACCCGCCTGATGGGCTTTCGCGGAAGTCCGCGGCCTGCGCGTTCGCCGTGCGCCGGAGCTCCTGAGGCGTCGTCCGGAAGACCGCGTCCGGGGTGCCCGCGGCCGCCCACACCTCCTCGAAGGAGAGGAGGTCGGGGTCGAGGAACGCCCGCACGGGCTCGGGATGCCCGAACGGCGGCGTGCCGCCCACGGCGAACCCGGTCGCGGCGCGGGCCTCCTCCGGGCTCGCGCGGCGGACGTGCTGGGCGCCGGCGAGCGCGGCCAGCCGGTCCGCGTCCACCCGGTTCGCGCCCGAGGTGAGCGCGAGGACCGGTCGTCCGTCGGCGATGAAGACGAGCGACTTCACGATCTGCCCCACGTCGCAGCCGATCGCGTTCGCGGCGTCGAGCGCCGTCTTCGTGCCCTCGGGGAACCGGCGGACCTCGACGGCATGGCCGAGCACCGCGGCCGCCTCCAGGAACCGATCGATCGCCTTCGTCATCCGGCGGAGGGTAGCCCTCCCGCTACCTCGGCCGCAACGTCCTCGAGCGCCCTACGGGCGTCCGAGAGGGCTCGCTCGGCGCCGAAGCGCTCGACGAGCGAGTGGACGGCAACGCCCTCGGGTCGCACCTCGGCGCGCCCGCAGAGCACGAGGGCGGGCACGCGCACCGCCGCCGCCGCCTCGAGCACGCCCGACGGCACCTTCCCCCGCAGCGACGACGCGTCGAAGGTCCCCTCCCCCGTGATCACGAGGTCCGCACGGTCGAGCCGGTCCTGGAGGCCGACGGCCTCCGCCACGACATCGACGCCGCGGCGGAGCCGCGCGCCGAGGAACGCGACGAGCCCAGCCCCGAGGCCTCCCGCCGCTCCGGCGCCGGGGACCGATCGCACGTCGATCCCGAGGTCCCGGTGGACGACGGCGGCCAGGTGCGCGAGCGCACGGTCGAGCACGAGGACGTCCTGGGCCGACGCGCCCTTCTGCGGCCCGTACACGTGCGCCGCTCCCTGCGGACCCGTGAGCGGGTTGTCGACGTCGCACGCGACGTTGACGCGGAGACGGCGGACCGCCGGATCGAGCCCACGCGCGTCGATCCGCGCGAGGTCGAGGAGCCCCTGCCCCCCGGGGCCGACGGGCGCGCCGGCCGCGTCCAGGAGCGCGGCCCCGAGCGCGGTCGCCATCCCGGCGCCGCCGTCGGTCGTGGCGCTCCCGCCGAGGCAGACGAGGAGCTCGCTCGCGCCGGCCCTGGCCGCAGCGAGGATGAGCTCGCCCGTACCCCGCGTGGATGCCCGGAGCGGGTTCCTGCGGCCCTCGGGCACGAGCGCGAGCCCCGAGGCCTGCGCCATCTCGACGACGCCGAGGGCCCCCTCGGCCCGCGGGACGAGCCCGAAGACCGCGTAGACGGGGTCGCCGAGCGGCCCGGCGACCCGCACCGCCCGCCGCTCGCCGCCGAGCGCCGCGACGATCGCGTCGACGGTCCCCTCCCCGCCGTCCGCGAGCGGCAGGGGCTCGACCGCGTCGTACGGCCGGGACCGCAGCCATCCCGTCGCCACGGCCTCGGCCGCCTGGACGGCGGTCAGCGTGCCGCGGAACTTGTCGGGCGCCACGAGGACGTGCATCGCCCGTACGGTACGATTCCGCGCCAACCAGGACCAGCGGGAGCGACGGGTGGAGCGAACGAGGTTGATCGGCATCCTGCACGCCGAGAGGAGCCGTCTCGGCCGGTCGGTTCAGTACGCCGACCCGAAGACCTGGGACTCTCCGAACCCGTGCGAGGGATGGACGAACCGCGACCTCATGTCGCACCTGGCGGCGCAGGACACCGCGGCGGCCCAGGTGCTGGGCGGCGACCCCGCGGCGGAGCTCGACGCGTTCCGGGAGGCGAACGACGGCGACCTGTGGGTCGACGGCTTCAACGGATGGGCGATCGGCGTGCGCGCAGACCTGCCGACCCGGCAGATCCTGGGCGACTGGGGCCGCGCGGCGGACCTCCTGTGCGAGCGCGCCGCCGAGCTGCCCGCCGAGGAGTGGAGCACCCGACGTGTCCCGTGGCTCGCCGGCGAGATCGGCGTTCGCTACCTCGTGCAGTCCCGGATCGTCGAGTGGTGGCTGCACGGCGAGGACCTCCGCGAGGGGACGGGACAGGAGCCGAACCCGCAGCACTGGCCGGTCCACCTCGTCTGCGACATGGGCATCCGGATGTTGCCCTACGCGCTCGGGCAGGCCGGGCTGTCCTACCCGGGCGCGAGCGTGCAGATCGACCTCTCGGGCATGGGCGAGGGCTCGTGGCATCGGGGACTCTCCCCGCGAGGGTCTCCCCCGGACGACAAGAAGCCGGACGCCTGGATCGAGGGCCGGGCGCTCGCGTTCGCGCTCGTCGCCGGCCGCCGCGTGCCGGCGGAGGCCTACCTGGACGACGGCTCGCTCGTCATCGGGGGTGACGAGGGCGTGGCCGCGAACGTCCTGCGTCACATCCGCGCGTACGTCGAGTGATCCCCGCGCTCAGCGGGTGACGACGAGCCGTTTCACGGCGCGAGGGTACGCGCCGAAGCGGTACTTGTACGGGTAGTCGCCCTTCAGCAGGTCGAACCCGCTGCAGCCGCCCTCGATCGCGATCCGGATGTCCTCGGCCACGAGCACCATCCCCGGCGACAGGTGCTGCCACGCCCGGTCGAACGCGGAGTTGTAGAGGAAGAACGTGCCCTCGTGCCGGAAGCCGATCGTGCCGGCCACCTTCTCGCCGGCCACCTCGATGAACGTGAGGTTGAAGATCCCGCGCGGCAGGAACGCCTCGCCCAGCCGACGGAAGAAGATCTCCATGCCCGGCTGCATGAACACGCCCTTGGGCCCCTCGCTCGTGCGGTGCAGCTCGACGAAGCGGTCCAGATGCTCCTGGAGGGTGTCCCGCTGTGCGAGGCTCACGTGGTACGGGCCACCCTCGGTCTCGAGCTTGCGGGCCTTCCGTCTGATCTCGTGCCGCAGCTTCGAGGGCAGGCCGGCCAGGTACCCCTCGTAGGAGCCGGGGATCGGCAGGAACGGCGCGACGCCGTTCTGGTCGTCGGTCACGACGTCGAACCCTTGCGCCGCAGCGGCCTCCGCGAGGAGCCCGAGCCACGACCGATCCTCTGCCAGGCCGCGGAGGTCGGCGGCGCGCCAGTCGTCCCGCCGGGCGAGGCCGGCGAGCAGCTCCTTCGCGACGGCGTCGCGAACCTCGGGTTGCGCGACGGGGCCCATGTAGTCGGTGACCTCGGTGCCGCCCAGGAACCGGAGGGTCTCGTCGAGGCGCTCGAACGCGACCGCGCCCACCTGCACGCCGTCCTCCTCCGCGAACGCCAGGAGCAGATGCTCGGGCTGGTGGGCGAACTCCTCCCAGTAGAGCTTCAGGTACTGGGGCGTGTGGAAGAACGTGCCGGCGGCGTCTGCCGTCACGAGGCTGGACCAGTCCCGGCGCGCGAAATCGCGGCCGTCCTCCGAGAACACGACGTCCATGGACCCAGGCTCCCAGCGCGAGCGACGACGGTCTTCGGACCCTACCAGGACCCCCCGCCGCCACCGCCGCCGCCGCCGCCCGAGAACCCGCCGCCGCCGAACCCGCTCCCGCCCGAGCCCGCCGGCGTCGAGGCGATGATGCCGCTCGTCGTCACCGCGAAGCCATCCATGCTGTCCGCGAAGTTCGCGAACACGAACGGCCGACTCGAGACGTACCAGGACGTGTCGGTCGAGGGCGCCGCGGCGAGTCCCTCGAACGCCCTCGCCCATCTCTCCGTGCATCCGAAGACGATCGCGTAGGGCAGGTACCGCGTGAAGACGTTCTCCTGCTCGGCCCAGCGGGACAGGTGGGCCTCGGCGGTCTCGATCACCCGGCGGAAGCCGGCGACGCGCCGCGCGAGCGCCGTGCCCTTCGCCGTGCGACGCGGCATCCACCGGGCGACGACGAGGAGGGCCAGCGCCGCGACGACGAGCGGGATCGCCAGGAGTGCGGCGTGCGTCCAGCGCACGAGCACGAACGTGAGGCCGCCCGCCGCCACGAGCGCCGCGAGCCCGATCCCGACCCACGTCGCGCGGACGCGATCGGGGCGCATCAGGAACCACCTGCGGCGCACCGCGTCGGCGTACAGGGACTCCTCGACCTCCTTCAGCTTCGAGGCGAACGTGTTCTTGAGCTCCGAGAGCTTCACCTCGTCCGCCGAGCCGAACAGGCGGTCGAGCAGCATCCGCTCGTACGTGAGGAGCTCGTCTCCCGGCGCCGGCTGACGCACGAGCTTCCAATCCGCCTTGCCGAACCAACCGCGCTTCTCGATCTCCTCGATCACGAGGTAGTGCCGTGTGGCGAGGTCGACGATCGTCGCCGTCACGTCCAGGGTGTTCGCCCGCACATCGATGAGCGTGCCGATCTGACCGGGCCGTAGGTCCTCCGGTGGCGCGAACTCGACCGGCGCCTCGCCGCTCTCGAACAGCGGCACCGTCTGCTCGGAGCCGCCCGCGTTGCCCATCACCTGGTCGATCTGCGAGCCCTGGTACCGACGATCGCGACCTCGGCGCCACGCGAGCACGCCGACCCCGCCGAGCAGGGCAGCCGTGAGCGCCGCCGTGCCGCCGACCGTGAGCGGCGTGCGCTCGAACGCCCGGCCCAGGCTCCAGCGCTCCTCGAGGATCGGGGCGGTGATCGCGACGGTCCCGGCCGGCAGCGCCACCGCGACGGACAGGCCCGTGTACGCGGGGAGGTCCTGGTGCGAGAAGACGGCGACGCCGTCCTCGATCTCGGCGCGCTCGCACCCCGCCTTCGAGCCCGCGAGCCCCGCGTAGCACACCACCCGCGTGATCGGTACCGGCCCGGTGACGCGGACGTTCGCGCGGCCGATCGCCTTCTCCCACTCGGTGCCGATCGCGTTCCAGTACAGCTCATCGTGCGTGCCGAACCCGTTCATCGCGCCCTCGACGCGATAGGTGATCGTGTAGGTGTGGCGCCCGGTGATCGTCCGGTCGGGATCCCCGATCCGGATGCGCAGGTACCCGCCCGAGTGCTCGAGCAGCACGTCGTCGGGGGTGCCCGACGACGTCTGCACCGAGACGACGTCGATCGGGTAGACGCGGTCGTAGGTCTCGTCGAACCGCAGGCGCTCGGGGACGTCCCGGTAGATCCCGTGGCGCTCGGTCGAGCCGAACTCCTGGACGATCGTCTCGGTGACCACGATCGACCCGCTCGGCTCGATCGTGATGTCGACGTCGTACCGCGGCGTGGACTCGAGCGCGAACCCCTGGCCCGCCGCGGGCCGCGCGAACCCGGCGCCGAGGACGACCAGGAGCGCGCCCGCCAGCAGGAGCGTGATCCGTGCTCGTCGTGCGTTCATCCGCTCTCCACGTGCCCGATGGCGATCATCATGATGGCGTCCGCCCCGAAGCCTAGAGGCTCCCGCACGTCGCGCGTCGCAGGCGAGCGTCCTAAGCTCGGGGCGTGAACGAGACGCCGGCCCTGTACGACGAGCTCGCGGACTGGTGGCCGCTGCTGTCCCCGCCCGAGGAGTACGTCGAGGAGGCGGCCGAGTACCAGGCGATCCTCCTCGAGACCGCCGAGGGCGAGGTCGCGGAGGTCCTCGAGCTCGGCAGCGGCGGCGGGAACAACGCCTCGCACCTCAAGCGACGGTTCCGCATGACCCTCGTCGACCGCTCCCCCGGGATGCTGTCGGTGAGCGGCGCGCTCAACCCCGAGTGCGAGCACGTCGAGGGCGACATGCGGTCGGTACGCCTGAACCGGACGTTCGACGCGGTGTTCGCGCACGACGCCGTCGCGTACCTCACCACCGAGGAGGACCTGGCCGCCGCGATGCGGACCGCGGCGGTCCACTGCCGCGCCGGCGGGGTCGCGCTGTTCGTCCCGGACTACGTCCGCGAGACCTTCGTCGAGGGAACCGACCACGGCGGTCACGACGGGCCCGATCGCGCGATGCGCTACCTGGAGTGGTGGCACGACCCGATCGCGCTCGACACGACGTTCCTCGTCGACTACGCGTTCCTCCTCCGGCTCCCCGGGGGAGCGCTCGACGTGCGGCGCGACCGGCACGTGTGCGGCCTGTTCCCGCGGCAGACCTGGATCGACCTGCTCGAGCAGGCGGGGTTCGAGGCACGGGCCGTGGCGCTCCGGCACGACGACCGGCCGATCGGGGCCGAGGCGTTCGCGGGTCGCCGCCGAGCCGACGGCTAGTGCGGCGAGGACCCGGCGGCCTCGCCCTCGCCGGCCAGGGCCTCCTGGAGGACGTCCCAGGAGAGCACCGCGCACTTGATCCGGATCGGGTACTTCACGACGCCCTTCAGGGCGACGAGGTCCCCGAACTCGTCGTCGGAGGGGTCCAGGTCGCCCGCCATCATCGACCGGAAATCGGCGATGAGCTGCTGGACCTCGTCGACGGGCTTGCCGGCGACCGCCTCGGTCATCATCGAGGCGGAGGACTGGCTGATCGAGCATCCCTGGCCGACGAACGAGACCTCGTGCACCTTGTCGTCCTCGGCGCGGACGAACACGGTGATCTCGTCGCCGCACAGCGGGTTGTTCCGCGAGCACGTGAGCGAGGCCTCGGGCATCTCGCGCTTGTTCCGCGGGTTCTTGTAGTGGTCGAGGATGACTTCCTTGTAGATGTCGTCGAGCGCCACGCCTTCCCCCTCAGAGCCCGAAGACGTCCTCGGCCTTGGCGAGCGCCTCGACGAGCACGTCGACCTCTTCGTCCGTGTTGTACACGTAGAACGACGCCCGCGCCGTCGCCGGCACGCCGTACCGGCGCATCACCAGCTGGTTGCAGTGGTGTCCCGCGCGGATCGCGATCCCCTCCTCGTTCAAGATCGTCGCCAGGTCGTGCGGGTGGACGTCCTTGTACCAGAACGAGACCGCCCCGCCGCGTACGCCGACGTCGCGCGGACCGTAGACCGTCGCGCCGGCGTCGAGGAGCCGCTCGATCGCGTAGCCGGTGATGTGCTCCTCGTGCGCGCGGACGGACTCCATACCGAGCGCGTCGAGGTAGTCGACCGCGGCGTCGAGCGCGACCTCCTGGGCGATGTTCATCGTGCCGGCCTCGAACTTGTACGGCACGACGTTCCAGGTCGAGCGGTCGTGGAAGACCTCGTCGATCATGTGCCCGCCAGACAGGAACGCGTCCATCCGCTCGAGCACATCGAGCTTGCCGTACAGGCCACCCGAGGCCGTCGGGCCGAGCATCTTGTGGCCGCTGATCGTCAGGAAGTCGCAGTCGAGCGCGGTCACGTCCACCGGGACGTGCGGCACGAGCTGCGCGCCGTCGACCAAGACGAGGGCCCCAACGACGTGGGCCGCATCGATCAGCTGCTTCAGCGGCGGCAGCGTGCCGAGGGAGTTCGACATGCCCGTCACGCCGACGAGCTTCGTCTTCCGCGTCAGGAGCGCTCCGAGGTCCGACAGGTCGAGGAGCCCGTCGTCGGTGAGCGGGATGTACCGCAGCACGGCGCCCGTGTCCCGAGCGGCGAGCTGCCAGGGAACGATGTTCGAGTGGTGCTCCATGTCGGTGAGGAGGATCTCGTCGCCCTCGCGGAGCTCCCGGCGCGCCCAGGCGTACGCGACGAGGTTCGTCGACTCGGTCGTGCCGCGGGTGAAGACGATCGTCGCCGGGTCGGGGGCGCCGATGAAGCGCGCGAGCTTCGCACGGGCCCCCTCGTACATCTCGGTCGCCTCCTCGGCAAGCATGTACAGGCCGCGGTGCGCGTTCGCGTTGTGGTTCGCGTAGAAGTCGGCCTCGGCGTCGATGACCTGCCGGGGCTTCTGCGAGGTGGCGGCCGAGTCCAGGTAGACGAGCGGCTTGTCGCCGACGGTGCGGTCCAGCACGGGGAAGTCGGCCCGGATCCGGGCCACGTCCAGCGCCCCCGCGGAGCGCTCCTCCGTCAACGACATCGCACGAACGCCTCCCTCACTTCGCGCCCGCGGGCTCCTCGACGAGTCCGAGCTCGCGCCGGATCTCCTCGTAGCCCTTCTGCTCGAGCTCGTGGGCGAGCTCCTCCCCGCCGGACCTCACGATACGACCTTGCATCATCACGTGGACGTGGTCCGGGGTGATGTAGTTCAAGATCCGCTGGTAGTGGGTCACGAGCAGGACGCCGAGGTTGGGGCCGACGAGCTTGGCCACGCCGGTCGCCACCTGCTTCAGCGAGTCGATGTCGAGCCCCGAGTCGGTCTCGTCGAGGATCGCGATCTCGGGCTCGAGGACCGCGAGCTGCAGGATCTCGTTCCGCTTCTTCTCGCCGCCGGAGAACCCCTGGTTCAGGTAGCGGTTCACCATGGCGTCCTCGACGCCCAGATCGACCATCTTCTCCTTCATGTGCTTACGGAAGGCGAGCGCGCTGATCTCGTCGCCCTTGACGCTCTTGTACGCCGTGCGCAGGAAGTTCACCACCGAGACACCCGGCACCTCCACCGGGTACTGCATCGCCAGGAACAGGCCGCGGCGAGCGCGCTCGTCCGGCGTGAGCCCCGTGATGTCCTCGCCCTTAAACAGGACCTCGCCCCCCGTGACCGTGTAGCCGGGCCGGCCCATGACCACGTTCGCGAGCGTCGACTTCCCCGAGCCGTTCGGGCCCATGAGGGCGTGCGTCTCGCCCTGCCTCACCGTCAGGTCGATCCCCTTCAGGATCGGCTTGCCCTCGACCGAGGCCTCGAGACCCCGGATCTGCAGCGTCGCTGCGTCACTCACCGTTCGTCACCTCGATCAGGATGTCGTGGTCCTCCGTCGTGACCGCGAACGCCTCCACCGGCAGCGTCGCCGGCAAGGATCGCGGCTTTCCCGTGTTCAGGTCGAACACGGAGCCGTGCTTCGGGCACTCGATCGTCTCGTCCTCCGCGTCGACCTCGCCCTCGTCCAAGAAGTAGTGCGCGTGCGAGCAGATCGCGTCGAGCGCGCGGAACCCCTCGTCGCCGAGGTTCACGATGGCGATCGGGCGCCCCTCGACCTCGACGCGGAGTGCCTCGCCGACCGGCACGTCGTCCACCGAGCACACGCGGACGGATCTCATCGGGATAGCTCCCGGTCGATCGCGTGCGAGACGCCCTCGCGGACCTCGAGGAGGGGGATGCGGTCGAGCACCTCCTGGAAGAACCCGAACACGATCAGGCGCTCGGCCTCGGCGCGCGGGATGCCGCGGCTCTGGAGGTAGAACAGCGTCTCCTCCTCCACGGGGCCCACGCTCGCGGCGTGACCGCAGCGCACGTCGTTCGCCTCGATCTCCAGGTTCGGGATCGCGTCGGCCTTCGCACGGTCCGACAGGACGATGTTGCGGCTCGTCTGCATGGCGTCGGTCTTCTGCGCGCCCGGGCGAACGTGGACCCAACCGCTGTAGACGGCGCGGCTCTCGTCGCGGAGCGCCCCCTTGTAGAGGAGGTCGCTCGTGCAGTTCGGCGCCTCGTGGTCCTGCTCCGTCCGGTGGTCGAAGTGCTGGGCGCCGTCCCCGAAGAACACGCCGAGCATCTCGCTGAAGGCGCCCGGCTCGGCGAGGATCGTCTCGGTCTCCACCCGTGCGACCGAGGCACCGAACCCGACCGCGACCGAGCGGAAGTCCACGTCGCGCGACAGGCGCGCGCGCTGAACACCGAGATGCGTCACGCCCTCGCCCCACTCCTGGATCGAGAGGTAGCGCACCCGCGAGGCCGGGCCGGCGTGGATCTCCACCACGGCGTCCGAGAGCGCCCGCCCGAGATCCGGACCGGCGTATCGGTCGATGAAGGTCACCTCGGCGTCCTCGCCGACGACGATCAGCGTGTGCGGGAAGATGGCCGCACCGTCGGCGTCGAGCCAGGTGAGCGTCTGCAGCGGCAACCGCGCGACGACCCCGTCCGGCACGTAGACGAACGTGCCACCGGAGCGGAACCCGCCGTGGAGCGCCGTGAACTTCGTGCGCGCGGTCGGCACCAGCGCGTGCAGGTGCGGCTCGACCAGGTCTGGGTGCTCCTCGGCCGCTCGGTCGAGATCCGTGAAGAGGACGCCCTCCGCCGCGAGCTCGGGGGCGAGGTGCGTGACGGCGATCTGCGAGTTGTGCTGGATCTGGAGCCCGGCGCGCTCCCCCACCTGGCCCGCGGCCTCCAGGATCCGCTCGTCGACGCCGTCGAGGTTCTCGGCCCGCGCACCCGCCGCGGATGGCGCGAAGGACAGGTCGAGGTCGGACAGGTCCGTGTACCGCCACTCCTCCGTCTCCTGCGAGGGGATCGGGAGCGCGAGGTACTCGGTGAACGCCTGCTTGCGGAGCGCCTCGACGAACGGGGGCGCGGCCGGAAGCGCGCCGAGCGCCTCCTCGTCGAACGTGGTCTTCGTTCCCGTCTGACTCATCGCTGTCTCACTCCGTGGAAGAGGGCAGACCCGACGGCCTGCCCCCTGCGGTCGCCGTCCATCCTGCAGCTAGCCGACCGAGCCCTCCATCTGGAGCTCGATGAGGCGGTTCAGCTCGACCGCGTACTCCATCGGCAGCTCGCGGGTGATGGGCTCGATGAAGCCGTTCACGATCATCGCGGTGGCCTCGACCTCGGAGAGGCCGCGGCTCATCAGGTAGAAGAGCTGGTCGTCGCCGACCTTGCTGACCGTGGCCTCGTGGCCGAGCGCGGCCGTCTCCTCCTCCACCTCGATGTACGGGTAGGTGTCCGAGCGCGACTCCTCGTCCAGGATCAGCGCGTCGCATCGGACGGTGCTCTTGGCGTGGTGGGCGTCGGGCTCGACGCGGATGAGACCGCGGTAGCCGGTGCGCCCGCCGTCCTTCGAGACCGACTTCGACGTGATCACGCTGGTCGTGTGGGGCGCGACGTGGATCGCCTTGCCACCGGCGTCGGTGTGCATCCCCTTGCCGGCGTACGCGACGCTCAGCACCTCGCCGCGGGCGCCCTTGCCCAGCAGGTAGATCGACGGGTACTTCATCGTGATCTTCGACCCGATGTTGCCGTCGACCCACTCCATCACCGCGTCCTCGTAGGCCGCGGCGCGCTTCGTGACCAGGTTGTAGACGTTCGTCGACCAGTTCTGGATCGTCGTGTAGCGCACGCGGGCGCCCTTCTTCACGACGATCTCGACGACCGCCGAGTGCAGGGAGTCGGTCGTGTAGATCGGCGCCGAGCAGCCCTCGACGTAGTGCACGTACGAGCCCTCGTCCGCGATGATCAGCGTCCGCTCGAACTGGCCCATGTTCTCGGCGTTGATCCGGAAGTAGGCCTGGAGCGGGATGTCCACGTGCACGCCCGGGGGCACGTAGATGAACGACCCGCCCGACCAGACGGCCGAGTTCAGCGCGGCGAACTTGTTGTCGTTCGCCGGGATGATCGTGCCGAAGTACTCCTTCACGATGTCCGGGTGATCGCGGAGTGCGCTGTCCATGTCACCGAACAGCACGCCCATCGACTCGAGCTCCTCGCGGATCTTGTGGTAGACGACCTCGGACTCGTACTGCGCGCTCACGCCGCCGAGGTACTTCTTCTCCGCCTCGGGGATCCCGAGCTTGTCCCACGTGCCGCGGATGTCCTCGGGCAGGTCCTCCCAGTTCTTCGCCTGCTTCTCGGTGGATCGGATGAAGTAGTAGATGTCCTGGAAGTCGATGTCGGACAGGTCGGCGCCCCACCACGGCATCGGCCGTCCCTCGAAGTGCTTCAGCGCCTTCAGCCGGTACTTCCGCATCCAGTCCGGCTCGGACTTGAGCGCCGAGATCTCCTCGACGACGGCCGGCGACAGCCCCTTCTTCGGAGTGAACACGGAGTGGTCCGCGTCCTTCCAGCCGAAGCGGTAGCCCTTCGAGAGCTCCTTCAGGTGTTCTTCCTGGCTGACGGCCACGTCGGATCCCTTCGCGGTCGAGGTACGTTGCCCGGATCCCAGGATAGCCCCGGGGTCTCCTCAAAGTCTACCTGGTGGGTCGGATTCCGGCCTCCGGCTCGAGCAGATAGAAGCGCCAGTCTCGGTGCTCGATCGGCAGGACCTGGAACCGCCCGAGTCCGGCCTCGGCGGCGTACCCGCGGAGCGTCGAGGGACGCATGACGGTCCCCGTCCCGGCCGGGTCCTCCCCCGACATCCCGTACGGCAGGCACGACAGGACGCTCCAGGCGTAGTGCGAGCGCTCGAGTTCGTCGCCCGGGGCGGTGAAGACCTCGGCCGTCTTCTCGTCGCCCACGAGGACGCACCCGCCCGGGGCGAGGAGCTCACGCGCCCGGCGGAGGGCGTCGACCGGTCTCGGCATGTCGTGGAGGCACTCGAAGAAGCACGCGAGGTCGTAGGGACCGCCGTCCAGATGCGCGGCATCGGCGGCCGAGAACGTGACGCGGCCGCTCGCACCCGCCTCGCGCGCATGCCGACGGGCCAGGGCGATGGTCTGGGCGTTCGCGTCCACACCGTGGATCCGGATGCCGGGGTAGGCGGCGGCAAGCGCGAGGCTCGACCAGCCGGCACCACATCCGACGTCGGCGACGGACGCCGGATCGTGGGGATCGGACAGACGGGTGTGCAACCGAGGGACGGCCGCGATCCAGGAGGCGAGGTCGTGCTCGAACATGGCTCGATTCGCGTCCCGGGACACGTCCTGCGGGTACTCGATCTCATGCCACGAGAGCCCCGTCCCGGTCCGGTAGGCATCGGCGACGTCCGCGAGCTCGAGCGGCATCGAGGCGACGCCGATCACCGACGCGGCCGAATACCCGCGCGTGGTCGGGTCGAGCAGGACCGTCGCGTGCTCCCGGGGGAGGCGGTACCGGCGCTCCGACGGCGGGGCCTCGGGGTCGTGCACCTCGAGGACGTCGGCGACCGCCTGCTGCTCGAGCCACTCGCGCAGGTACCGCTCCGCCAGACGCGTCTCGCCCGCGAGCTCGGGCGCCGTTCGCGCCCGGCCGTCCGAGAGCGCTCGGTACAGGCCGAGCCTCTCGCCCAGCGCGACGGTGTAGAGCTCGAGGGCCGAGAGCATCTGCCCGCGCAAACGCTCCGCGAAGGCGTCCGTCCGGTCCACCACGCCGAGCAGCGTACCCCGCGACGCGGCAGGGGCCCGGTCACCCGGGCCCCTGCACGTGCGGCGAGGGGGGCGGCCCTGCGCCGCAGTTCCGTCAGCCCACCTCGACGGGCGCGCCGACGAGCGAGCCGTACTCGGTCCACGAGCCGTCGTAGTTCCTCACGTTCGGGTACCCGAGGAGCTCTTGGAGCGCGAACCACGTGTGGCTCGACCGCTCGCCAATCCTGCAGTACGCGATGATCGGGCGGTCCGGCGTGATCCCCTCGGCCTCGTAGAGCGCACGGAGCTCGGCGGCGCTCTTGAACGTCCCGTCGTCGTTCGCGGCCCTCAGCCAGGGGACGTTCACGGCGCCCGCGATGTGCCCTGGGACCTGCGACTGCTCCTGCGGCAAGTGGTCGGGCGCGAGCTTCTCGCCCCGGTACTCCTCCGGCGACCGCACGTCGACGAACGCCGCGTCGCCCCCCACCTCCGCGAGCACCTCGTCGCGGAGCGCCCGGATCTCAGGGCGCTCGGGCGCGCCCAGGGTGATCCCGGTCGGCGGGTACGAGGGCACGTCCAGCGTGAGCTCTCGGCTCTCCAGCTCCCACTTCTTGCGACCGCCGTTCAGGAGCCTCACGTCCTGGAACCCGCGCAGCTCGAGCAGCCAGTAGGCGTACGCCGCGAACCAGTTGTTGTTGCCCCCGTACAGGACCACGGTGGTCGCCGGACCCACGCCGGCGTCGGACAGCAGGCGCGAGAACCCCTCACGGTCGACGTAGTCGCGGCCCACGTCGGTGTGGAGATCGGAACTCCAGTTCCACGCGACGGCGCCTCGGATGTGCCCCTTCTCGTAGGCGGTCGTGTCCTCGTCGACCTCGATCACGCGGACGTTCGGATCGTCCAGGTGCTCCTCGAGCCAGTCGGTCTCGACGAGCACGTCGGGGTTCGTGTATCCGCTCATCGATGATGTCCTCCTTCTCCGGGGGGATGGGAACGGCGGGAACGGGCGGGCCACTCATGCTGGCCGATCGCGATGTGGTGGCGTGCGGATCGGTCTAGCTGTCGTCGGCGCCGACGAGACGCCGCGGGAGGCGACAGCACAGGCGCGAGGGGATCATCGCCCCGACCACCCCTCGTTCACGCGTGGGGATCATCGATTTCCGACCCTGACACTCGGATTTGCAGGTGCATGCTGACACCACGCATCTGCAACGTCAAGGCGGGAGTAGGTGGACCTCAGAAGTAGCCGAGCGCGGCCTTGGCCTCCTCGGACATCATCTCCGGGCTCCAAGTCGGACGCAGGACCATCTCGGCCTGCACGGAGCTCACGCCCGGGACGTTCGCGAGGAGCGCCTGCATCTGCTGCTCGATCAGCGGCCCGATCGGGCACCCCATCGTGGTGAGCGTGTACTCGATGTGCACGTCCCCGCCATCCGAGACATCGACGTCGTAGACGAGCCCGAGGTCCACGATGTTGATCCCGAGCTCGGGGTCGTACACGTTCTTCAGCGCGTCGTACACCTGCTCGGTGCTCGGCGCTCCCTCGGACGCGGGCGCGGCTGGCTCGCCGCCGCGCGGCTCGGGGGCGTGGGCGTCGGTCGCAGCCTCGTTCATCGGTTCGTTCCTTCCCGGGTCTCGAACCTCTATCCTAAGGGCGGCCCGCGATTCGATCGTCACCGAAGGGAGATGACCACGATCCGCGTTCTGATCGTCGACGACCACCCGGTGACCCGGGAGGGGCTGCACGCAGCGCTCGATCTCGCGAACGACGTCGTCATCGTCGGAGAGGCCGACAGCGGCGAGACCGCCATCGAGAGAGCGGGCGAGCTCACCCCGGACATCGTGTTCATGGACGTCCGCATGCCGGGCATGAACGGCATCGAGGCCACGAAGGCGATCAAGCAGGCGTCGCCCGAGACCCGCGTGATCCTGTTCACGGTGGACGAGTCGCGTGCCTCGATCTCGGAGGCGATCCAGGCGGGCGTCTCCGGCTACCTCCTGAAGGACGCCGACGCCGACGAGCTGGTGAACGCCGCCAGGCTGGCGCTCGAGGGCAAGGCGGTCATCCACCCGGCGCTCACGGCGGCGTTCATCGAGGAGGTCCAGCTCGCCGAGAAGCGGATCGAGTCTCCTCCCCTGTCCAAGCGCGAGAAGGAGATCCTCCAGAAGGTCGCGTACGGCGCGACGACGAAGGAGGTCGCGCACGACCTCGGGATCAGCCCACACACGGTGAAGACACACCTCGAGCGGATCTTCGAGAAGCTCGGCGCGAACGACCGCGCGCAGGCGGTCGCGATCGCGATCCGCAGCGGCCTGGTCGACTAGGTCCTCACCCGTTCGGCCGACGGAACCTCAACCCGGGGGCCCCCGCGTTCGATACCTCAGGTGATGTCGACCGCGATCCTGCTGTGCGACACGGCGGACGGGCTCGCGCAGCTCCAGTACGCGTTGCTCCGCTCGGGCGCCGAGCTCCAGATCGAGGCGGTGACCGACGGGTTCCGCGCGGTGGAGGTGGCAGCCCGGATCCAGCCCGCCGTGGTCGTGACCGAGATCGGGCTCGAGAGCCTCGCCGGCGCCGAGCTCGTCCGCCGCCTGCTCGCCGTCGTGCCCGACACGCGGGTCCTGTGCTGGACGGCGGTCCCCTCACCCGTGGCCGCCGCCGAGGTCCTGGGCGCCGGGGCGGCCGGCTACCTGCTGAAGGAGGACGGAACCGAGGCCGTGCTCCGCGCGATCCGCGCGGTGCTCCTCGGCACGGTCGCGCTCAGCCCCCGCGTGGCCCTCCAGGTCGCCGAGCGCTTCACGGCGGAGACCGCCCAGCGCCGCGAGCTCGAGACCACCCTGCTCGAGACCTCGGAGCGGCTCGAGCAGCTCACGACCGCGAAGGCCGAGTTCCTCGCGAACGTCTCGCACGAGCTCCGCACCCCCGTGACCGTGGCGAAGGGCATCGCATACGTCCTGAAGCGCCGCGGGATCCCCGAGAGCGAGCAGGACGAGTTCCTCGGTCAGCTCGAGGGCTCGCTCGAGAAGCTCATCGCGCTCGTCGACGAGATGTTGACGATCGCCGACCTCGACCGCGGCACGCTGACCCTGAACGTCACCGAGATGGACGTCGCGCCGCTCCTCCGCCACGCGGCCGACCAGCTCGACCGGCAGTACGCGAAGGTCGCGATCGACCGCGTGATCCCCGAGCCGCTCGTCGCCTCGGCCGACCCCGTCCGGTTCACCGAGATCGTCCGCCAGATCCTCGACAACGCCTGCCGCTTCACCTCCGAGGGTCGCCCCGTCGAGATCCGCGGACGCTCGATGGAGGAGGGTGTGGTGGTCTCGATCACGGATCACGGCGAGGGCATGGAGCGGCGGACGCTCGCCCAGGCCTTCGACGAGCCGTTCACCGCCGGCGAGGAGATCCTGCGCAAGGAGCGTGCCGGCGCCGGCGTCGGGCTGCACATGGCTCGCCAGCTCGTCGTGCAGCACGGCGGGATCCTGTGGGCCGACCCGATCCCGGCGGGCGGGACCCGCGTGTCGTTCTGCCTCCCGCACCACGTCGGCGAGCGCGTCACGGTGCAGCCGAACCTCGACCCCCTGCCGGCCGAGGGGCCCGAGACCGAGACGCCCGACAACGTCGTGCCGTTCGTTCACCCCGCCGCCGAGGCCGCGAGCTCCTCGTAGGACGTCGCGACCCTCGCGATGCGGCGGAGCGCGTTCCAGAGCTCGGTGGCCTCCCCGCCGGTGAAGTCGCGCTCGGCGATCGGCTCCTGCTCGAGGAGCACCGTCGGCACCCCCTTCGACGCGGCGGCGAGCGCCAGGCGCAGGTTCTCGACGTTGCCGGGGCCGAACGGCGCGTCGCAGACGACCAGCAGGTCGGCCGACTCCATCAGCGCTCGACAGGCCGCCGCGCTGTCGGGGTCGATCGTCGAGAACGGAGGCACGCTCACCCGGACGAGGTTGAGGCGCTCGGCCGCGGCATGGTCCGTGTCGCTCGCGTGGAGGATCCCGACGCTCACCTCGTAGCCGGCCTCCCCGAGGCGACGGAGCAGGGGCGCGCCCCGGCCGGCGCCCCCGACGACGTGGGCACGACGGCCGAGCGGCGGCCCGACGGCGCGCGGGGCGCCGAGACGCACCGACGGTCGCCCCGTCGCGTCGTCCACGAGCACGTCGGCCTCGATGCCGTAGACCTCGCGCAGCAGGCCCTCGGTGAGCACGGTCACCGGCTCGCCTTCGGCCACGACGGCCCCGCCGTCGAGCACGACGAGGCGGTCGCACCCGATCGATGCGATGTTCAGGTCGTGGAGGACGGCGAGAACGGCCGTCCCCTCGCGCTCGGCGAGCCGGCGCACGATCGCGAGCACCTCGACGACGTGCCGAACGTCCAGGTGGCTCGTGGGCTCGTCGAGAAGGAGCACCGGGGCGTCCTGCGCGAGGGCCTGCGCCAGGATCACGCGCTGCCGCTCGCCCCCCGACAGCTCCTCGAGCGGTCGGTCCGCCAGGTGCTGCACCGAGGCGGCCGCCATCGCCGCCCGGGCCCGGGCCCAGTCCTCGGGCGACCCGCCGCCCCACGCCGAGCGGTACGGCGTGCGGCCCATGAGCACCATCTCGAGCGCCGTGAAGGAGAAGGCCGGCAGGACGTCCTGGGGCACGACCGCGACCAGCCGGGCCAGCTCGCGCCCCGGCGTCCGGTACGGATCGCGGCCGACGACCAGCACCCGCCCGGTCTTCGGCCGGAGCGCTCGGGAGGCCACCCGCACCAGCGTGGTCTTGCCCGAGCCGTTGGGACCGACGAGCCCCACCACCTCGCCGGGCCGGACCTGCAGCGACACGTCGCGGAGCGCCGCGGGGGCGCCGCCGTACCCGGCGGTGACGCCCTCGAGCGCGAGGAGCGGCTCAGGCGGGGGCACCGGCCCCCCTCCGTTCGCGGCGGAGCAGAACCAGGAAGAACGGGCCGCCGACGAGCGCCGTGACGGCGCCGAGCGGCAGCTCCTGCGGCGCGATCGCCACCCGGGAGACGAGGTCGGCGAGCACCAGGAACATCGGCCCCGCGAGCAGCACCGCCGGCAGCAGCCGCCGGTGGTCGGCCCCGACGACCAGCCGCAGCAGGTGCGGGGTCATGAGCCCGACGAAGCCGATCACCCCGCTCACCGAGACCGCGGCCCCCGCGAGCAGCGCCCCCAGCGCGACCGCCCGCCACTTGAACCCGTCGACGTCCACCCCGAGCTGGGCCGCACGCTCCTCGCCGAGCGCGACGCTGTTCAGGTCCCGGATCAGCACGAGCGACCCGAGCACGCCGAGCGCGACGAGCGGCGCCACGACCTCCACGGCGGTCCATCCGCGCGCCGACAGGCCCCCGAGGAGCCAGAAGTAGATGCTCCGGATCTCCTCGCCGGCGAAGGACATCACGAGCGACATCACGGCCGAGATGACCGCCGCCACGGCGATGCCGGCGAGCAGCAGCGTCGCGACGTGGACGGTCGGCCCGACCCTCGCGAGCCGGTAGACGAAGAACGCGGTGAGCATCGCGCCGACGAACGCCGCGACCGAGACCCCGAGGCCCCCGAGCAGCGCCCCGCCGCCGAGGACGATCACGACGATCGCGCCGAGCGCCGCGCCGCTCGACACGCCGATGATCGCCGGGTCGGCGAGCGGGTTGCGGAACAGCCCCTGGAACAGCGCGCCGCTCGTCGCGAGCGCGAGCCCCACGAGCACCGCCAGGCCGACACGCGGCAGGCGGAGCTGGAACAGGATCACCTCCGTCGACCGCGGGACGTCGGGGCGGTCGACGAGACCGAGCTTCCATGCCACGAGCCGCAGCGCCGAGCCCGGTGAGATCTCGACCGCCCCGACGCCGACCGCGAGGAGCATGGACGCGACCAGGCCCGCCGCGAGCAGCGCGAGCACGAGCCGGTAGCGCCCGCTCCCGACGAGCACCTCAGTCCACCGGCGCCCGCAACGCGGCGGCGAGCTGCTCGAGCCCGTCGACGACGCGAGGGCCGGGCCGTGTCACGAGGTCGGCGTCCACCAGCACGACCGAGCCCGATGCGACCGCGGGGATCCCGCGGAACCCTGGGCGCTCGGCGATCCGCGAGGGGCTCTTCGCCGACTCGGGGGTCGCGATGTACACGGCCGGACCGTCGGCGACGAGGTCCTCCACCGACCACTCGGGGTAGTCGCTCGCCGCGTCGGCCGTGACCGGATCGCACCCCGCTCGCTCGAGGAGGTCGAACAGGAACGTGTCCGGCCCGACCGTGGTGAGCGGCGGGTAGTACACCTCGAAGAAGCAGGTCACCCGCTCGGTCGCCTGCGCTTCGACCGCGTCGGCCCGCGCGGCCATGTCCTCGACGACCGCCTCGGCCGCCTCGCCGGTCCCGGTCAGGGACCCCACGGTGCGGATGTCCTCGAGGAGGTCGCCGAAATCGGCGGCATCGAGCGTCACCAGCGGCACGCCGAGGTCCCTGAGCTCGGCCTTCCAGGCATCGCCCCCGCTGATCGTGAGGAACAGGTCGGGCTCGAGCGCCAGAACGCGCTCGACGTTCGGGTCGACCCCGAACTCGCCGGCGCCACCGATCTGCTCCAGCGTGGTCGCCTCGACCGGGTAGTCGTCGAAGGGTCCCGATACCCCCACGAGCCGGTCGCCGACGCCGAGCGCGAAAACGATCTCGGTCATCGATGGAGCGAACGTGACGATGCGTCGGGGCTCGTCGTCGATCGTGACCTCGACGCCGTCGTCGTCGACGAGCGTGAGGGGGAACGACGTCTCGACGCTCGCGGGGGGGGAGGATGGATCCTCGCCCGAGGGGGTATCGGAGCCCTCGGAGCATGCGGCGCCGAGGAGCGTCACGGCGAGGACGGCCGGGAGGACCCGGGTGAGCCACGACCGGGAAGGTCGCATACGCGTCTCCTTTCGTGCGAAGGACGACCCGTGCGTTCCCTCGGGGCAGGTCTCCTGGCTCCCGGATCCGCGCTCCCCCGACCCTTCCCGGGATCGCTCCCAGTGGCTCCGTCGGGTTCACTCCCCGGTCACAGTGGCGCGACCGCGCCGGTCTTCCACCGGCTTCCCTGTTCGCGGGGTCGGGATCCGCCCGCCCCGCTTCCGACCCGGCCGACCGCCGCCGGTCGGGTCACCTCGAGGGCACGAACCTCTGCAGTTGTCGGGTGGATGCTACCGCTCCCGCTGGGGAGCGGGCCCCCTGGGGCCCCGGCTGGCCTCCCGCGGGCCTGGGCACTATGCTCGTCGAGAGGTCGCCGGGTGCGCAGGGTCGTCGGGTGTTTCGTGCTTGCCCTGGTCGCCGCCGGTTGTCGCGCGGCGGCCCTGCCCGTCCCGCCGTCCCCCGGCGACGGCACCCCCGAGATCCACGAGTCGCCCAGCCCGTTCCGCTCGGTCACCGTCGGGTCCGTCCGAGCCGTGATCCCCGACGAGTGGCGCCCGATCCCCGCGTTCGACGACGACGACCCACGGGAGGGCATCGTCGCGCGACCGAGGCCGGGGGCATGGGAGGACGGTCAGATCCGCGAGGGCATGGCCGCGCTGTGGGTCGACGGCGCGAAGGTCGGCGTTCCCTCCGACTACTACTACCTCGCCGCGACGAGCCACGCGCTCGACCTCATCACGCGCTCGCGGGACTGCCGCACGACACGGGAGACCGTCATCGTGGACCACCTGCCCGCGTACGCGGCGGGCGACGCCGACTCGCCGGGCGACTTCATCGCCCGAGGGCACGGACGGTGCGAGGTGGACCAGGTCCCCACGCGCTGGGCGTACTTCGTGGCGGCGCCGGGCTACGGGCCGGCCCGGCAGATCGGGATCCCGAGCTCGGGGCTCTACGTGGTCGTCGCCGTGATGCCGGACGGGCCGAAGGCGCCCTCGGTGCTGAACAAAGTCCTGCTCCGCACGGAGTTCGCCGGCGCCACGATCGAGGACTTCATCGCCGCCGCGCTGCTGGCGTAACGCTCAGCGGGGGTTCCGGTCGACGAACGGCGTCTCCGTGACCGTCGCGGCCGCCGGACGGCCGCGGACGTCGATCGTCACGCGCTCCCCGGGCCCGAAACGATCCGCCGGCGCGAGGTACGCCAGCGCGATCCCGGTCCCGAGCGTCGGCGAGAACGTGCCGCTCGTGACGCTGCCGACGAGCTCGTCCCCCGCCCTGACCTCCTGGTGCTGGCGCGGGATGTGGCGACGTCCCTCGGTGACCAGGCCGCGGAGCCGCGACGGCGCGCCCTGCTCGCGCTGGCGCACGAGCACCTCTTTGCCGGGCAGGTCTTCCTTGTCCAGCGCGACCGCCCACCCGGATCCGGCCTCGATCGGCGTCCGGTCGGGGCGCAGGTCCTGGCCGTAGAGCGGGTAGCCCATCTCCAGCCGGAGCACGTCGCGGGCGCCGAGCCCGCACGGCTCGATCCCGAAGGCGGCGCCGACGTCCGAGAGCTCGTCCCACAGGTTCGCGGCGATCTCCGGCGGGCCGAACAGCTCGAAACCGAGCTCGCCCGTGTAGCCCGAGCGCGTGAGGACGAACGGAACACCGTCGAACGTCGCCTCGAGACCCCCCATGTACGCGAGATCGGCGGCCTCGGGGAACCGCGTGCCCACGGTCTCGAGGGCCCGAGGGCCCTGGACGCCGAGGAAGCACCACGCGGGATGGGGCTCGACGGCGTCGGCGCCGGCGGCCTCGGACAGCCGGGCGACGATCCGGTCCGTGTTCGAGGCGTTCGGGACGACGAACCATCGCTCCTCGGACAGCCGGTACACGATGAGGTCCTCGTCGACGCCGCCGCGCTCGTTCAGGACGAGGTTGTACTGGGCGCGGCCGACCTGCACCTTCCCGAGGTCGTTCGACAGGATCCGCTGGAGCGCCGGGAGCGCCCGGGGCCCGCGCACGTCGACCTTCCCGAGGTGCGAGAGGTCGAAGAGCCCGACGCGCTCGCGGACGGCCCGATGCTCGGCGAGCACGCCCTCGTACTCGATGGGCATGAGCCAGCCGCCGAACGGCCCGAGCTTCGCGCCGAGCTCCACGTGCCCAGCCTCGAGCGGGCTGTGTCGGAGCGCGTCGACCACGCCTCCATCCTACGTTCACCACTGGGGCGGTAGCATGGTCGCTCGATGGGGGACGCGTACGACGTACTCGTGATCGGCGGGGGCACGGGAGGCTACTCCTGCGCCCTTCGTCTGGCGCAGCTCGGCAAGCGCGTCGCCCTCGTCGAACGCGACGACCGCATCGGCGGCACCTGTCTGCTGCGCGGGTGCATCCCGACGAAGGCCCTGCTGCAGTCGGCCGCGGTCATGGACAGCGTCCAGCGGTCCGAGGAGTGGGGCGTGAAGGCGAAGGGCCAGCCCGACTGGCCGCAGATCCGCGCCTTCGAGGACAGGATCGTCGACAAGCTCGTGAAGGGCGTCACCGGCCTGCTGAAGGGTCGCAAGGTCGAGGTCGTCCACGGCACCGCGCAGCTCCTGCCGGGCCCGGCGGTCGAGGTCGACGGGCGCCGGCTCGAGGCAACAGACGTCGTGCTCGCGACCGGCTCGCGGCCCAAGCTGCTGCCGGGTCTCGAGGTCGGCGAGCGCATCCTCACCTCGGACCAGGCGCTGTGGGAGCCGGCTCCGGCCTCGGCCGTGATCATCGGGGCCGGCGCGATCGGCCTGGAGTTCGCGAGCTTCTACCGCTCGTTCGGCGCCGAGGTCACGGTGGTCGAGATGCTCCCGGCGCTCGCGCCGCTCGAGGACACCGACGTGTCGAAGGAGATCGCACGGGCGTTCCGCAAGCGTGGGATCACCGGCGTGCCGGGAGCCTCCGTGAAGGAGGTCGAGGACACCGGCAAGAGCGTCCGCGTCACGTACGAGGCGAAGGGCAAGACGACCACCGCCGAGGCCGACGTCTGCCTCGTGGCGGTCGGCCGCGGACCGGTGACCGAGGGCCTCGAGCTCGGGGCCGCCGGCGTGGAGCTCGACCGCGGGTTCGTGAAGGTGGACGGGCAGCTGCAGACCACCGTCCCGCACGTGTGGGCGGTCGGCGACGTGGCGGCGACCCCGCTACAGCTCGCGCACGTCTCCTTCACCGAGGGCTACGCGGTCGCCGAGCGCATCGCCGGCATCGACGTGCCCGAGATCGACTACGCGGGCATCCCGCGCGTCACGTATTGCACGCCGGAGATCGCCTCGGTCGGCCTCACCGAGGCGCAGGCCGTCGAGCGCGGCCACGAGGTCGACGTCGAGGTCTTCAACTTCCAGGGCGTGGGCAAGGCGAACATCGTCGGCGAGGGCGGCATCGTGAAGCTCGTCGCGGGCAAGGGCGGCCCGGTCCTCGGCGTGCACATGGTCGGCCCGCACGTCACCGACCTCGTCGCCGAGACGATGCTGATCGTGAACTGGGAGGCGGTGCCCGCCGAGGTCGCGGCGCTCATCCACCCCCACCCCAGCCTGTCCGAGGCGATCGGCGAGGCGCACCTCGCGCTCGCCGGCAAGCCGTTGCACGGAGCGTAGGAGAAGCGGTGGCGACCAAGATCGACGAGATGGCGATGACGGCCGAGCAGGATTGGCGGGCAGGCCTCTCCGACGACCAGCTCCGCGACGTCCTGCACATGCTGAAGCTCTGCCGCTACTTCGACGAGCGGATGGAGGCCCTGTACCGGCAGGGTCGCCTGCCGGGCGCGATCTACTCGGGCCGCGGCCAGGAGGGCACCCACGTCGGGGTCACGTACGCCCTGCGCGAGGATGACTCGCTGTTCCCGACCCACCGCGACCTGTCCGCGCAGCTCACGAAGGGCCTCGACCTGAAGCGCGTGATGGCTCAGTTCTGGGGCCGCATCGACGGCTACACGCGGGGCCGTGACGGGAACAGCCACATCGGCGACTGGTACGGGAGCCGCACGTGGACCGTGATGTCCCACCTGCCGATCGCCTACCCGGTCGCCTGCGGCGCCGCGCTCGCGTACAAGCGGCGCGGCGAGCCGCGCGTCGCGATGGCGATCTGCGGGGACGGCTCGACCTCGAACGGCCGCTGGCACGAGGCGCTGAACACCTCGGCGATCTACCAGCTGCCCGTCGTCTGGGTCGTGAACAACAACCAGTACGCGTATTCGGCGCCGAACTCGCTCGAGGTGGCGACGCCGACGATCGCCGAGCGCGCCGACGCGTACGGGATGCCCGGTGTGCGCGTGGACGGCCAGGACGTGCTCAAGGTCTACCGGGCCGCCCACGAGGCGGTCGAGCGCGCGCGCGAGGGCCTCGGCCCGACGCTGATCGAGTCGGTGAGCCTCCGCTGGCGCGGCCACGCCGGTCACGACCCGGCGAAGTACGTGCCGAAGGCGCTCCTCGACGAGTACATGGAGAACAAGGACCCGGTCCGCCGGTTCCAGGAGCTGCTGCGCTCGCACGAGGTCGTGGACGAGGCGGCGATCGCCGACATCGAGGAGCGCATCAAGACCGAGTTCCAGGAGGGCTACGAGTTCGCGCAGTCCTCGCCGTTCCCCGTGCCCGAGGAGGCCACGATGGGCCTGTGGGTCGAGGACGGGTATTGGCAGCGAGAGCCCTCGCGCGAGGGCGGGACCCAGGCCTGATGGCGACGAAGACGCTCGAGGCGGGGGCGGCCGGACACGGCGCGGAGCCGCGCGGCAAGCGCTCGGAGGCCGGGGAGGCCACGTATCTGATCGCGATCGCCGAGGCGCTGTGGGAGGAGATGGAGCGCGACGAGCGCGTCTTCCTCCTCGGCGAGGACATCGGCGTGTACGGCGGCGCGTTCAAGGTGACGGAGGGCTTCATCGATCGCTTCGGCCCCGAGCGTGTGATGGACACCCCGATCGCCGAGGAGACGATCGTCGGCATGGCGCTCGGCGCCGCGATGGAGGGCTTCCGCCCCGTGGCCGAGTTCCAGTACGCCGACTTCATGTCGAGCGGGTTCGACGAGATCACGACGGCGCTCGCGCGGTACCACTACCGCAGCGGCGTCCCCGCGCCGGTCGTCCTGCGCGCGCCGTCCGGCGGCGGCGTGCGCGCCAGCAGCTTCCACTCGTTCAACCCCGAGCCGTGGTTCGCCCACACGCCCGGGCTGAAGGTGATCTGCCCCGCGTTCCCCGGGGACGCCAAGGGCCTGCTGAAGTCGGCGATCCGCGACGACAACCCGGTCGTGTACCTCGAGCACAAGTGGATCTACCGGCGCGTGAAGGAGGTCGTGTCCGAGGACCCCGACTTCCTCGTCCCGATCGGGAAGGCGAACGTCCTGCGCCCGGGCACGGATCTGTCGATCGTGACCTACGGGATGATGGCGCACCAGGCGCTCGAGGCCGCCGAGGAGCTCGCGCAGCGGGGCGTGTCCGCCGAGGTCGTCGATCTGCGCACGATCCAACCGCTCGACACGGAGACGGTGCTCGGGTCGGTGGCCAAGACCAGTCGCGCGCTCGTGCTGTACGAGAGCCACCGGTTCCTCGGCGTCGGCGCCGAGGTCGCCTCGGTCATCGCCGAGGAGGCGTTCGAGCACCTCGACGCGCCCGTCGCGCGCCTCGCGCCCCCGAACGTCCCCGTGCCCTTCTCGCCCACGCTCGAGGACGCCTACCTGCCGCAGGTTTCGGACATCGTCGACGCGGTCGACAAGCTCACCGCGTGGTGATACGGAGGACCCCATGACGTCCGTGAAGATGCCCCAGCTCGGAGAGACCGTCGTCGAGGGCACGATCCTGAAGTGGCTGAAGGCCGAGGGCGAGACCGTCGAGCTCGACGAGCCGCTGTTCGAGATCTCCACCGACAAGGTGGACACCGAGGTACCGTCGGTCGCGTCGGGCACGCTGACGAAGATCCTCGTTCCCGAGGGGTCGACGGTCTCGGTCGGGACGGAGCTCGCGGTGATCGAGGGCGATGGCGCCGAGGCTCCCACGGCGGAGGGCGCCGGGGCCGGGCCCGCGGAGCCCCCTTCGCAGCCCGCTGCGGCGCCGGCCGAGGCCGCGCCGGCGGGGGTCGGTGGGGACGCGGGCTCAGGAGGCTCCTCCGCTCCGGCCCCGGCTCCGGCGGAGGGCGCTCCGACGCCGTCGCCGATGACCTCCGCCGCACAGGCGGCGCCGCTGCCGGATCGCGGGCCTCGCTCGCAGATCCTGTCCCCGCTCGTGCGGCGGCTCGCCGCCGAGCATGGCGTCGATCTCTCCACGGTGCAGGGGACGGGGACCGGGGGACGGATCACGAAGAACGACGTGTTGGCCGCGGCCTCGGCTCCCGCCGCGACGGCTCCGACCGCGGTGCCCGCCGCTGCGGGGGCGCCGGCGGCGTTCCAGGCTGCGCCGGTCCCCGCACCGGCGGCGGTGGCGGGGGGCGAGGAGGTCGTGCCGGTCCCGCGCGTCCGGGGGCTGATCGCCGAGCACATGAAGCGGTCGCTCGAGGTCTCGGCGCGGGCGTGGAACGCGGTCGAGGTCAACATGGAGAACGTGGCTCGGCTTCGCGAGCGGCTGAAGGACGCATTCAAGGCTCGCGAGGGATTCAGCCTCACCTACATGCCGTTCGTGACCCGAGCGGTCACCGAGGCCCTCCTCGCGTACCCGATGGTGAACTCAGAGCTCCGCGGCGACCAGATCGCCGTGAAGCACTACGTGAACATGGGGATCGCCGTGAGCTACGACGAGGGACTCATCGTGCCGGTACTGAAGGGCGCGGACACGATGAACCTGCTCGGCATCGCACGCGGCATCAACGACCTCGCGACGCGGGCGCGGGCGAAGGCGCTCAATCCGGACGAGATCCACGGCGGCACGTTCACGATCACGAACCCTGGACCGTTCGGCTCGCTCATCAGCGTGCCGATCATCAACCAGCCCGAGAGCGCGATCCTGGGGTTCGACACGGTCGAGAAGCGTCCGGTGGTGATCGACGACGCGATCGCGATCCGCCACATGGTCTACCTGTCGCTGTCGTGGGATCACCGCCTGATCGACGGCGCCCTCGCGTCGCAGTTCCTCTCGCGGGTGAAACAGAACCTCGAGACCTGGGACTTCGCCGAGGACCTGGCGCTCTGATCGGCATGCGGTCCGGGCGGCTCATCCGGCCCGCAGGTCCGATCCCGTACGCGGACGCGAACGCGTTCATGCACGAGCTCGCGGAGGCGCGTCTGCGGGGCGAGGGCCAGGACACGCTGATCCTGCTCGAGCACCCGCCCGTGTACACGGCCGGGCGGACCTCGAAGGACAACCATGTCGTGTGGACCGAGGAGCAGATCCGCCGCGCCGGCGCCGAGCTGCACTTCATCGACCGCGGCGGCTCGCTGACCTTCCATGGGCCCGGACAGCTCGTCGGGTACCCGATCGTCGATCTCGGCTCTCGGCCCGAGGCGCTCGCGCACGTGCGCAGGCTCGAGGAGGTCGTGATCCGAGCCGCCGCCGACGTCGGTGTCTCGTTGCACCGCAGCGATGTCCAGACGGGCGTGTGGTCGGGCGGGCTCAAGGTCTGCGCGATCGGCGTCCGCCTGATGCGGATGCGTGTGAGCCTGCACGGATTCGCGCTCAACTGCACGACCGATCTGTCGTGGTTCGACGCGATCGTCCCGTGCGGCCTGGGCCACACGGGCGTGACCTCGCTGTCCGAGCTCGCCGGGCGCGAGGTCACGGTCGACGAGATGGCCCCCATCGTCGCCCGCAGGTTCGAGGAGGTCTTCGACCTCCGCTTCGAGCGGGAGGAGCGGGCGTGGCCGACGGCGGCGCTCACGCCGGCGGCGGGCTGACGTCCGGCGGGCGCATCCACGAGGCCGCCGCTCGCGGGTACGAGGCCGCCGTCGAGCACTACCGGCGCGGCCGCCCGACCTACCCGGACGATGCGGTGACGTACCTCGTGCAGCAGCTGCGCATCGGCCCCAGGTCGGACGTGGTCGAGCTGGGCGCGGGCACCGGCAGGTTCACGGAGCTCATCGTGCACACGGGTGCCGCGATCACGGCGATCGAGCCGGTCGCCGCGATGCGCGAGGCGCTCGAGCGCGCATGTCCCACCGTCACCGTCCGCGACGGCACCGCCGAGGAGATCCCGCTGCCCGACGGCTCCGCGGACGCCCTGGTGGCCGCCCAGTCCTTCCACTGGTTCGACGGCGACCGCGCGCTCCCCGAGATCCACCGCATCCTGCGCCCGGGTGCGCGCCTCGGCCTAATCTGGAACGTCCGTGACGAGTCGAGCGACTGGGCCGAGCGCCTGACCGCCATCTTCGACCGGCTCGCCGGGCCCGACGCACCGCGGTACAGGAACCGGACGTGGCGCCGCGCGTTCGAGGAGACCGAGCTGTTCGGGCCGCTGCACCGCTCGCTCGCGTGGCACGCGCACGCGGTCACCCCGGAGGGCTTCGTCGACCGCGTGATGAGCGTGAGCTACGTGGCCGGCGCCCCGCCCGAGGAGCGCGAGCGCGTGCTCCACGAGGTGCACGAGATGCTGGCGTCCGATCCCGAGCTCGCGGGCAGGCGCGAGATCCTCATGCCCTACCGCACCGACGTCTTCTGGTGCGAGCGCCGGTGAGCTACGCGTCGGCGACGAGCGCGTACCGAGGACGGCGCTCGAGCCGGCCGAGCGGCCACGGCTCGTGCATCTCGGCCGCCCACTCGACGTCGCGGAGCCGCTTGATGCGCACGGCGCGCCAGCCGGCCCGGTAGACGGATCCGACCATCGGCACGGGGCTCGACTGCCCCGCCAGCGGGAGCTCGCGCAGGATCTCGTCGGGGTACGGCGCGTGGTGGTCCTCCGGGATCCGCATCAGCGCGCGCAGACGCTCGGCGACGAGGTCCTTCGTGCGCGTGAACAGGTCGCGCTGGCCCCAGACGCCCTCGAACAGGACGAGCCGGCCGCCGGCGCCCATGACCTCGCGCCAGGCGCGCAGCGCGCCCTCGGGGTCGGGCAACGTCCAGAGCACGTGGCGCTCGATCACCGCGTCGAACGGTCCCGACGGCGGCTCGGTCCCGGAGCCCACGACGAACCCGAGCTCCAGCCCGCGCTCGGCCGCCTTGCGCCTGGCGACGGCGAGCATGCCCTCCGACAGGTCCAGGGCGGTCACGCGGTGGCCGAGCTCGGCCGCGAGGAGCGACAGGGCCCCCGTCCCGGCGCCGATGTCCAGCACGCGGGCCGGCGGCTCGGGCAGCGCCTCGCGGAGCGCCTGGCGCCACGCCGCGGCCTCGAGCGGGTCGCTGATCGCGTGCGACTTCGCCTCGTCGTACGTGTGCGAGTCGCGGTCCCACCACTCGCGGATCGTGTCGTGGACGTCGGCCATCGCTCCGATCCCTTCCCGTCGTCTCAGAACAGCGCGTTCGCCATCTTGCGCCGGTACTCCGGCACGAGCTCGTGCTCCTCGCCGAGGACGGCGAAGACCTCGAGCATCGCCTGCCGGGCGTCGGGGTCGTCGCCGAGCGCACCCACCATGCCGTCGAGCGCCTCGCGCCACCTCCCCTGCGCCGCGAGCCGCTTGGCCGAGGCCAGCGTGCCGGGCTCGGACGCCGTCGCCCACGAGGCGATCTCGAGCTCGGCGAGGATCTTCTCCGCCTCGGGGTCCGGCAGGAGCGGCATGAGCGTCTGGCGGGCCTCCGTCGCCGCGCCCCGCTGCGCGAGGATCCGGCCGAGGCCGAGCCGCGCCGTGCGGTTGTCTCCGTCGGTCTCGAGCGCCGCGCGGAACTTCGCCTCGGCGTCGTCGAGGTCGCCTTCGACCTCCTCCTCGAGCGCATCCTCGGCGCCGAGGTCGGCGTCGGACGGCATGAGCCGGTCCACGAACTCGTTCACGGCCTGCTCGGGATACGCCCCGATGAACATGTCCACCGCGGCCCCGTCGCGGAACCCGACCACGGTCGGGATGCCCTGCGACTTCACGGCTTGGAGCAGCGCCTGCCCCACGCCCTGCGAGTCCACGTCCAGCTTCGCGAGCAAGAACCCGCCCCTGCGCTCCTCGGCCACCTTCTCGAGGATCGGGCCGAGCACCCGGCATGGGCCGCACCACGCCGCCCACAGGTCCACCACGACCGGACGCTCCTTCGACCCCTCGATCACGACCTGCTCGAAGTTCTCGTCCGTGACCTCGATCACGTTCGTCGTCGCCACCGTCTCCATCCTTCCCACCTTTCCCCTCAGGCTACCTTCGCCCGGCGCAACAGCAGGGCGTTCAGCGCCACCAACAGGCTCGACCCGCTCATCGCGAGCGCCGCGATCTCGGGCCGGAGCGTCAGACCGGCCCACGCGAAGGCGCCGCCGGCGATCGGCAGGGCGAGCGCGTTGTACCCGACCGCCCAGCCGAGGTTCTGTCGCATCTTCCTCACGGTCGCGCGCGACAGGCTCATCGCCGTCGCCACGTCCGCCGGGTCCGCTCGCATCAGCACCACGTCGGCGGTCTCCATCGCCACGTCGGTGCCGGTGCCGATCGCGATCCCCACGTCGGCCCGCGCGAGCGCCGGCGCGTCGTTCACGCCGTCGCCGACCATGCCGACCGTGCGGCCCTCGTCCTGCAGGGCCGAGACCTGCCGCTCCTTGTCCTCGGGCCGGACCTCGGCGAGCACGCGCGTGATCCCGAGCTCGCGGGCCACCCGGTCGGCCGTCGCACGATTGTCGCCGGTGAGCATGACGACCTGGACGCCCTCGGCCCCGAGGCGCTCGACGGCGTGCCTCGCCGTCTCTCGCACCCCGTCGGCGAGGGCGATCACGCCGGCGGCACGACCATCGACGGCGACGTAGGCGACCGTGCGGCCGGCCCCCTGCAGCTCGGCCCCGACCGTGCCGACGCCGTCGAGCTCGACGCCCTCCGCCTCGAGCAGGCGGCGGCTCCCGACGGCGATCCGTCGCCCCTCGATCTCGGCGACGGCGCCGGCGCCCGCGACCGCGCGGAACCCTCTCGCCCTCGGGACCTCGAGACCACGCGCGTCGGCGGCCTGGACGATCGCCTCGGCGAGTGGGTGCTCGCTCTCGCGCTCGACCGCGGCGGCGAGGCGGAGCACCTCGGACTCGCCGAGCCCGTCCGTCCGCACGGCGTCCACGGACGGCTCGCCCATCGTCAGGGTGCCCGTCTTGTCGAAGACCACCGTCGTGAGATGCGAGGCCTGCTCGAGTCCCCCGGCGTCCTTGAACAGGATCCCGCGCCGAGCGCCCATCCCCGTACCCACCATGATCGCCATCGGCGTCGCGAGCCCGAGCGCGTCCGGGCACGCGATGACGACGACGGTGATCGCGAACAGCAGCGCGGTCTCGAGGGAGGAGCCGGCCACCCAGAACCACGCGGCGAACGTCAGAAGCCCGCCGCCGAGCGCCACGAGCACCAGCCAGAACGCCGCCCGGTCGGCGAGCCGTTGGGCCGGCGCCTTCGAGTTCTGCGCCGCCTGCACGAGCGCGACGATCTGCGCGAGCGCCGTGTCCGAGCCGACCTTCGTCGCCCGCGCGCGGAGCGACCCCTCCGCGTTGATCGTGGCTCCGATCAACGCGTCGCCCGCGCGCTTCGTCACCGGGAGGCTCTCGCCCGTGATCATCGACTCGTCGACGCTCGAGGTCCCGTCCTCAACGATGGCGTCGACCGGCACCTTCGAGCCGGGCCGCACGAGCAGGAGGTCGCCGACGCGCACCTCGGCGGTCGGGACCTCGACCGGCTCACCCTCACGCAGCACCACCGCCATCGGCGGCGCGAGGTCCAGCAGCGCCCGCACAGCGTCCGAGGCGCCCGCGCGCGCACGCATCTCCATCCAGTGCCCGAAGAGCACGAACGCCGCGAGCAAGGCGATCGCCTCGAAGAAGTGCTCGCCCTCGAGGCCGAGCACGACCGCGACGGAGTAGACGAACCCGACGCCGATCGACGTCGCGACGAGCACCATCATGTCGAGGTTGCGGTTCCGGAGCGCCGCGACCGCGCCGCGGAAGAACAGCATCGAGCTGTAGAAGACGACCGGGAGCGAGAGCAGGAGCGACAGCACGTCCGTGCGCATCCCGAACGGCGCGGCGAGCTCCAGACCGAGGACCTCCACCGCGATCGGCGAGTACAGGAAGATCGGGATCGCGAACACGATCGCCACGACGAACCGACGGCGCATGTCGCGCGCCATGTCGACCATCGACATGCCTGCGTGCCCGCCGTGGCCCGTGTGGGCGTCCGCCGCGCGCTCCGTCGATCCGTGACCCGCGTGGTCCTCCCCCGCCATCGCGTGACCGACATGTTCGTCCGGGGGCATCGCGTGACCGGCGTGGTCGTCCGCGGGCGGCGCGTGCGTGGCGTGCGCGGCCGGTGCCTCCTCGGGGTCGCAGACGTGCCCGGGCACCGAGCGGCCCGAGCAGTGGTACCCGCACTCCTCGACCCAGCGCTCGAGGTCCGCGAGCGTCGTCGCGCCCGGGTCGTAGTGGACCGTCGCCGTCTGGGTCAGCGCGTTCGCCTCGACGTGCAGGACGCCCGGGCGGGCGGCGAGACGGCGCTCGACCCCTCGGCCCGACATCGCGTAGAACATGCCCCCCACGTGCAGGATCTCCTCCGCCGGCCCGTCGACCGTGGACGCGTGACCGCCGCCGTGCGCACCGCCGTGCCCCCCACCGTGCATCGAGTGATCCACCGCCCCCTACCCTCGGAACCGCCGCAGCCGCAGCGAGTTCGTGAGCACGGACACCGACGACATCGCCATCGCCGCGCCGGCGATGATCGGGTTCAGCAGCCCGAGCGCCGCCAGCGGGATCGCCGCCACGTTGTAGCCGAACGCCCAGAAGAGGTTCTGGACGATCGTGCGGAACGTGCGCCGCGAGAGCCGGATCGCGGTCACGACGCCCGCCAGCTCGCCGCGCATCAGCGTGAGGTCGCTCGCCTCGATCGCGACGTCGGTCCCCGTCCCGATCGCGATGCCGAGGTCCGCCTGCGCGAGGGCCGGCCCGTCGTTGATCCCGTCGCCGACCATCGCGACGACCTTGCCCTCGGCCTGCAGGCGGCGGATCTCGTCGACCTTGTCCTCCGGGCGCACCTCGGCGAGCACGCGATCGATGCCGACCTGCTGCGCGATCGCCTCGCCCGTCACACGGTTGTCGCCGGTCATCATCACGATCTGGACGCCGAGCTCGTGCAGGCCGGCGACGGCCTCGGCGGCTCCCGGCTTCACGGTGTCGGCCACCGCGAGCACGCCACCGGCGACGCCGCCCCAGCCCGCCCAGACCACGGTCTTGCCCTCGTCCTCCAGGCGCTCCGCCTCGCGCTCGACGGAGGGCGGCACGGTCATCCCGGCGCCCTCGAGGAACGCGCGACGGCCGACCAGCACCTCGACGCCGCCGAGCACGGCCCGCGTCCCGGACCCGACGACCGAGCGGAACCCGGTCACGGGCGGGACGGGCACGCCGCGCTCGCCCGCGCCCTCGACGATCGCGCGGGCGATCGGATGTTCGCTTCCGGCCTCGACCGCGGCGGCACGCTCGAGCGTCTCAACGCACCCGAACACGTCCGTGAGCCGCATCCGCGCCTCGGTCAGGGTCCCGGTCTTGTCGAAGACAACGGTGTTCACGCTGCGGGAGCGCTCGAGGATCTCGGCGCCGCGGATCAGGACGCCCATCTGCGCCCCGCGGCCGGTCCCGACCATCAGCGCTGCCGGCGTCGCGAGCCCGAGCGCGCACGGGCACGCGATGATGAGCACGGCGACGGCGGGCACGAGCGCGCCCTCGAACGTCCCGTCGATCAGGTACCACACGACCGCCGTGACGGCGGCGATCCCCATCACGACGGGCACGAAGATGCCCGAGACCCGATCGGCCAGCCGCTGGATCGGCGCCTTCGAGCCCTGGGCCTCGGCCACGAGGCGCGCGATCTGGGCGAGGACCGTGTCCTGCCCCACGTGCGTCGCCTCGACGACCAGCACGCCGTCGGTGTTCACGGTGGCGCCGGCGACCTCGTCGCCGGCCACCTTCTCGACCGGCACGGACTCGCCGGTCAGCATCGACTCGTCCACGGCGGCCGAGCCCTCGAGGACGCGGCCGTCCACGGGGATCTTCTCGCCGGGAAGGACCTTCAGCGTCCAGCCGACCTTCACCGCGTCGACCGGCACCTTCAGCTCCTTGTCGCCTCGCAGGACACGCGCTTCCTTGGCCCCCATCTCCAGGAGTCGCTTGATCGCCTGCGATGCTCGGCCCTTCGCCCTGGCCTCGAGCCATCGGCCGAGCGCGAGGAACGCGATGATGATCGCCGCGCTCTCGAAGTACAGGTCGGGCAGGTCCATCCCCATGCCCGCGCCGAGCTCGTCGAGGCTCGTGAGGTGCGCCCAGACCGAGTACAGGTACGCGGCCATCGTGCCGAGCGTGATCAGCGTGTCCATGTTCGCGGTGAGGCTCTTCGCGCGGATCGCCGCGCCCTTCAGGAACGGCCAGCCCGCGTAGAACTGCACGGGGGTCGCGAGCGCGAAGACCGCCCAGCGCGCCCACGCCTCCTCCATCCAGACCATCGAGAGCACCATGGTCGCGATGCCGAGCGGCCAGGCCACGAGCAGTCGACGGAGCCACGCGCGCTCCTCCCGCCGGGCGGCCTCCTCGGCCTCGTCCACGTGCTCGCGCACGTCGTAGCCGCGGTCCTGGACGGCCCGCCGCAGGATCTCGAGCGTGGGCGCCCCTTCGGCCAGGCGGACGAGCGCCTCGCCGGTGGCGAAGTTCACCGAGGCCTCGACGCCCGGCTGCCTGTTCAGGGTCTTCTCGACCCGGACGGCGCACGAGCCGCACGTCATGCCGAGCACGTCGAGACGAACCTCGCGTCCCTCCCGGTCGTCGATCGCCGTGTCGCTCATCCCCGTTCCCCGCTCACTTCCCGCTGAACCTCGCCACCGCGGCGAGCAGCTCCTCGACCTTCTCGTCGCTGTTGCCCCGGTCGATGCTGTCCTTCACGCAGTGCCGGACGTGCTCGTCGAGCAGTCCCATCCCCACGGCCTTGATGGCCGCCGTCACCGAGTTCAGCTGGGTGAGGATGTCGATGCAGTACTGGTCCTCGTCCACCATGCGCTGGATCCCTCGGACCTGACCCTCGACCCTGCGGAGCCGATCCTGCAGGTCCTTCTTGTTCATGCTGTACCCGGCCATGCGGCGGAAACCCTCCTCGTGCGGCGCACGATCAAACTATACCCTAGGGGGGTACCCTACCGTCAAACCTCGGGAGAAGGGCCAGACCCGCGACGCGTCACGCGCGCAGGTCGCGCTCGACCGCGCGGCGGAGCTCCGATGTGAGCTCGGCGGCTCGACGACGACGCTCACGCGGATGGTCGACGCGCTCGACCGGGATCGCCTCCCCGAACGTGACGCGGACCCTGGCGCGCCGGGGTCGCCTGGCCAGGTGGCCGCGATCGATCCCGTCCAGGGCCATCGGCACGAGCGGACCCCGGCCTGCAGGGCGATCCACGCGGCTCCGTCCAGGAACGGCAGCAGGCGTCCGGGCGACCGGGTTCCCTCGGGGTACATCCCGAGCACGTCGCCGCGCGCCAGGACGGCGAGCGCCGTGCGGACGGCGCCGAGGTCGAAGCGACTCCGATCCACGCGGAACCCGCCGAGGCGCTCGAGCGACCAGGACGCGAAGCCGTTCTCGAAGAGCTCGCGCTTGGCCATGAAGGTGATCCGGCGCGGGGACGCGATCACCGCGAGCGGGATGTCGAGCGCGCTCTCGTGGTTCATCGCCAGGACGGCGGGTCCGCGCTCGGGCACGTGCTCGGCGCCGGTCACGCGGGCGGCCAGCCACCAGCGCAGCGGCCCGCCCGCGAGCACGTCGGCGACCCCCTGGAGCCGGCCGACCGACGCCGGCACCTCGTGCGCGCCGCGCGACGGACCCGCCGCCTCCACGGCCCCAAGGAGCTCCCCAACCGTGGCGGCGGCGTCTAGCTCGGCGCGGCCGAGGTCCAGTCCGAGCCGCTCCTCGAGGGCGAGCGCGAGCTCGGCGAAGGCCAGGGAGTCGATCCCGATGGCGGCCAGCGGCGTCCCAGGGCCGGGTTCGGTGACGGCCGGATCGGACAGCTCGCCGATCAGCTCGAGCGCCGTGCGCGTGCGCGCGTCCTGCGACATCGGGCGGAGCGTACCGCCCCACTGAGGAGCCGGGTTGCTTCCGGGGGCGATGCTAGACTCGACCGCGGAGGAGCGTGATGTGGCGACCCGAGTAACGCGCCGCCCGACGCACGAGGCCCTCGGCCTGATGGCCGACGACCTCCTCTCCATGTACCGCGCGATGGTCACCGCTCGCCTCGTCGACGAGGCGTCCTTCCGACTCAACCGACAGGGAAAGGCCGCGTTCGTCGTCCCGGTATCGGGCCACGAGGGCTGTCAGGTCGGCACGGCCTGGGCGCTCGAGCGGGGCCGCGACGTCTGGCTCCCGTACTACCGCGACGTGGCGGTCGTGCTCGTCGCCGGCATGACGCCGTACGACATCTTCCTGGGGCTGTTCGCGAAGGCCGACGACCCGTCCTCGGGCGGTCGTCAGATGCCGAGTCACTGGGGCTCCCGGCGGCTCGGGATCATCTCGCACTCCTCGCCGATCGCCTCGCAGATGCCGCACGCCTCCGGCATCGCCTACGCGGCGAAGTACCGGGGCGAGGACTCGGTGGTCGGGTGCTGGTTCGGCGAGGGCGCGACGAGCGAGGGCATCTGGCACGAGGCCCTGAACTTCGCCGGCATCCACAAGGTCCCCGCGATCTTCGTCTGCGAGAACAACCACTACGCGATCTCGGTCGCGCAGGGCAAGCAGATGGCGGTCGAGAACGTCGCGGACCGGGCGCCGGGGTACGGGATGCCGGGGGTCGTCGTCGACGGCAACGATGTGCTCGGGTGTTACGCGGCCATGAAGGAGGCCGTGGAGCGCGCCCGCGCCGGCGAGGGCCCGACGCTCATCGAGGCGAAGACCTACCGGTTCTTCCCGCACACCTCCGACGACGACGACCGGTCGTATCGCAGTCGCGAGGAGGTCGAGGAGGCCAAGCACAACGACCCGATCCACAAGTTCGAGCACTACCTCCGCGACGCAGGCGTGATGGGGAAGGGCGAGGTGGAGCACATCGCCGCCGAGATCAAGGCGGACGTGGACCGGCAGATCGACGAGGCCTGGAACGCCCCCGACCCCGACCCCGACTCGCTCCTTCGCCACCTGTACGCCGAGGACGAGACCTCGTGACCGAGAAGAACGTCGTCACCGCGATCCACGACACGTTGCACGAGCAGATGGCCGCCGACGAGCGGCTCCTCGTCCTCGGAGAGGACGTGGGGGCCCGCGGCGGCGTCTTCCGGGTCACGCAGGGGTTCCTCGAGGAGTTCGGCGAGCAGCGGGTCATCGACACCCCGCTCGCCGAGGGCGCGATCGTCGGCCTCGCGGTCGGCATGGCGCTCCACGGCCTGCTCCCGGTCGCCGAGATCGAGTTCGCCGACTTCATCCACCCCGCGTTCGACCAGATGGTCAGCGAGGTCGCCCGCATGCGGTACCGCACGAACGGCGACTTCGGGCTGCCGATGGTGATCCGCGCGCCGTGGGGCGGGGGCGTCCACGGGGCGCTCTACCACTCGCAGTCGATCGAGGCGTTCTACGGGCACGTCCCCGGTCTCAAGGTGGTCGTCCCCTCCACGCCGTACGACGCGGCCGGGATGCTGCGCTCGGCGATCGCGGACCCGGACCCCGTCCTGTTCCTCGAGCACAAGCGCACCTACCGGCTCATCTCGGGCGAGGTGCCGGACGAGGCGTTCACCGTGCCGATCGGCCCCGCGGACGTGAAGCGCGAGGGCAGCGACCTCACGGCGATCGCGTACGGCCTCATGCTCCACCACTGCCTCGAGGCCGCCCAGCGGCTCGAGCAGGAGCACGGCGTCTCGGTCGAGGTCGTCGACGTGCGCACGATCAACCCACTGGACAAGGAGACGATCCTCGCCTCGGTCCGCAAGACCGGCAAGGCGATCGTCGTCTACGAGGACAACCGCACCTACGGCGCCGGCGCCGAGATCGTGGCGACGATCGCCGAGGAGGCGATGTTCGACCTCGACGGGCCGCTCGTGCGGATCGGCGGGCCCGACGTGCCGGCGATGGGGTTCGCCTCGAACCTCGAGCACGCGTTCATGCCGGACGCGGATCTCGTTCTCGACCGCATGCTCGAGCTCGCCCGCTTCTGAGGCGCCAGGCACGCGGCTCAGGTGCCCCTCCGGGCCGACCGATGTCCCTGGTAACGGGTTCGGGATGGGTCGACGCACGCAACGCAGCCGGCGCACGCGCGGCCTGCGGGATCTGGTGGTCATCCTGCTGGCCGTCTTCGTGCTGCTCTGGCTGGCCGCCACGACCGACGTGCTCGAGGCCGGCCTCGACTGGCTGCACCACCGAGCCTCGGGCTCCGAGGACGAGCTCTTCCTCGGGCTCCTGCTCGCCGCGACCGGGTTCGCGGTCTTCGCGGCGCGGCGCTGGGCGTTCGCGCGCGAGGAGCACAGCGCGCGGGAGGTGGCGGAGACCCGGTACCGCAGGCTCGTCGAGCAGATGCCCGCGGTCGTCTACACGTGGGATCCGCGCTCGCGCCCCGGCACCTCGCCCACGCCCTACCTCAGTCCCCAGGTCGAGCAGATCCTCGGATACACGGCCGAGGAGCTGCGTGCGGACCCACAGCTGTGGGTCCGCCAGATCCACCCGGACGACCGCGCACGTGTGCTCGCGGCATGGGCGCGCACCGAACGCGACGGTGGATCGCTCGCCGTCGAGTTCCGCATCGTGAAGAGGGACGGCGCCGTCGCGTGGATCCGCGACGAGGCCGTGGTCGTCGAGCGCGACTCGGGCGGGCGGCCGAAGCTCTCGCAGGGGTTCATGTACGACATCACGCAGCGTCGCGAGGCGGAGGAGAGCGCGCGGGAGACCGAGGCGCGGTACCGAGCGCTCGTCGAGCAGGTCCCCGCCGTCACCTACACCCGCGACGCGTCCGCTGGGTCCGGGGCCGCCGCCGCCCCATACGTCAGCCCGCAGATCGAGCATCTCCTCGGCTACTCGGCCGAGGAGTGGAGCGCGGAGCAGAGCCTGTGGCAGGAGCGTATCCACGTCGACGACCGGGACCGCGTGCTCGGGGACTGGGAGACCGCGGTGCACACGCGCGGGGCGTTCCGCGCCGAGTACCGCGTCCTCGCCCGCGACGGTCACCCGGTCTGGGTCCGCGACGAGGCCGTTCCGGTCTCGTCCGCCGGGTCCGGGTCCCGTCGCTACCAGGGGGTCATGTACGACATCACCGAGCGCAAGCTCGCCGAGGACCAGCTCCTGCAGGCGCTCGCCAGCCGCAAGGAGGCCGAGGAGCAGGCGCGGGTGGCCGAGGAGCGGTACCGGCGGCTCGTCGAGACGATCTCGGCCGTGATCTACATCGATCGGGTGGGCGAGGACCCCTCGACGCTGTACGTCAGCCCGCAGATCGAGGAGATGTTCGGCTACTCGGTCGAGGACTGGATGGAGGATCGGGACATCTGGCAGCGCAACCTCCACCCGGACGACCTCGAGCGCGTCCTGGCCGCGGTCGAGCGCCACCACACCGACGGGACACCGCTCGACATCGAGTACCGGTTCTCAGCGGGCGACGGGTCGTGCCGCTGGGTCCGGGACCAGGCGACGATCGTCCGCGACGAGGAGGACGCCCCCTCGCTCTCGCAGGGCCTGATGTCGGACATCACGGCGCTCAAGGAGGCGCAGGAGCAGCTCCGCGAGACGGAGGCGAAGTACCGGGCGATCGTCGAGCACGTCCCCGCGGCGATCTACGTGGACCGCCCGGACGGCAGCATGCGCTCCGTGTACGTGAGCCCGCAGGTCGAGCACATCCTCGGCGTGTCCCCCCAGGCGTACATCGGTGACCCGGAGCTGTGGCTCGAGCTCGTCGATCGGGACGAGCGCGAGGAGATCCGCCGCTCCTACCTGGACGCGGTCGAGAACGGTCGCTCGTGGCTCGGCGAGTACCTCGTCCACACGCCGGACGGCCGCGACGTCTGGGTGCACGACGAGACGACCTTCGTGGTGGACGGCGACGGCAAGCCGATGTTCCTGCAGGGGGTCCTGTACGACGTCACCGAGCGCAAGCAGGCCGAGCGCGCCCTCCGAGAGAGCGAGCGGCGCGAGCGCGAGGCCGCCGAGAACCTGCGGACCCTCGACGAGATGAAGAACACGTTCCTCGCGGCGGTCTCGCACGAGCTGCGGAGTCCGCTCACGTCGATCCTCGGGCTGGCGGCGACGCTCGAGCAGATGCACGCGCCCGGCGACGAGGAGGGTGACCTCCTCGCGCGCCTGGCGGCGAACGCTCGCAAGCTGGACCGGCTGCTACGGGACCTCCTCGACATCGACCGGCTGAACCGGGGCATCGTCACGCCGAACTACCGGGCGATCGATCTCGGGCGGCTCGTCCGACGAACCGTGGACAACCTCGACCTGCTGGGCGAGCGCTCGGTCCTCGTCGAGGCGAAGCGGGTCCGTGTGGAGGCCGACCCCGCGAAGGTCGAGCGCATCGTCGAGAACCTGATCGCGAACGCCGCCCGGCACACGCGTCCCGACACCGAGATCTGGGTTCGGGTGTGGTCGGAACGCGACGGGGCCGTGATCGCCGTCGAGGACGCCGGCCCGGGGGTCCCCGAGGAGCTCCAGCGCGCGATCTTCGAGCCGTTCCGGCAGGGCCCCACCGCCTCGCCCCACTCGCCAGGGACCGGCATCGGACTGTCGCTCGTGTCGATGTTCGCGGAGCTCCACGGCGGCCGCGCGTGGGTCCAGGAGCGGGAGGGCGGCGGTGCCTCGTTCCGCGTGCTCCTGCCGAAGCGTGCGCCGCGGACCGACGACGGCGAGCTCGAGCGCGAGGCCGAGGCTAGCGCGGAGGCCGGATAGACTCGGTTCGATGCAGGTCCGCGACCACAACCCCCACAAGCGACGGCTGCACCTGCCGATCGTCGGCACGAACGGCGTTCCGGCGTCCGAGGGTCGCAAGCCGCCGTGGCTGAAGGTCCGGCTCGGGACCGGGCCCAACTACCGCGACGTCCAGGGCATCGTCCGCGAGAACCGGCTCCACACGGTCTGCGAGGAGGCGATGTGCCCGAACATCGGCGAGTGCTGGGAGGAGCGCGAGGCGACCTTCCTGATCCTCGGCGACCGCTGTACCCGTCGATGCGGCTTCTGCGACGTGATGACCGCCAAGCCGGACCCGGTCGACGAGGAGGAGCCGAGGCGGGTGGCCGAGGCCGTCCGGGCGATGGAGCTGCGCTACGTCGTGCTCACGGGCGTCGCGCGCGACGACCTCGAGGACGGCGGCGCGCGGATCTGGGCGGCCGCGATCGGCGCGGTCCGCGAGGCCGTCCCCGGCTGCGGCGTCGAGGTCCTGCCGACCGATCTCCAGGGCGGCGAGCGCGACATCGCGACGGTGCTCGACGCCGGGCCCGACGTGTTCGCGCACAACCTGGAGACCGTGCGTCGCCTCCATGCCAGGATCCGTCCGGCGTTCGGCTACGACCGGACCCTCGAGGTGCTCGCGTTCGCGAAGCGCCACCGGCCCGGGCAGGTCACGAAGTCGAACCTGATCCTCGGCATGGGCGAGACGCGCGAGGAGATCACCGAGGCGCTCCGCGACCTGGCCGAGGCCGGGTGCGACATCGTGACGATGGGCCAGTACCTGCAGCCGACGAAACTCCACCTCCCGGTCGACCGGTGGGTCACGCCCGAGGAGTTCGCGGAGCACGCCCGCGCCGGCGAGGCCCTCGGCATCGCGCACGTCGAGGCCGGTCCGCTCGTCCGCTCGAGCTACCACGCCGGCAAGCAGCTCCGGCGCGCGATCGAGTCGGGCGTCGCCGTGCCCCCGGGCGCGTCCGACGGAGGTGGAGGAGTCGGCCTGTAAGCCGGGTTCTGTGCCGGCCCGCTCGGGCCGGCGGCGGCCATCTCTCTGAGCGCCTCTCGGCGCCCCGGCGCGTCCCCGGGGGGACGCAGCTCGTGCGGCCTACCCGGGAGCTCGGACGGGCCGTCCTGTCCGGCCAGACCGGCATCGCTGCCTGGCCCAGGCCGAGCGCTCCCTGCTTGGCCTTGCTCCGGGTGGGGCTTGCCGAGCCGGACCGGTCGCCCGATCCGCTGGTGAGCTCTTACCTCACCGTTTCACCCTTGCTCGCGCGGTCGCCCGCGCGGGCGGTCTGCTCTCTGTGGCGCCTTCGCGAGGTCACCCCCGCCTGGGTGTTACCCAGCACCCTGCCCTACGGAGCCCGGACTTTCCTCGACCGGCCCGAAGGCCGACCGCGGCCGCCCGGCCGGCTCCTCCACGACCGAGTATAGGCAAGGGCTGTCGCGCCGCACCGAGCGGCGGGCCGACGTCAGCCTCCGTCGACGTCCTCCCAGAGCGGCACCGCGCGAGGACCGGGCGACGCGCTGGCGCCGCCTCCCGCGAGCCAAGCGTCGACGCCCTCGTTCGCAAGCCGGTCGGCCTCCGTGTTGCGCTCGCGCGGCACGTGCTCGTACTCGACGCGCTCGAAGCGCGCGGCGACGTCGCGGACCTCCTTGTGGAGCCGTTGCAGCGTCGGGTTCTTCACGCGGAACCGTCCCGAGAGCTGCTCGACGAGGAGCCTGCTGTCCGAGCGCAGCGTCACGTGCGTCGCGCCGAGCTCGAGCGCGCGCTTCAACCCTTCGAGCACGGCGGTGTACTCGGCCTGGTTGTTCGTCGCGACGCCGAGGCCGCGGGCGATCTCGGACAGGACCGTGCCGTCGTCCTCGGTGACCTGGACCCCGATCCCGGCCGGACCCGGGTTCCCGCGGGAGGCGCCGTCGCAGTGGACGATCACGCGAAGACCACGATCCGCCGGCAGTACTCGCACCGCTTGACGCCGTCGGTGTGCTTCAGCCGGTCGAGCTCGAGCGCCGAGAGCTTCTCGTGGCACGCCTGGCACACGCCGTCCACGAGCGCTGCCGCGCCGACGCCCCTCTTCTGCCGCCGCAGGTCGTCGTACAGCTCGAGAAGCTCTTCGTCGAACTCCGGGACGAGGGCCTCGCGGGCTGCGCGCCGCTCGGCGAGCTCCACCGTGATCCGTTCGAGCTCGCGGACCGCGTCGCCCCCGACCGCCTCGACCCGCGCGCGGGCCGCGGCGACCGACCCGTCCTCGGCGGCCGCCCGAGCCTCGAGCTCCTCGCGCCGCTCCATCCGCTCGAGCAGCTCGTCCTCGGTCCGGGTCTTGCGCGCCTTGATGTTCGCGATCTCGTGCTGGAGCGCCTCGAGCTCCTTCGTGTTCGCGATGCTCCCGTCGTACAGGCGCTTCTCGTCCGCGGCGGCCTTCTGGTCCATCGAATCGATCTCGTTCTCAAGACGCCGCTGCTCGACGGCGATCGCGTCGAGCGCCAGACGCAGCTCGCCGAGCACGGACTCGGCCTCCTCCATGGCGACGCGGGCCTCGGCCAGCTCCTCCCCCGCCTCGAGCTGCGCGCGCCGCTGCTCCAGACGGTCGATCGCGGAGTCCAGCTCCTGCAGCTCGAGCAGCCGCTCGGTTCCCCTCATCGCTGCGAAGGGTAGCCGAACCGGGAGGGGGCGGCCGGGGGCGCCGTCGGCTCACACGAGCGTGAGCTGCGTGCCGCCCCGCTCCTCGGCGGGGGCGCGACGCGACCACCGCGGTGGGGGCGCGACCCCGCGGTGACGCCGCAGCTCGCGCTCGATACCGCCGACGGCGCGGCCGAGCGCGGCACGATCGGCCGCCGGCGCGTACGAGCGCACGTACGTCCGCTCGTACCTCGGGACGAGGTCGGGGTAGTGCTCTGCCAGCCACGGCAGGAACTCCTCGCGCACGCCGGGCCGCAGGTGCAGGAGGATCGGCGAGACGTGCGTCGCGCCGGCGTCGATCGCGGCCCGGACCACCTCGCGCAGCTGGCGCGGATGGTCGCTGATCCCGGGCAGGACCGGGGCGACGAGCACCCCGCAGAGCACGCCGGCCGCGTTCAGCGCGGCCACCGCCTCGATCCGCTTGCGCGGGTGCGGCGTCCCGGGCTCGCTCCGCCTCCAGACCTCCTCGTCGAGCGTGCCGATCGAGAACGCCGTCGCCACCTCCGCGGAGCGCGAGGCCTCGACGAGCAGGTCCAGGTCTCGCAGGATCAGCGTCCCCTTCGTGAGGATCGAGAACGGGTTCCGGTGGTCGATCAGCGCCCGCAGGATGCCCCGCATGAGCGAGTACCGCCCCTCGGCCCGCTGGTACGGATCCGTGCCGGTGCCCATGGCGATCCCGTCGCCCTTCCACCGCTTCGCCGCGAGCTGGCGGCGCAGGACCTCCGGGGCGTTCACCTTCACGACGATCTTCGTCTCGAAGTCGCGTCCGGCGTTCATGTCCAGGTACGTGTGCGTGACCCTCGCGAAGCAGTACGAGCACGCGTGCGTGCACCCGCGGTACGGGTTCACGGTCCACCGGAACGGCAGGAAGTCGCCCTTCACCTGGTTGATCACGGACCGCGCTTCCACCTCGATGAACTCGATCCCGCGGAACCCGGGGGTGTCGAAGGTGCGGCGACGGAGCTCGAACAGCGTCTCGGCCATGAGCGACCGAGGATAGAACACCTGTTCGAGTCGGGCAAGTGCGCCCGTCGGCCCCACGGCTAGGATGCGGCGAGATGGGACACCGGGTCGTGCTCGTGACGGGAGCCGCCGGCGGGATCGGCCGCGCGGCCGCCGCGCGGTTCCGCGACCGCGGCGACACCGTCGCGCTCAGCGACGTCGACGCCGACGGGCTCGCGAAGGTGGCCGCCGACCTCGGCATCGCCGACACGGTCGTGGCCGACGTGACGGTCGTCGCCGACTGCGAGCGCGCCGTGGCCGAGACGGTCCGGCGGCACGGCCGGCTGGACGCACTGGTGAACTGCGCCGGCGTCTGGGTCGAGGGCCCGACCGCCGAGACGACCGAGGCGGAGTACGACCGCACGATGGCGGTGAACCTCAAGGGCACCTACTTCATGTGCCGGTACGCGATCCCCCATCTCGAGCGCACCGAGGGATGCATCGTGAACCTGTCCTCGGACGCTGGGATGCTCGGGTCCGCGGGGGCGGCGGTCTACTCGGCGTCGAAGGGAGGGGTCTCGAACCTCACCCGGTCGCTCGCGGTCGAGCTGGCCCCGAAGCTCGTCCGCGCGAACGCGGTCTGCCCGAACGACGTCGAGACGCCGATGCTCGCCGGGCAGGCGCGCGACTACGGCGGCGACGACCCGCAGGGATACCTCGCCGGGCTGCTCGCGGGGTACCCGCAGGGCGAGCGGGCACGCTTCATCAAGCCCGAGGAGGTGGCCGCGCTCATCGGGTACCTGGCCTCGGACGAGGCGGCTCCGATCACCGGCGCGTGCATCGCGATCGACTTCGGGAGCACGGCCGGCCTGTAGGCGCCTCGCTATCCTCGGTGGCGGCATGGCCCGACGCCTCAGCTTCCTCCTCACGCCCCGATGGATCGTCCTCCTCGCGATCGCATTCGTGGTCGCGGCGACGTGCGTGCGCCTCGGCATCTGGCAGCTCGACCGGCTCGAGCAGCGGCGCGCGCTGAACGAGCGCATCCGCAACGGCCTCGCCTCGGAGCCGGTGCCGTTCGACGCCCTCGTGGGCGAACCCGACGACGCGTACCGCCGGATCGAGGCAACCGGCACGTACGACCCCGAGCACGAGGTGCTCTGGTACGGACGAGCGCTCGACGGCAGGCCCGGACATCACGTGCTGACGCCGCTCGTCGTCGGCGCCGAGCAGACCGGCGAGGGAGGGACCGCGATCCTCGTCGACCGCGGATGGGTGCCGGCGGAGCACGGGACCCCGCCAGTCGAGCCCGCCGCGCCCCCCACCGGGCCGGTGACGGTGACGGGGTTCCTGGTCCCCGCCGGCGCCGGGGACGACGTCGTGATCGACCGGGGTCCGGCCGGCCGGGCGCTGACCGTGCGACGCCCCGACCCCGCGGCGCTGCGAGCGGACGTTCCCTACGACCTGTGGCCCCTCGCGATGCAGCTCGAGGACCAGTCCCCCGCCCAGGCCGACGACCTGCCGGTGGTCGTCCCGCGTCCGGAGCTCGACGAGGGCCCGCACCTGTCGTACGCGGTGCAGTGGTTCACGTTCGGGACGATCGCCCTCGTCGGGTTCGTCGTGCTCGCGCGCCGAGAGGCGCGAGACGTCGCCCGGACGAGCGAGCGCGCGGCCGGTCCGGGGTCGGGGTAGGCTTCGGCGATGGGCTGCCTCATCGCGGTGCTCGGGCTGATCACCCCGAGGTTCGTCCTCGCGGTGCTCTGGCTGTTCAGCAACTACCTGAACCGCGCGTTCGACAGCGGGTGGTGGCCGCTCCTCGGCTTCTTCTTCCTGCCCACGACCACGATCGGGTGGGCCGTCGCGCGGAACCAGCTCACGGCGCCGGATGGCGGGTTCGAAGCGCTCGGCATCATCATCATCGTGCTGGGCGTGCTCGTGGACCTCGGGCTGCTCGGCGGCGGGGCCAGGGGCGGCCTCGGCAGACGTCGGAGCTGAGCCCGCCGTCGGACCCACGGCGGGGATCTGTTGGGACGACGGTGGGACGCATGAGCCGCACGACCTCGGACCCCGAGCCCGGAGGCCTGCGGTGGAGGCTTCCGGTCTTCCGATCGCTCGACGGGTACCGGCGGGGCTGGCTGGGCAAGGACCTCGTCGCCGGCGTGCTCATCGTGGCGATCGCGATCCCGCTCAGCATGGGCATGGCCGAGGTCGCGGGGATGCCGCCCGTCGCGGGGCTCTACTCGTGCGTGCTGCCGCTGCTCGCGTACGCCCTGTTCGGCTCGTCGCGGCAGCTCGTGATCGCGCTCGACGCCTCGACCGCCGCGATGCTCGCCGCCACGGTCGCGCCGCTCGCCGGCGGCGACCCGGAGCGGTACGCGACCCTCGCGGCGGTGGTCGCGCTGCTGGTCGGCGGCATCCTGCTGCTGGCCGGGGTGCTCCGCCTGGGGTTCCTCGGCACTCTGCTCTCCGAGCCGATCCTGCTCGGGTACCAGGCCGGCCTCGCCGTCGTCGTCACCGTGAGCCAGCTGCCGCGGATCCTCGGATTCGCGCTCGAGGAGGACGCGACGTGGCGACAGATCGGTGAGATGGCGTCGCGCCTGGACGAGACCAGCGGCCCGACCCTGGCGATCGGGGTCGTGTGTCTCGTTCTCGTGCTCGCGCTCCGCACCTGGCGGGCGACGTTCCCGGGCGCGCTCCTCGCGATCGTGGTCGCGACGCTCGCGGTGGAGGTCTTCGACCTGGCCTCGGACGTCGCCGTGCTCGGTGAGATCCCGTCGGGCCTCCCCGACCCGTTCTGGCCGTCCGCTTCCGCGAGCGACCTGAGCGCGCTCCTGCCGGGCGCGGCCGGGATCGCGCTCGTGGCCGCGGCCGACACGATCGTGAGCTCGCGCGCGTTCGCGAAGCGCGGCGGGTACCGCGTGGACTCGAACATGGACCTCGTGGGCCTCGGTGCCGCCAACCTGTCCTCCGGCGTGTCCGGCGGGATCTCGGTCAGCGCGAGCGCCGCCCGCACCGCGGTGGCCGAGTCGGTCGGCTCACGCTCCCAGGTAGCCGGCGTGACCGCCGCCCTGCTCATGGTCGCGGTACTGATGTTCCTCACGCGTCCGCTGCAGAACATCCCCACGGCGGCGCTCGCCGCGGTGGTGATCTCCGCGGTCGTACGCCTGGTGGAGATCGGGAACCTGCGCGAGCTCTGGCGGATCCGTCGCACCGAGTTCCTCGTGGCCGCCGCGACGATGCTCGGCTCCGTCTTCTTCGGTCTCCTGCAGGGGATCCTGATCGCGGTCGGCCTGTCCCTGCTGGACTTCGTGCGTCGGGCGGCCATCCCGCACGACGCCGTGATCGGACGGCTCCGCGGTCGGCAGGGGTTCTTCGACGTCGAGCGGTTCCCGAGCGCCCGCACGCATCCGGGCATCGTCGTGTACCGCTTCGACGCGCCCCTGTTCTACGCGAACGCCGAGCGCTTCCTCGAGCGTGCGAGGGTGCTCGTCGACGCCGCGCCGAGCGCCCGGTGGCTCGTCGTCGACCTCTCCCCCACGTCGGACGTCGACGCGACGGGCGCGCGGACGCTGCTGGAGCTGCACGACGAGCTCGAGGCGCGTGGGGTCGAGCTCGTCCTCGTCGACCTCCTCTCCCGCGTCGAGGACCTCCTCGAGCGCGCCGGGGTGCTCGAGCGGCTCGGCGCCGGTCGGGTGTTCGACACGGCCGAGGAGGCGATCGAGGCGATCGGGAAGAACGCCGCGCGGTGATCCCCCCGCGACGCGAGGATCACCACAGGTACGGGACGAACCGACGCCGCACCCGACGTCGGTACTCGTCGTACTCGGGGTGATGCTCGACGAGCCAGATCTCCTCGCGGCGGGACTTCGCCTCGAACAGCAGCGCGAGCAGCAGCGTCGGGACGAGGCAGAGCCAGGACGTCGCGAGGCTCCAGGCGAGCGCGAGGAAGACACCCCCGCCGTAGATCGGGTGCCGGGCGAGCGCGTACAGGCCACCCTCGCGGAGCGCGCTGCCCGCGACCGGCTTCGGGAACGGCGAGACCTGCGCCCCGAGGTGGAACAGCCCGCCGAGGAAGAGCACCGCGCCGACGAGCCCCACCACGAACGCCGCCCCGAGGAACGGTGCCTCGACCGCGTCTGGCCACTGCGGCCCGAGGACCGCGACCACGCCGAGGATCAGGAACAGGCCGATCTGGATCGCCACCCAGCCCTCGCCGCGAGGACCCAGGGCCGGCATGCGGGAACGCGTCGGCTCGGCCACGGTGGACAGCGTATCCCGCTCGCCCGTCCCGGTCCGGACCCGCCGGTTGACCCAGGCCCGCGGTCGGGCCTACGCTCCCACCCTCCCCGAGCAGGAGGTACGAGATGCCGAACCACCGTCCACGCCGGATCGCCGCACGCGTCGCGGTCGCGTTCGCCCTCGCGACCGTCGTGGGCGCCCCGTCCGCGGCCGCCACGCCGCTCGCGGTACCCCGTGCCGAGGAGTGCCAGGCGCCGGCCTCCGACGCCGCCCGAGGTGGCTACAAGCACGACACCCACACCGCGCCCGCGGTCGACCCGCTCGCGGACTGGCGTGCGACGCCCGAGGGCGCCGGGTTCACGGCGGCGGACGCCGGGGCCGTCACGATCCCGGTCGCGTTCCACGTGATCCGGGAGGGACCCACCCTCGCCGAGGGCAACGTCCCGCGCTCGATGATCGCCGCGCAGATCCGCGTGCTGAACGAGTCGTTCCGCGGCCAGACGGGCGGGGTGGCGACGGCCTTCGAGTTCGAGCTGGCCTCGGTGGACCGGACCACGAACCCCGACTGGTACACGATGGGGTACGGCAGCCGCGAGGAGCGCGTCGCGAAGGCCGCCCTGCGCGTCGGTGGCCCCGAGACGCTGAACATCTACAGCGCGTTCCTCGGCGGGAACCTCCTCGGGTGGGCGACCTTCCCGTCCGCGTACGCGCAGCACCCCGACTGGGACGGGGTCGTGATCCTGTGGTCCTCGATGCCCGGCGGCGGCGCCGACCCGTACGACGAGGGCGACACCGCGACCCACGAGGTGGGCCACTGGCTCGGCCTGTACCACACGTTCCAGGGTGGCTGTAACCGATGGGGGGACTACGTGGAGGACACGCCGTCCGAGCGTTCCCCCGCGTTCGGGTGCCCCGAGGGGCGCGACACGTGCGACGATCCGGGTCTCGACCCGATCGAGAACTTCATGGACTACACGGAGGACGCGTGCATGGACGCGTTCACGACGGGCCAGTCGGTCCGCATGGACGAGTCCTGGGCGGCGTTCCGGAGATGACCTCGTCGGCGCGCGCCGGCGGTCGGTAGACTCCGGACCCGGTGGGGAGCAGGCCCGAAGGCTCCGTCCCGGCGCGCGAGCGCCCCCCGGCGTCGACGCCCGAGCTCAAGCTCGTGCCGAAGGAGCACGGCGCGAGCTTCATGTCCGTCCACTCGCTGCTGCTCGGCATCGTCGCCGGGTTCGCGGCCGGGGGCGACGACTGGGCCGGGCTGGCGCTCGCGCTCACGTTCGGCGGGCTGTTCCTGCCGCTCACGGCGGCGGTCTCGGTCATCACGCAACCCCGGCTCGCGCACGCCGCACGCCGCCGAGCGGCCATCCTCGGCGCGCTGTTCGCCGCCGTCGGCGCGCTCTCGCTCGTTCACGGCCCCGCGCCCGAGCTCCTCGCGCTCGGCGGGATCGGGATCGCGCTCGGCGGGCTCTACGCGGTGAGCCGGTCCCGGACCGGTGGGCGCTCGGTGCCCTCGCAGCTGGCGGCGATCGCCAGCATCGCGTTGCTGGCGCCGCTCGCCTGGTTGTTGGTGGCCGGGCCGACGGACCGCTGGCCGCTCTCGGCGCCGACGGCGTTCCTCGCGTTCGGCGGCACCGTGCCGTACGTCCGCGAGCGGGTCCGCAGGCGGCGTTTCGCGACGATGACGGCGGCCGAGCGGTTGCGCGGCGGCGCGGCGGCGATCGCGTGGCAGGCCGTCGCGCTCGGCGGCGCCGCCGCGCTCGCGCTCGCCGGAGTGGTGCACGCGCTCGTGCCGCTGGCGTTCCTGCTCGGCGCGGCGAAGGTGGCCGTCGCGATCGCCCGCCCCGAGACGAAGCCGCCGATCAAGAGGATCGGGTACCTCGAGACGGCGATCTCGACCGCCTTCGCCGTGCTGGCCGGGATCGGGCTCGGGATCGCTCCGTAGCCGTGCCGCCGTGCGGCCGCTCGGGCTACGGTGCCGCCACGACGACGGGCATCTGCCGGGTGCTGCAGAACGGGCAGTAATAGTCGCGCTCGGGCGTGTCGAAGTTCGCGCGCTCGAGATCGATGCCGCACACGGGACAGAAGAACTCGAGCTCCTCGTCGAGCGCCTCGGTCGTCGTGGGGAGCTCCTCGGGAAGGATCACTTCGTCGGCTGGTTCCGCTCGAACACGGGTGTGCTGTGCATCCAGCAGCTCGAGGACGTGTTGTACGTCGAGAGCACGGTCGAGCATCCGCTCCGATCGCACACACGGCCGTAGGTGGATCGCACCGCGACCCCCTTGCTCTCGGGCGCCCCGTACCGGACGTCGCTTCGTCGCGCCATGACCTGCCTTCCTCGCGTTGCCGTGCGTGCACCGTGAGGCGAGAGGCAGGTGTCGGATACCACCGGTCGGTCGCGACGCGGATGACCTCGGACGTTGGTCCGGTGCGTCCACCGTACCACCTCGGGCGGCCCGCCGTTCCGGGCCACCGTCACGCGAGCGGGCCCACTTCCGCCTCGACCGCGTCGAGGATCTCGCCCGAGGCCACGAGGGCCGCCATCGCGTCGTGGTCGCGGTAGAGGGGACGGTCCCGATCCAGGTGCTCGACGTGCCGCCGGATCACGGAGTGCGCCGCTCGCACGCCGCGACCGGAGGTGAACTCCCGGAAGTCGAGCGCCTGGGCGGCCGCCATGAGCTCGATCCCGATGACGGCGTACGCGTTCTGGAGGATCCCGCGGTTCTTCAGGGCGGTGTTCATCCCCATCGAGACGAAGTCCTCCTGGTCGGCGGCCGCCGGGATCGACATCGTGCTCGCCGGCGCCGAGAGGATCCGCTGCTCGACGATGAGGGTGTCCGCCGTGTACTGGCTGAGCATCAGGCCCGAGTAGAACCCGGGATCCGGCGTCAGGAAGTCCGGCAACCCCTGGCTGAGCGTGGGGTTCGTGAGGCGGTTCATCCGGCGCTCGGCGAGGACGCACACGGTGGTCACGGCCTGACCGACCAGCTCCATCGGCAGGCTCACGGGGGTCCCCTGGAAGTTCGCGCCGGTGAGCGTGAGGCTCGCCTCGGGCAGGAACAGGGGGTTGTCGCCGACGCCGTTCAGCTCGATCAGCACCTGGCTGCGGGCGAACGCGAGCGCGTCGTGCGCCGCGCCGATCACCTGCGGCGACGAGCGCATCGAGTACGCGTCCTGCACCTTCGTCTTGATCCGGCCGGACTGCAGGTCGCTCCCCTCGATGCATCGCAGGATCGCCCTCGCGCTGCGGATCGCGCCGGGGAACCCTCGCAGCTCGTGCACGCGCGTGTCGTACGGCCTCAGGTTCGCCAGGAGCGCCTCGAGCGACATCGCGCACGCGATCTCGGCGTGCCGGAGCAGGCGGTCGACGTCGAAGACCTGCAGGGCGCTCATCGCCGTCAGGACGTTCGCCCCGTTGATCGCCGCCAGGCCATCTCGCGCCTGCAGCCCGGGCACCGGGATGCCGGCACGCGCCATGGCCTCGGCGCCCGAGAGCCGCTCGCCGTCGAGGAACGCCTCGCCCTCGCCCATGAGGAGCTCGGCGATCTGGGCCATCGGCGCGAGGTCGCCGCTCGCGCCGACCGAGCCCTTCTCGGCCACGACCGGCGTGACGCCGCGGTTCAGCATCTCGACCAAGGTCCGCGTGATCTCGGGACGGCAGCCCGAGTTGCCGTGGGCGTGGACGTTCACCCGTCCGGCGATCGACGCCCGCACGACGTCCTGCGGCAGCGGCTCGCCGATGCCGGCGGCGTGGTTGTAGACGAGGAAGCGCTGGAACCGCTCGACCTGCTCGTCGGACAGGACGATCTCGGAGAACTCGCCGATGCCGGTGTTCGTGCCGTACATCACCTCGCGCGCGGCGAGCTTGGTCTCCAGCATCGCGCGGCACGCGCGGATGCGCTCGAGCGCCGCGGCGTCCAGCTCGACCGGCTCCCGCTCGCGCGCGACCCGCACGAGCCGCTCGATCGTGAGCGAGCTGCCGTCGAGGACGATCGTCATCGCGCGTGTCCCTCCGGTCGGTTCCGCACCCCATGCTCGCGCCCGGACGCGCGGGTGGACGGGTCGCTCGGCCCCCGACCTCCGGGGCGGCCGGCGGCGCTCGACGAGCCGAGCGGCGGATCAGGCGGTCGCTTCGAGGTCCTCCGACCAGGAGCCCGACCGCGCGAGGCCGTTCATCCGCGCTCGGTGCGCGAGCGCGCGCTGGCCGGCCTCGGCGTTCGCGTCGTCCCCGCCCCACGCCTTCAGCGACGGCGCCTGGAGCGCCCGCCCGTACGAGAACGACAGCTCCCACGGGAACGGACCCATCTTGTTCATCGCGTCCAGGTGGGCGGTCGCCTCGACGTCGCCCTGCCCGCCGGACAGGAAGGCGATACCGGGCACCTGCTCGGGGACGGTGGCCTTCAGGCATCGGACGGTCGCCTCCGCGACCTCCTGGACGCCGGCACGGTCCGTCGCGTCCGTGCCGGACAGGACCATGTTCGTCTTCAGGATCGTCCCGGGCAGGTGGACGCGGTGCTCCTCGAGCGCCGTGTAGAAGACCCGAAGGGTCTCCGCGGTGACCTCCTCGCACCGCTGGATCGGATGGTCGCCGTCCATCAGGACCTCGGGCTCGACGATCGGGACGAGGTCGGCCTCCTGACACAGCGCCGCGTACCGAGCGTTCGCGTGCGCGTTCGCCTCGAGCGCGAAGGGCGTGGGCAGCCCCTCGCCGATGACGATCGTCGAGCGCCACTTCGCGAACCGGGCTCCGAGCTCTCCGTACTCGGCGAGGCGCTCGCGGAGCCCGTCGAGGCCCTCCGTCACGGTCTCGCCGGGGAACAGCGCGAGGGGCTTCGCCCCCGTGTCCACCTTGATGCCGGGGATCACGCCGGCGTCGACGAGCACCTGGACGAGCGTGCGGCCGTCGTCGGCGGACTGGCGGATCGTCTCGTCGAACAGGATCGCGCCGCTGATGTGCTCGCCGATGCCCGGCGTCGTGAAGAGCATCTGACGGTACGCGCGCCGGCGGTCCTCGGTCGACTCGACGCCGATCGAGTCGAAGCGCTTCTTGATGGTCCCGCTGCTCTCGTCGGCCGCGAGGATGCCTCGGCCGGGCCCGACCATCTCGAGCGCGGTCTTCTCCAGGACGTCCACGTTCATGGCTCGATCATCCTTCCTCGGTCCGGGGAACCTCCCTTGCGGGAAACGTTACATCCGCGGCCCGGAACCGGGCGAGGCCGGAGGGGGTGGGCACCGGAAGGAGCGGGCACCGACCGAGCCCTCAGCGACGGCGCGCCCGCGGCTCGAACCACCACGGCTCGAAGCCGCGATCGTGCTCGTCGACCATCGTTCCCGGCGGCACGAGCTCGTCGATCGCGTCGAGCGTCGCGGCGTCCAGGCGCAGGTCGGCCGCCTCGACCAGGTCCTGCAGCTGCTCCATCGTGCGCGGCCCGATGATCGCGGAGGTCACGGCCGGGTGCGCGAGGACCCACGCGATCCCCAGGCGCGGCAGGGTCGTGCCGCCTTCGGCGGCGAGCTTCGCCAGCTCCTCGACGATGTCGAGCTTGCGCTGGACCTCGGGCCTGGTCTCGTCGTACAGGACGGCGAGCCACTCGGCGCGTTGGGCGCCTCGCGTGGCGCGCGACTCCGGCGAGCGGTCGAAATGGTCGCGCCGGTACCGGCCGGCGAGCCATCCCCGGTTGAGCGGGCTCCAGACGAGCACCCCCATCCCGTAGCGCTTTGCGAGCGGCAGGACGTCGTGCTCGATGTACCGGACGAAGATCGAGTACGGCGGCTGCTCGGTGCGGAAGCGGGACAGCCCGCGGCGTTCGGCGGTCCACTGCGCCTCGACGATCTGCCAGCCGGGGAACGTGGACGAGCCGAAGTACCGGATCTTCCCCTGCCGCTGCAGGTCGGTGAGCGCGCCGAGCGTCTCCTCGACGTCGGTCAACGGCTCGGGCCGGTGGATCTGGTACAGGTCGATGTGGTCGGTGCCCAGGCGGCGCAGGCTGTGCTCGACCTCCCGCACGATCCACACCCGCGAGTTCCCCTGCTCGTTCAGCCCGGGACCCATCCCGCCGTGCACCTTCGTCGCGAGCACGACCTCGTCGCGACGGCCCTTCAGCGCCTTGCCGACGATCTCCTCGGACTCGCCGTTCGCATAGACGTCCGCGGTGTCCACGAAGTTGATCCCGGCGTCGAGGGCCGCGTGGATGATGCGGACGCACTCGTCGACGTCGTCGTTGCCCCACGCGCCGAACATCATCGTCCCGAGGCAATGCGTGCTCACGCGCAGCCCCGTGCCGCCGAGCGCCCGATACTCCATCGTCGTCACCCTCCCGTCGCCTCGGTCGCGGTCCCGGGCATGCGCCCGAGCCATCCGAGCCTATCGGCGAACGGGCTCGCGTGGTCCCGCGCGGAGGCGGCTCGCGGTCGTGCGGACCCTGGACGGAGGGTCGCTCGCCCCTCGCACGGGGGACGTCCTCACCGGACGATCGAGGGGACATGGACGTGCGCCGGCCCGAGAACGGGCGGGAGAGCCTCGAGCTCCTCGCCAGGACGTTGACCCGCGAGCAGGCGGTGCTCGCCGAGGAGCCGACGCTCCTCCCGGGCCACCTGCTGCAGGCGCTGCGCCTGGGCGAGCGCGAGGTTCCCGAGACGCTGGTCGCCGGGGTGCACGAGGCGATGTGCGGTCGGACCTGGCTCGAGCTGCTCGAGAGGCCTGGCGGGTTCACCTCGGGCCTCGGTGAGATCTCCAGATGGGAGCTCGGGGCGCCGGTCTCGGCGGTGTCCGTCTCGCCGTCGGGGGCGGGGCTCGCGACGCTCCGGCTGGACGGCCGGCTCCAGCTGCGGCTCCTCCCCTGGGCCCTGCCCGCGTGGGAGACGCAGGCGCACGAGGGGGCTGCCGAGGATCTCGACTGGGCGCGGAGCGGTCGGTTCGTGGCGACCGCGGACGACGCCGGCGCGATCGCGATCTGGAACGCGCGGACCGGCGTCGAGCTCGGCAGGTGGTCGGCCCACGAGGGCCAGGGTCCGACGACCGTCCGGTGGGGTCCGGACGATGCCCTCGTCGTCTCGGCCGGTGCCGACGGGGCGATCCGGTTCTGGCGTCTCGAGGACCGGGGCGACCGGTTCGAGGCCCGGAACGCGCAGGAGATGCGGAGTCAGGACGCCTCCCCGACCGATGCGGTCGAGTGGGCCCCGGACGGGCGTCGGTTCGCGGCGGCCGGACGCGAGGGGATCGTCCGCGTCTGGGGCTTCGGGCGTGACGGTCTCGAGCTCCTCTCGGAGCTGGACGACAACGCGTGCGGCGTGTTCGGACTGGCCTGGGATCCCGCGTCGACGCGACTGGCGTCGAGCGCGTCCGACGGCGCCGTCGTCGTGTGGCGACTCGGCGAGACCCCCGGGCGGAGGCTCGAACCTGCGGAGGGCTCCGTCCCGGCGAGGTCGATCGCATGGTCGCCCGACGGGGCGAGGATCGCGTTCGACGCCGACGCGTACCGCCTCGGGATCGTCGACCCGGACACGATGGACCTCGCGTACCTCACCGGACACCGTCACCTGGTGTTCTCGGTGCGGTGGACGCCCGACGGCCGGCTCGTGTCGGCCTCGACGGACTGGACGGTCCGCCTGTGGGACCCGGCCGCCGCCGAGCCCCGGGCCGGCGCCGAGCGGGGGCACGGGACCCTCATCGGCGGCGGGATCGCCCTGTCCCACGACGGCGACCGGCTCGCGAGCGGCGACTACGGCTCTTCGATCTACGCGGCGATCCACGGCGGCGAGGCCGAGGTCCGTCCGTGCGACCTCAGGCTCTGGTGGACCGCGACCGGCGCGGCGATCCACGGCCAGCACGAGACCTACGTGTTCCGCGGCGTCACCGCCGTCGGGTGGTCACCCGACGACCGGCTCGTCGTCGTGTGCTGCCGCGACGGATCCGTCGCGACGCTCGACGCGGACACGGGCGTCGGCCGCGAGCGCTGGCTCGGGGCGATGGGCGAGGTCTGGGCGGCGACGTGGGGTGCCGAGGGTCGGGTGATCACGGCCGGGCAGGACGGCGAGATCTCCCTCTGGGGCGATGAGCGCGCCCTCGCCCGCCACTCGGCCGGCGTGCCGGTCCGAGCGCTGGCGTCCTCGCCGGACGGCGCCCGCATCGCGGCCGGATGCGACGACGGGTCGCTGGTCTGCCTGTCGGCGGCCGATCTGTCGGAGCTCTGGGCGCTGCCCGCCCACGACGGTCGCGTGCACCGGGTGACCTGGTCGGAGGACGGTCGGAACCTCGTGTCGGCCGGCGAGGACGGCCTGGTCCGTGTCTGGAACGCGCACGACGCGACGCCCCTCGCGGATCACCGCCATGGCAACCAGGTGTACGACGCCGCGTTCGTGCCACCCGCGGGGTGGGTGTGCTCCGGCGGAGACGGCGGCGAGCTGGATCTGTGGGGATCCACGGGCCTCGTGGCGCGCAGCCGCCTGCCGGGATCGGTCGGCGCCGTGTGGGTGTCGGGCGACGGCTCCCTGCACGTCGCGTCGCACGGCAGCGAGAACGGTTTCCGTCCCGTCGTCTACCGGTTCGCGCTCCACTCGCCCACCGGGTGACGGCGGTCCCGGCTACCGACGCGGCCTGCGGACGAACCCGAGCCCCGGCCCGTGCACGACCCGCACCACCCTCGATGGCGCGAGCGCGCGGAGCCGGACCGTGCGCGGCATGTCCTCGGGCGGCGCGATCACGGTGGTGCCAGGGCCGAGCTGGGTTCCGTCCTCGGACCGGACCAGGCCCTCGCGCACGCTGGCCAGGCCGCCCTCGCTCTCGCGGAGCGGGATCGTGATCTCGGACGCCTCGTCGAGACGGGAGTCCGTGAACGAGCGGATGTCCCCGTTGACGCGGAGCGGCGAGCTGGACCCGACGAGCTCCTTCGTGCGGACGCCGAGCGCCTCCTCGTGGCGCGGCGCGTCCGCGTCGCGCAGGACGCCGAACGCGGTCTGCGCGGGGATCGGATCCGTCGTATAGACCAGGATGTACGCGCGGGTGTCGACCCTGCCGTGGTTCCACTCCGAGTGGATCATCCCGCGCCGACCCTCCGTGAACTGCCCGACGTCTCCGGTGCCCATGTGCCCGGTGATCCCGTTCAGGGCGTCGTCGTGGTCGAGCTCCCCGCGCTCGATGTAGAAGAGCCGCTCGTTGTACCGGTGCGGGTGATGACCGATGCCGAGGCCCGCTCGCACCGTCGAGTCGTGCACCGTGATCAGCGGACCCGAGGCCTCGATCTCGACGAACGGCCCGACCGACTCGATCGCCTCGAGCCCCGCCATCCCGAACTCCTGCTCGCCGAGCACCGCGTGGTCCCCCGGCGCCAGCACGATGTACGGACGCGCGTCCATGCCCGTCACGGTACCCGCGATCGGTGGAGGAGACCGTTCGGAACGGACACGTCGACGACCCGCTCAGGCGCGGCGAGCCGTCGTGGGCTGACCGAGGCGCGTGATCATCACCACGACGAGCCCGGCCACGGCGACGGCGGCTCCCGCCAGGAACGTCCCGCCGCGCCCGACCCCGGCGGCGACGAAGCCGAGCGTCGCCGGCCCGAGCCCGAACGCCAGGTCGAGGAAAGCGCTGGTCGTCCCCATCACCGCACCGCGCTCGTCGGCGGGCACGCCCTCGACCGCGAGCGAGAACAGCGCCGGCGTGAAGAGCGCGACGCCGATGCCGAGCAGGATCGTGCCCGCCACCAACCCGGTCGGTGTCCGCCACAGCCCGATCACGCCGAGCCCCACCGAGGAGAGCGCGAGCGAAACACGCGTCGCCACGCCGGCGCCGAGCCGGTCCGGGATCCGGGCGCCGACGCTCCGGATCACGATGACGATCCCCGCGAACAGGCCAAGGACCGCCCCCGCGCCGCTCATCCCCAGGTCGAGGCTGTAGAGGGGCACGAACGCGAGGAAGCCCCCCATGCCCCAGATCGCGGCGAACAGGATCACTCCCGGCAGGAGACCGGCGCGGTGAACGAGGCGGTGCGCTCCCGCCTGCGCGGGGCCGGGCTCCGGCCGCATCGCCGGCAGCCGGAGCGACAGGCCCACCGCGACCAGGCCCAGCGCGATCGACACGAGCCACGCGGCGGCGAACCCTCCCCACCCCATGACCGCCTCCCCGATGAACGGCCCGGCGCCGATCCCGATGTAGAGCGAGAGCGACGCGAAGCTCATCGCCTCGCCGCGGCGCTCGGGTGGGGCCAGATCCATATTCGCGCTCACCGCCGCGACGAAGAAGAGGGCTTCCCCGACACCGGTCAGCAGCCGCATCGTCGCGAGGAACGGGACGGAGGTCGCGACGAGGTACCCTGCCACGGAGAGCGCGAACAGCGCCGCTCCGGCCACCATCAGCACGCGCCGGCCGCGCTGATCCGCGAGCCGTCCCGCCCACGGACGCAGGAAGAACGCCGACAGGCTGAACGCCCCGATCACCAGGCCCACCGCGACATCGCCGCCTCCCAGCTGCCCGGTGACGTATCGCGGGAGCGCCGGCAGCAGGACGCCGTCCGCGGTGAAGTACGCGAGCTCGGCGACCGCCACCCGCACGAACACTGGCGTGAGCAGCGTCGGCCGGGCCTCGACCCGTGCGACGGCCGTTCCCGACCGTCCCCGGCCCCGGATGTTCAGCTCTCGGATCACGGCTGGCTCCTCCGATCGTGGCGTGCGCCGATCGTGCCCGGAGGCGCCCCCGCGGGGCATCGGTAGAACTGCCCATCTTGGGCTTCGCTCGGGTCCGCCCGTGCGTATCCTGTGGACCCCTATGGAAGGGCGCGCGTGACCGAGGACGTTCGACTCGCCGAGCTCTTGGCCGCGCTGTCCATCACGACCGATCTCGCGATGGGGCACGAGCCCGAGAAGGCCGTTCGCGCCACCATCCTCGCGACGGAGATCGCCCGGCACATGGACGTCCCCGAGACCGACGTCGCCGACGTCTACTTCACGACGCTGCTGAAGCACGTCGGGTGCACCGCGACACCGCACGAGGAGCTCGAGCTCTTCGGACCCGACGCCTACGAGATGCGGCAGGTGGCGGAAGGCACCGACGTCGCGAGCCTCCGCGAGAACCTCCGGTTGATGGGGATGGCCGGGCGCGGCGCGGGGCTGGCGAGGCCTCGGTACCTCGCCCGGGCGATCGCCGGCGGCAAGGAGGCGGGCGCCTCGATCGCGCGTGCCACGTGCGAGGTGGCCACCAACATGTCCGACCGTCTGGGGTTCGGCGACGCGGTGGGGCGCGCGCTCTTCCACAACACCGAGCGATGGGATGGCAAGGGCGACCCCGAGGGCCTCCGGGGCGAGGACATCCCGCTCGCGGCGCGGATCGCCGAGCCGGCGACCCAGGCGGTCGTCGGCCACCGTCGCGCGGGGGCGGACGTGGCGCTCGCGACGACCGAGCGGCGAGCGGGCGGGTGGTTCGACCCCGCCGTCGTGGAGGCGTTCCGAGCGGTGGGCCTGCGCACGCTCGAACGCCTCGAGGCCGAGGACCCGTGGACCCTGGTCCTGGCGGCCGAGCCCCAGCCCGTCCGGACGATCTCGCCCGACCGGCTCGATGCCGTCGCCGAGGCGTTCGCGGACGTCATCGACCTCGCGACGCCGTTCACGATGGGCCACTCGTCGGGGGTCGCGGACCTCGCCGCCGCCGCGGCAGAGCGCCTCGAGATGGAGGACCCTCGCGCCGTTCGGCTCGCGTCGCTCCTGCACGACCTCGGCCGGGCGTCGGTCGCCGTCCGCATCTGGGAGAAGCCGGGGCCGCTGAGCACGTCCGAATGGGAGCAGGTCCGACTCCACCCGTACCACACCGAGCGGATCCTCTCGCGCTCGGTCGTCCTGCAGCCGCTCGCCCGGATCGCGGGCATGCACCACGAGCGGCGCGACGGGACCGGCTACCACCGCGGGGCATCCGCGGCCGAGATGCCGGCCGGATCGCGATTGCTGGCGGCGGCCGACGCGTACCAGGCGATGACGCAGGAGCGCCCGTATCGAGCCGCCCTCGATCCGGCACAGGCGTCCGAGGTCCTGCTCTCGGAGACGCGGGACCGTCTGGACCCCGAATGCGCCCGAGCCGTGATCGAGGCCGCGGGTCAACGACCCTCGAGGGCGCGAGAGATGTGGCCGGCGGGCCTGTCGGACCGCGAGGTCGAGGTCATCCGGCTGCTCACCCGCGGCATGTCGAACCGCGCCATCGCGGACGCGCTCGTCATCTCGCCCAGGACGGCGGAGCATCACGTGCAGCACATCTACGCGAAGATCGGCGTGTCGACGCGCGCCGGCGCCGCGATGTTCGCGATGGAGCACGGGCTCCTCCGCGACTGACGGCGTCTGCACCGCGGGTGGCGCCGGTCCGCCGGGTGCGCTTGGATGGAGACGGACGACCAGGAGGGAGGCCTCATGTCCACCCCCGCGATGCCCAGACGTGTGCTCCGCGCCGCGGTGGCGCTCGTCGCGATCGGCTCGATGCTCGTCGTCGCGGCCCCGGCCCTCGGCCACGAACCGCGGAGCTTCGACTCATGCGCCGCGTACCGGCGGCACGGCGGCTACTGCGACGACACCGCGAGCTACCTGTACGGCGACCGCGTCTTCCTGCGGGCGAGGGTCGAGCCGCCGCACGGGCGGCTGGAGGCCAACGTCCTGTACCTGCGCCCAGGTGCCGAGCGCTTCCGCCGCGGCGCCACGGTCCCGATCAGCGATGCGGGCAGGATGCGGTGGTCGTTCCGCTCGAGGCGCGCGGACGCGAACCAGACGGAGCCATGGCTGTTCCG
>Ga0105100_10000001_pt1 | contig 148092 bp, 145 predicted proteins | sample PPLLak12cMay2015_2_FD_87033 | JGI IMG/M metagenome (GOLD analysis project Ga0105100, IMG submission 87033) | Freshwater sediment microbial communities from Prairie Pothole Lake near Jamestown, North Dakota, USA - PPLs Lake P8 Core (1) Depth... | ecosystem: Environmental > Aquatic > Freshwater... | reverse complement strand
CCTGATGACCGCTGCGGACGTCGACCGTTCGACGTGCCTCCAATGCCACGCGACGGGTGTGGCAGGGGCGCCGTTCGTCCCCCACGACCTCGGCCGTGCCTGCGAGGAGCAACCCTGTTGGGGCGGACGGACCGACTGTGTCGGTTGTCATCGGATCGACCCTGATCTCGGCGGCCCGCGCGAGCAGATCGAGGTCGGTGCTTGGCCGCAACTCGCGGTGCGCCAACCGCCCGAGAGTGCCGAACCGCTCACTCGCAAGGAGATCATTCTCATCCAGCAACTCGAGGTCGGCCGCTGATGCGCCCTTCTCGCGTTCAGTCACCGGTGCACCGCGTGCTCGTCTCGGTCGCCGTGACCGCGATCGCGATCATCGCGGTTGCCGCTGTAGTCGAGTTGTTGTCCGCGCCCCCGACCGGGTTGTTCCCACAAGGGCCTGCCGCAGTGGCCAGCCACCTCGAGGAGGACCTGGCTGCATTCTTCGAGCCCGAGAACATGGCATTGGCGCAGAGGGCACTCCACTTCGCAGGAGTCCTCGTCTTCATCAGCCTCGCGTCGGTCCTTGCCTGGCGAAGGGGCGCCACGCGTCTCGCCGCCCTGGCCGCGGTGACACTGGTCGCACTCGGGGCAGCGCTCTTCGCCCCCCTCGCCCTTCTTCCCGGCGGTGATGCTCTCGCCAGGTTGATCGGGGCTGTGACACCGACCGAGCTGGCCGGCTTCTGGGGATCGCTGGCCGGCCTCACAACCCTCGCCTTTCTCGCTGTCTTTCCCGACGGGCGATGGTTCCCGGGATGGACGCGGTGGATCCTCATCACCGCCGCGCTGTCGGGAGTCGCGGCGTGGGTGGAGCCCCTGGGAATCCTGGACCCACACGCATGGCCGGCCGGACTCCAGGTCACATGGATCATCGGGATCCCGACGACCGTGATCGCCGCCCAGATACTGCGAAGTCACCTCACCCCCCTCAGCCAAGCTGCGAAACCAGTGGTGATCTCCCTGGCGGCCGCGCTGGCCGGGTTCCTACTGCTCTGGACGCTTCAACCGAACCTCAGCCCGGGCGCACTCGACTTGATCGTGGTCACTCCGCGGCTACAGGCGGTTTTCGCCGTCAACATCCTCCTCCTCCTCACCGGCGCCGTATTCCTCCTCCCGATCTCGGTTTCCTTCGCCATCGTCAAGCACCGCCTCTTCGACCTGGACCTCCTGGTCAACCGCACCCTGGTGTACGGGACAGTCACCGCCCTCGTCGGTCTCGCCTTCATTGCCCTGGCTGTGGGTGTAGCCACTCTCGCCCGCATCGAGGTCACGGACGCCATCGACGAGTGGGCGGCCGGCCCGATCGGGGTGGCTCTCGGAACCCTGGTGGTGCTCACATTCCAGCCCTTGCGCAACCGGGTGCAGCACGCGGTGGATCGTCGCTTCTACCGCCAGCGCTACGACGCCCGCCGGATCATCGACGGATTCGCAAGCGAGGCGGCTCGCGTCGTCGACCCCACACAGCTCGAACGGGAGTTGGCATCGGTCGTTGATCGCGCTCTCAGCCCGAGATGGGTGGAGCTCCACACGGCACCGCTCGCCCCGCCCATGATCGACCTGGTCGGTGCCGGGACCACTGTCGACCTCGCCGACCCGTCACTCAGCGTGGGTGACGGAGTGTTGCACGCGCCCGACGCAGCTGTCCTGGTCCCACTGGTTGCGGGCGGCTCGCTCACCGGGATCCTCGAGATCGGGCCGCGCAGCTCCACATCGCGCTACTCGGCCCTGGATCTCGAACTGCTCGATCGGCTGGCCCAGACCGCCGGACCCGCCCTGAAGCTCGCCCACGAGGTCAGGGCTCGGGTGAAGGAGGTTCAGCAACTGGAGCGCAACGCCCACGAGCTGGAGCTCGCCCGGAAGATCCAGCAGGGTCTGCTCCCCCACGACCTGCCCGAGGTGAGCGGATGGACCTTCGGAGCCTGCTACCGGCCCGCTCGGGAGGTGGGCGGTGACTTCTACGACTGGATGAAGCTGCCCGACGGACGGCTGGTGCTGGTGATAGGTGACGTCAGCGACAAAGGCATCCCCGCCGCGCTGGTGATGGCGACCTGCCGAACCCTGATCAGAGTGGCGGTCGGCGATGGTCGGCCGCCGGGCCTGGTCCTCGCCGAGGTCAACGAGAGATTGGAGCCCGACATCCCGCCTGGGATGTTCGTCACCTGCCTCGTTGCGATGCTGGACCCAGAAACCGGATCCCTGGTCTTCGCCAATGCCGGTCACAATCTGCCCTTTCGCCGCACCCATGGCGACACGAGCGAGATGATGGCCCGGGGAATGCCACTCGGGTTGATGCCCGGGATGGTCTACGACGAGGTTGTCACAAAGATCCAGCCTGGTGAGAGTCTGGTGTTCACCAGCGACGGGCTCGCCGAGTCGCATGCCCCGGACGGCGACATGTATGGCACCGAGCGTCTGCGCGTCGCCCTTGGGGACGGGGATGGCGATCTCGTCGCTGCGGCCCTCGGGGACCACAGCCGGTTCGTCGGAGAGGACTGGGTGCCGGAGGACGACATCACGATCTTCACCGCGGCCCGAGGCGCCGTCGCGAAGGCCCTGAGTTCCGGGGACACCCACCGCGTGCCACTTGCCTCCGGCCTCTGAACCAGCCGGGGCGGCATCTTCCGCCCCGGCTCGGGTCGACGGTCAGGAAACGAGCTTGGCCGCGAAATAGGCCTCGAGTCGGTCGAAGGCGCCATTCCAGGCCATGTCGGCGAAGAAGTCCCTTGTCGCTTGGTCTGGGAAGCCGGTCTGGACCACTGTCATCAGTGTCTTGCCATTCTGCTCCTGGAAGGTGACCTCGACGTGGGTGTCCAACGTCGATCCGTCCGGAGCGCTCCCCGAGGACATCGAGACAAGGCGATGGGGACGATCGATCACTTCGAACACGTTCGTCTCCCGGAACATCTCCTCCGGGGTGAAGCCCCATGCGCTCACCCACTTCCCACCGACGCGCAGATCGACCTCGTTCTCTACGATCATCGGCTCTCCCAGAAGCTGGAACCAGATCTTCTGGGCCTCAGGGTCCGTGTACGCATCGAACACCTCTTCGGGCGTCGCCGCGATCAGACGCTCCACTCTCAGCTCATGACTCACTTCTGCTCTCCCTTCTTGGCCTCGAGATAGGCCTCGAGACCGTCGAGTCGACGCTCCCAATGGCGCCGGTAGACCTCGATCCACTGCACTGCGTCCGTCAGCTGCTCGGGGCCAATGCGGCATTCGCGCACCCGCCCGATCTTCTCGGTGGTGACGAGCTTCGCCTCCTCCAGGATCTGGACGTGTTTCTTGAGCCCGGTCAGCGAGATGCCGAATGGCTTCGCCAGCTCGCTGATCGACGCCGGTCCTTCGCCAAGACGGCTGAGGATCTCGCGCCGCGTCGGGTCGGCCAATGCCGAGAAGGTTCGATCGAGGACCTGATACTGAACCATATGGTTCACTATACTGAACGACGGAGGGGGTGTCAACCCGGAATGCAAAGCTGACGATGCTGACCGACGGCCCCTGCCTCTCACCGCTGCGGAGCAAACTCGACTCGTCGGATGGATCGCCGATATAGGTCGTCGACCGCGGACACACCGACACAACTTGATCAATTGACATTGACTCAGTATATTCTGACTAAATGGACCTGCACCAACGCTCCCGGATCCACTCGGCACTTGGCGACCCTGGACGTTTGCAGTTGGTCGACCTCTTGGTTGCGGGTGATCTCTCGGTTCAGGAATTGGCGGCGGATCTCGAAATGCCGGGAAACCTGCTGGCTCACCACCTCAATGTGTTGGAGGAGGCAGGGCTCATCGAGCGGCTCGAATCCGAAGGGGATCGTCGACGCCGATATGTCGCACTCCAACGGAACGCGCTGCATGGGTTGATTGCAGCTGCCAGTGGCTGTCTCGGCACGGTCGTGTTCGTCTGCAGCCACAATTCCGCTCGATCCCAGTACGCGGCCGCCTACTGGTCCGCGAGCACAGGAGAGGTGGCCGCCAGTGCGGGCAGCGACCCCGCCCCAAGAATTCATCCGACCGCGGTCCGGGTGGCGAATGAGAGAGGCATCGACCTGAGCGCCGCTGTCCCTACCGGCTACCAGTCGATAGTCGGTGTACCCGACCTCCTGATCTCGGTGTGTGACCGGGCGAGGGAGGGATCGCTACCCGAGGCGAAACGCCGACTGCACTGGTCGATACCCGACCCGGTTCGAACGGGGCGAATCTCTGACTTCAGATCGGCTTTCGCTGCGATCGAAGGTCGCATCGGCTACCTGGCCAGCGCCAGGTGAGAGCGATGGTTGTCTACCGGCACATACACCGGGATCGCCTCTCTGAACGTCCCCGGCTTCGTGATCGCCCACCTCGTCGGCCCCGCACTCGCCATTCCGCTTGCCACACGACTCCTGATCATCCCTGAGCCGAAAGGAACCTGATGCCGATCACCTTGACCACCGCCGAGCAGCTGCAAGTCCGCCAGGCCGCAGAGCGGCTTCAGCGCCAGTTCGCCGGTTCGCTCAATGCCGAAACCATCCAGCGCTTCATGAACGACTCACTCGACTCGCTGATTCAGAATGCCACCACAAGCTCATGGCTACCTCTGCTGGCAGAACGGTTCGCCCGCGACCGGCTGCGTGCTCTCGTCAGACTCGAATCAGACGCCACCACCCTCAACCCCAGCATTCTCTTCCTGTGCGTCCACAACGCAGGGAGGTCTCAGATGGCTGCAGGATGGGCCAAGAAGCTCGGCGGCGACAGCATCGACGTCTTCTCAGGCGGAAGCGAACCAGCCGACCAGGTCAACAATTCCGCCGTCGAAGCCATGGCCGAGGTCGGAATCAACATCAGCGGAGAAATCCCCCAACCATGGGCCGACGAGATCGTCCGCGCAGCGGACGTAATCGTCACCATGGGATGTGGGGACGCATGCCCTGTCTACCCCGGCAAGCGATACATCGACTGGGAGCTCGACGACCCGGCAGGAAAGACCCTCGAGGAAGTCAGGCCAATCCGAGACGACCTCGAACAGCGAGTGCGACATCTCCTCTCCGAATTGGGAGTCCCGGTCTGACGCCGGAGCCGTGGGACGTCGACGGCACAGCGCTCGGACTCACACGCCGATTCTTCCAGGCGGCACGAGGCACATTCGGGCGCTTCGGTCCACGATCTAGAGCATGGTTGTCGAGAATCCTCGGCCAGTGGCTGCCGATTTCGATGGTGGGCGATACTGGACTTGAACCAGTGACCTCTCGCGTGTGAGGCGAGCGCTCTAGCCGGGCTGAGCTAATCGCCCAATCGGGATCGTGAGGATACCGACCTGCCCCCGGCTATTCCATCCGTCAAAGCCAGTTGACCCGGCACGACCCAGATGGTTTTCCGTAGAGTCGACCACACGCCGTTACCGACTGAGGAGGAGTCATGACCACCGAGCCACCAACGACACCGGAGCCGACACCTGCAGACCAGCCTGCCGTCACTCCTCCGGCGGTCCCGCCCGCCGCTCCGGGGCCGATGAGCACCATGACAGGCGAGACCTTGGTGACGATCGGTGCCGCCTTGGTGCTGGGCTCGTATCTGGTGTTCGGGCTCATCGCCAATGAGTTCCACCAGTACACGGTCCAGTTGGTGGCCGCCGCCTTTGCGGTGCTCGTTCCTTTTGTGAGCAGGGAAGCGGTGGAGAAGGTGGCCCCGTATCCCGTGGTCATGAAAGTCCTCGGATACATCATCGCGGTCTCAGGTGTGTTCGAGATCCTGTTCGACGTCAGATTCGGCTACCTCGATGAGTTCATGGCCATCCTGGGCGCCGTGATCGCTTACGCCGGGTATGTCGTTGCCTTCATCGGAGCGAGGACCATCAAAGCCTGACTCGATTCGCGTCGGTTCGTGATTCAATCGGGGGTGTGAATCGCCTCGAGTTCGAATCGGCTGTCGACGACGCCCTCGACACTCTCCCGGAGTGGGTGATCGAACAGATCGACAACCTCCATGTGGTTGTCGAGGAACGACCCACCCCGGAACAAGGAGATGTGCTGGGCCTGTACGAGGGTGTTTCGCTCGCCGAGCGCTCGGCCGACTACTGGGGCGCCCTCCCGGACCGGATCGTGGTCTACCGACAGCCCCATCTGGAAATGGGGTTGTCCGATGCCGAGCTCCGGGAAGAGATCCGCAGAACCGTCTTGCACGAAATCGCCCATCACCTCGGAATCGATGACGAGCGATTGGTGGAGTTGGGCTGGGATTAGCGGCGGCGGGTCTCGGCGATACCCGCTTTGCGCAAAAGGTCTGCCGGCACACCGAACTGGCGCCACGTGGTGTAGCTGATTCCTTTTCGCTCGGAGTACGACTTTGCATGGGCAACAAAGCCCTCGGAAAGGTCCTCGATCTTGGCGCCCTCCTGGACGTTTTCGAGGGCTGCTTCGAGATCCAACTTCGACTGCATGAGGTCCAATCTCCTGAGCGGATCGCTCTCTGCGTCGAGCTTGGCGTCGACCTTGCTCAGTCTCTTCTCCAGGCTGTCCTTTGTAACGGGCCGGCCCGGCCTCCTCGACTCCAGAGCCTTGAGATATGCCTTGATCGATCGAGCTTCCAAGCGACCCTGAGCCAGGGCGTCCTTGTGCTCTTGTGACATTGCCATCGATGGTTCTCCAGTCTCCAGGGTTCCTAGCACCGTGATATTGGCATAAGTGGGCGAATTGGGGAACTGTGCTACGCCGTAAAAGGCAACACCGTCGAGAACGATTTTCCTGTTCGGACATGGGCCTATGCCGAGCACAGCTGTGGGACATACGTCGTTCACTAAGGGAACGACGGGGAGTAAAGCGAACCCCCCACTCGCCCTTTCATTGAAGTGATTCGATGGATGGGGGTTCGCTGGGTTGGAGTCGTGTCGACGTTTTGTTGGCCGCCGCTGGGAAGCGGTGTTGCACTTGTTCCGGGATGATGTCACCGAACCAGACGAGATCGAAGGGCGCGCACCGCTCGATCGTGGCGGCGAGATGCTCAGAGGTCGTTCGGTCGAATCCAAGGCCCGGGAGGCCCACACTCTTGCCGTGGGAGCGGAACCGAATCGCGTACGCCGGGGCGTGGAACTCAGGCTCGGCGACCGATTCCGTCTTGTCCAGAAGCCAGTATGAAGGGGCCTCCGATCCCTCCTTCAGGCCGGTCATCGCCGCCCTCAGGGGATCGTCGCCCCAATCCTGATTGGGATCGGCCAGGACCGTCTCACGGAACTCGATCTCGTCGAGTTCCGCCCACCGCCACACTCGCCCTGGTTTTCCAGGACGCTTCCATTGGGTGATCCCGGTTTCATCGATCGTGAAGGTCGTTCCCGGTATCTCACCACCCGGCAGACCTTGCTGTTTGGCGTCCGGGACCGCACCCTGCTGGCGGGTCTGCTTTGCGAGCGCCAGATCCTCCTGGAACTCGTACGCGGCCTCGATCCCTAACGGCCGCTCGCTTATGGGCATCGCATCCAGCGGCAGGCTCGGATCGAAGTACCGGTCCGTCATGGAACGCAATGCCAGGACATCTCCTTGCACGAGCGGCCGCTGCCCTGTGATGACCTCACCGTTCACTGCCACGTCACCCCGCTCCGAGGCAACCATGACCCGGCCGTCGATCAGTTCGATCTTTGCGATACACGCCGCCTTGAAACCCGCCTGACCGAACTTGATCTTCTGCGGCTTGCCGGCCCGGAGCCACATGTTCTTGAACGCATAACGAAGCGGTACGCCGTCGTCACGGAGAGGAACGAGTCTGACCAACATGGCAACCTCCAAGTCCACATGGTTACGGCCGCATGACGGCGACCACACCGCGATCCACGCCAATGGTGCGCACCGTCCTGCATACCGTGCCAGGGCCCTATGGCTCTTTCTCTGCATGGAGTGCAGCGGTGAACGCAGGACCGCCCAAGCCGAGGTAAGCGAATGATTCGATCCATCAACGCCTGCCAACTTCATGTTGGCTCCGGCTATTACGGCGGCTTTGCCGAAAGGGGGCGCCCTCGCAACGCGTACAAGGTGATTGCCCGTTTGCGCATTCGGACCTCCCGACTCCCGCAAACGCACCCGCTTCACCGCCCGGCCGTTACCTGCCGCTTCCAGCAGCCTGAGGCATCAATGGTGTCCGCCGGGAGTCCGCAGGTGTCCGCGATCATTCGCTATCTCGGACTCCAGGCGCTCACAAGACGATCGGCCGCTAATCGACGAGAAAACCCCTGGTGACGGTGGGTTCCTACCGTCACCAGGGGTTCTTCCCTAGTGGGCCCTACTGGACTTGAACCAGTGACCTCTTGCGTGTCGAGCAAGCGCTCTAGCCAGGCTGAGCTAAGGGCCCGCGTTCAGTTATCAGAGGCGACGACCGGAATCGAACCGGTGTGACGGGTTTTGCAGACCCGCGCCTAACCACTCGGCCACGTCGCCGAGACCGGAAGACTCGAGCAATCGTCGGAGCGGAAGACGGGATTCGAACCCGCGACCTCAACCTTGGCAAGGTTGCGCTCTAGCCAACTGAGCTACTTCCGCGCTGACGATCGATTGTAACCAAGCCCCTTCGCCAACCCAAAGGGTCAGGATCCGGTGGAACCGAACCCGCCCGCGCCACGGGTCGTGTCCTCCAAGCTCGCCACCTCCACCCATTCGACCGAGACCACCGGGACCACCGCCAGCTGTGCGATCCGCTCCCCTTTGGCGAAGGTCACCCGTTCCGATCCATGGTTTATGAGCAGGACCGAGATCTCGCCGCGATATCCGGAGTCGATGAGACCCGGCCCGTTGACCACTCCGACACCGGAGCGGAGCGCGTGACCGCTGCGGGGAAGGACGAGCCCGGCATAGCCCTCGGGTATGGCGACAGCGAGACCGGTCGGCACCGACGCCCTGGCCCCCGGTTCGAGGGAAACCTCATTTCTCGCCTGAAGGTCCACCGCAGCATCGCCGATATGTGCTGTTGTGGGAATTGCCACTTCCGGATCGAGTCTTACGAAATTAGCCTGCATGTCGTTGTCACGGGGCATCGGGCGGGATGACCAGACGACTGTAAGCGAGTGTGCCCGATGACTGCCACATCCCGGATCCGGCGACGTGCCATGCGCATCTCCTCAATGGAGTCGCTCGGGTTCATCGATCCTCCCAGCGGAAGCTGGTCTGTGCCCTGGGCCGGGCCGAGCCCAGACCACGCAGCGTCGACCGAGACCACCCAGACCACCGAGCTGTTCGACATCCCGATTGGCCGGCACACCCGGCGCGTCGAGCCGACCGGCGAATTGGTCAAGGACATCTGGGATTCGACCGAGTTGCACGCACCGTCACTGATCGACTGGGAACCTCAGACATTCAGCACTGCCAAGCTGGGACGACGCAACTTCCGCTGGCCGGTGCTCACGTTCGTGCTGATCGGTTCGCTGGCAGCAGCCGGGCTCGGCTACTGGCTCTTCACCCGAGACAGCAGCGCCACAGCCGCGGCCAAGACAGTGATCGAGGGCGAGGCATCTCGTCTGGCCGATGCCTTCGACGTCGCCACTCCTCTGATTGCCAACCTCGACGCGGAGCGCCTGCCGGACGAAAATCGGGATTCAACGGTGTTCTTCGAGATCGGGGAGGCGGCCCGGTCGATGTTCGCCGCGTCGGCCGAGCTTCCCGAATCGGACTCCGAGGATCGTGGGGCGGCCGCAGACGCGGCGGGTCTCGCGCTGGATGCATCTCGTCAGCTCATGGACGCTACCGCCTACCGGACCGCGCTCGAGCCTGCGCTGACCCTGCCCCTCCTCGAGACGGACCCGGCCCTTACCGACCTGACCACGGCCACGGCTGCATTCACCGAGTGGCGCAGCGGGTTCGAGGCCATTCACGAGGCGCTGCCGGCCGGTGTCACCGGCCAGGCGTCTGCCGCACTCGACGGAGTGAGCGGAAGTTTGGGGTCGGTTCAGAACGCCTATCTCGACGCTCTGCGCACCGAAGACAGGGCAGCCGCGGTCGAAGCGCTGGGTGGTCTCAGAGCGGATTTGACCTCGGTGCGAACCGCTCTGATCACCGACATGGGCGAGATCGGTGATTCGGTCTCCGATCTCATTGATCAGGCCCGGGCGGAGTTGGCCTCGCTACTCGGCTGACTCCAGAGCGGCCACCTCTTTCTCGAAGTCCGCCGCATCTTGGAACTCCTTGTACACCGAGGCAAAGCGGAGATAGCCCACTTCGTCCAGCGATCGCAGACGTTCCAGAACTTCGAGCCCGATGTCCTCCGAGGTGACCTGGGAGCCACGGGCGCGCAGCGAAGCCTCGACTTCTTCGGCAAGACGTTCGATGGCCGACCCGGACACCGGTCGGTCGGCCAGGGCGGCAGAGATCCCCACGGCTAGCTTCGCCGTGGAGAAGGGCTCGAGACGCCCGTTTCTCTTGCGCACGATCAGTTGCGGCTCCAACCGCTCGTAGGTGGTGAACCGGTGGGAACATTCCTCGCATTCGCGGCGGCGCCGGATGGCCTGGCCGGACTCGGCCGGTCGGCTATCGATCACACGGGTGCTCGGCGCACCACAGATCGGGCACAGCATGGCCGCAGGGTAAACGGTCCGTTGCCGCTCAAGCCCGGGATCACGCTCCGTTGAGGATGAAGACCCCTTCGTCGATCTCCTCACCTCTGGCGTTGGCGAAGGCACGCTCGTACCCGGTCAGCTGAAACCCACACTTCTCGAGGACCCGGATCGAGCCCAGGTTGTCGGCCGCAACACGGGCATAGAGGGGCCGATCGTCGATCTGCTCCAGGAACCGCCGCAGTGCCTCCGTGGCGATCCCCCTCCCCCATTGCGGCCGGTCGATCCCGTAGGAGACTTCCGGCTCGCCGAACCAGCGATGACAGAAGATGCTTCCCACGACCTTGCCGTCGAAAACGATGATCCTCTTGATCAGGGTCGTGTCGGCGAAGATGCGACTCCATCGGTGGTCGAAGGCGGCCCGGTCGGAAGGGTCCTCGACGGTGAACGCCGCCATGTGGTTGGCCACCTCGTCCTGCTGCTGCTCCCAAAGGAAGGGCAGATCCGCTTCCGATATGTCACGAAGCCCGACTCCGGTCACGGGCTGGAACCGTTTCACCCGGCAGGGATCAGCAGGATCTGGCCAGGGAAGATGGAACCGGCCTCGACTCCGCTCAACCGACTGATGTCGGCGATGAGGTGCCGGACATCCTGGTCGGGGCCGGCGATGGCGGCGGCGATCTCCCACAAGGTGTCACCCGACTCAACCACGTATTCGATCGGAGCCGGGGTCGGGCTATCGGCTCCCGCCGAACCACCGACCATGAGGAAGACCGAGCAGACGGCTGCGAGTAGCAATGACAGCCGGACGGACAGCTGGAGCCTTGCCATCTGCACTGGTCTTCCTCCTGATCGGGCCCTTGCGGGACTTGCTGGACGCAGTCCGTGGTCGAACATGCGTTCGTCAATATAGCGAACAGGTGTTCGATGTCAAGTCGAACAGATGTTTGGTTTCGAACTCATGTTCGATTATCCTGTGAGCACGAGCCTGGAAGGAGTCAGGGTGCTCAGCGAACGCCAACAACAGGTCTTGGACTACATACGGAAGACGGTTGCCGAACGCGGCTATCCGCCATCGGTACGGGAGATAGGTGAGGCGATCGGTCTCTCCTCCCCTTCGACAGTCCACTCCCATCTCTCCGCCCTGGTCGAAGCCGGTGCGATCAAGCGAGACCCGACCAAGCCCCGGGCGATCATGATCGTGGACGACACCAAGCCGGTGCCCGCCTCGCTGCCCGACCGTCTCCGGGAGGTCCCGGTGCTGGGTCGGATTGCGGCCGGCACGCCGATCCTCGCTGCCGAGCATGTCGAAGAGGTGATACCTCTGCCGGTCGACCTGGTCGGCTCAGATCCGGTCTTCTTGCTCGAGGTCAGGGGTGACTCGATGATCGGTGCCGGGATCTTCGAGGGCGACCTCGTAGCGATCCGAAGTCAGAAGGACGCACGCGACGGTGAGATCGTCGCTGCCCTGATCGAAGGCGAAGAGGCGACTGTGAAGCGGCTTCGCCGTCGGGACGGCAAGGTCATCCTCGAATCGGAGAACCCGGCCTACCCGCCGATGGTGTTCACCGACGGCGTGGAGTTGGTCGGGAAGGTCGTCAGCGTCCTACGCCGTTATCCCTGATCGAACACCCCGCTGAACGAGTACTCGGCGGGCCCGATCAGCCAGGCCACCTTGTCTTCGATGACTACCCGGCCCGAACCCCCGGGGACGTCGACCTGGATCTCGCCATCGGCTCCGTCGAGTGCCACCGCAGCAGCAGCGACCATGCCCGTGCCACAGGCGAGGGTTTCCCCGACACCCCGCTCCCACACGCGCATCGTGACCTTGTGATCTGACACCGATATGAACTCGACGTTGCACCCTGCGTCGAACCCGGCCTCCCGTGCCACTCTGGCCCCGACTTCGGAGACATCGATCGACGCCGGATCCTCGACGATGCGAACCGCATGCGGATTGCCGGTGTCCACCAACCGGTAAGTGAATCCGTCGATGGTCTCCTCACCCTCGATCAGCACGGGGCCGATCTCGGCCTCGACCTGGTCACCATGCAAGCGCACCCTCCGCACGCCGGCCGGGGTGTCGACCTCGAATTCGCTCCCCCTGGTCCACCCCCGGTCCGATGCATAACGGGCCACGCAGCGAAGGCCGTTGCCACACATCTCTGCCGGGCTCCCATCGGCATTCCAGTAGTCCATCACGATCGGCGATCCGGGTGCCACGACTAGAACACCGTCGGCGCCGACGCCAAAGTGCCGATCACAAAGACGAATCACACTGGACGTCTCGGGCTTGGACGGTCCCTCGAGCACCACGAAGTCGTTGCCCAGGCCCTGCATCTTGGTGAACTCGAACCGGCTCATGCGTAAGTCTCCATCACCCGGGTCGTCCTCTGGTCGGGATCGGGGATCCAGGGTATCCAGCGTATTCGCGGATCACGCTGAAACCAGGTTCGCTGTTTTCGGGCAAGACGCTTGGTGTTCGATGCAATGCGGGTGAAGGCCTCATCCAGCCCGATCGCGCCCTCGAGCGCCTCGAGGATCTCGCGATATCCGACCGCTGTCCGGGCTGTGCGACCCAATCTCGGGGCGAGCCGTCGGACCTCGTCCACCAGTCCCCCCTCTCTCATTCGCTCGAGACGGTGATCGACCCTGGCATCGAGCTCCCCGTCGGGGTCGAGCCCGACCGCGGTGAACTCGATCTCGGGCACGTACCGCCGCACGTCCTCGGCCAGCGCGGTCCTTGCCCTGCCGCTGGGTGTCTCGCCGGTCAGCTCGAAAATCTCCAAAGCTCGGATCACACGTCGCGGGTTGGCCAGGTCGATATGGGACCGTGCCTCGGGATCCAAAGCAACTAGCGCTCGCACCAATTCGGCGTCGTCGCTCTCTTCCAACTCGGCGCGCAGAGCCGGATCGGTGGGCGCAAAGCTCATCGGGTCGACCAGGGCGCGAAAATGGAGACCCGATCCACCGGTGATGATCAAGACCGGGGCGGCCGACCCGTCGAGCACCGAGCGGCCGAGCCGTCTGAAATCGGCGACGGTGAACTCGTCCTCGGGATCGGCGATGTCGATCATGTGATGAGGGATGCCGCGTCGCTCGAGAGCCATTGGTTTGGCCGTGCCTATATCCATCCCTCGATACACCTGCATCGAGTCGACCGAGACGATCTCACCACCGAAATGCTCCGCCAGACGGATCGCCACCTCGGTCTTCCCGGCGGCGGTGGGGCCGAGGAGGGCCAGGACCTGGGTCAGACCGGGCTCCCCACCAGATGATGCTGATGTGCGGATTCGATGGCGACGTCGAAGAACACTCCTTCGGGATGGTCGCCAGGGACGTGGACCACCTTCCCGGTGCGGGTACGGGTGGTGGCAACATGAGGGTCTTTCCGGGACGGCCCCTCACCGAGAACTTCGACCGTCTTCCCGGTCAGTTCCGCGTTCTTCTCACCCGAGATCCGGTTCTGCAGGTCGGCGAGCCGGGCGAAACGCTCCTTGACCACTTCATCAGGGAGGAACCGATCGGTCATCGACGCGGCCGCCGTGCCGGGCCGGGACGAGAAGATGAACATGAAGGCCTGGTCGAACCGAGCCGCCTCCACCACCTCCAGGGTGTGCTCGAAGTCCTCCTCGGTCTCACCCGGGAACCCGACTATCACGTCTGTGGATACCGCCAGGCCGGGGATGGTCTCACGCGCCATGGCGAGACGCTCGATGTACTTCGCCCGGGAGTATCCGCGGTGCATGGCGCGCAGCATCCGGTCCGAGCCTGACTGCAGCGGGAAGTGGAGATGCTCACACACCGCTTCGGTCTCGGCCATGGCCAACGCCACGTCCTCCCGGAAATCGTTGGGATGAGGGCTGGTGAAACGGACCCGGCGGATCCCTTGAACCGCCCCAACCCGGCGAAGCAATTCGGCGAAGATGGGACGTCGCCTGCCATCGAGGGCCAGGTCCCGGCCATAGGTGTCGACGTTCTGCCCGAGGAGAGTGACCTCGACCACACCGTCGCCGGCGAGCCCCTCCACCTCGCGGACGATGTCGCCGGGGCGTCTCGAGGTCTCCACGCCACGCACCGAGGGCACAATGCAGAAGGTGCAGGTGTTGTTACAGCCGACCTGGATCGTCACCCAGGCGGAATGATGCAGCTCACGCTTCACCGGCAGCGAGGAGGGCATCGCCTGCAACTCGTCAACGACCTCGGTGATCGGGCCCCATTGCTCGGCATGGTCCATCAGATCGAGAACCCGGTCGAGATTGTGGGTGCCCATGACCACGTCGACCCAGGGAGCACGCTCGCGGACCAGGTCCCGTTCCTTCTGGGCGGCACAGCCGCCCACCACGAGGAGCATCTCGGGGTTGAGGTCCTTGATCGCCTTGAGCTGGCCGAGGTTGCCGTACATGCGGTTGTCGGCGTTTTCCCTGATGGTGCAGGTGTTTATGTAGACGACGTCGGCGTCCTCGAACCCCCGGGCTGGGGTCATTCCGTCCACTTCGAACAGCCCGGCAATCCGCTCCGAGTCGTGTTCGTTCATCTGACAGCCGAAGGTCCGGATGAAATAGCGCTGACCGGCTCGTGTCGGCTGACGCCGGGCCGGTTCGCGCACACCTGGAATCGGAAGCAGGATGGATTGGGTCATTTGCTCGCCTCAGCGGGCGAAGTCGGTCGCCCGAAACTCCCGGATCACCGTGACTTGGATCTGACCCGGGTACTGGAGGTCTTCCTCGAGTTTACGGGCGATCTTTCGGGATAGCTCCCTGGCCTCGAGATCCGAGACATTGCCTGGATCGACCACCACCCGCACTTCGCGCCCGGCCTGGAGGGCGAAGACATGGTCGACTCCCGGGAACTCCATGGCCAGCGTCTCGAGACGCTCCAGTCTCTTGACGTACCCCTCAAGCGTCTCTCTCCTCGCCCCCGGCCTGGCTGCCGAGACTGCGTCGGCGGCCTGGACGATGACGGCAAGGACCGTTCTCGGTTCCACTTCGTTGTGATGGGCCTCGATCCCATGGACCACCGCCGGGTCCTCGTCGAATCGGCGGGCGATCTCGGCCCCGATCAGGGCGTGCGAGCCCTCGACCTCATGGGTGACCGCTTTGCCCAGGTCGTGGAGAAGGGCGGCTCGTTTCACCGGCGTCGGGTCGATGCCCAGCTCCGAGGCGAGCATCGAGGCGATGTGCGCCGTCTCCACCAGATGGTTCAACACGTTCTGGCCGTAGGAAGTTCGGTACTTGAGCCTGCCCAGGAGGGTGACGATCTCGGAGTGCATCCGGGAGACGCCCGCCTCGACCAGTGCCCATTCCCCGGCATCCCGGATGCTCTGCTCCACCTCATCCCGGGCCTTAGCGTAGGCCTCCTCGATGGATGCCGGGTGAATGCGCCCGTCTGCCACCAGCTTCTCCAGAGTGATCCGCGCCACCTCACGGCGCACCGGGTCGAATGACGACACCGACACCGCCTCGGGGGTGTCGTCGACGATCAGGCTGGTGCCGGTCACCGACTCGAGATGCCTGATGTTGCGGCCCTCACGACCGATGATCCGCCCCTTCATGTCGTCCGAGGGCAACTGGATCACCGACACGGTGGTCTCGGTCACCACTTCGGAGGACAGACGCTGGATCGCAGTGGCCAGGATGCGCCGGGCACGGCGATCCGCCTCCTCCCGAGCCTTTATCTCCAGGTCGCGCACCACGATCATCGCCTCGCGGCGTGCCTCGTCCTCGACCTGGGCGAGCATCTCCGTCTTGGCGGCGATCACGTCGATTCCCGAGACCTGCTCGAGACGGTATCGCGCCTCTTCCTTGAGATGCTCGAGATCGCCGCGTGAGACGTTGAGCTCTTCCTCCCGATCGATGAGCATCTTCTCCCGTTGGGCGAGGTTGGAGGCCCGTTGATCGAGAGTCTCCTCACGCTGGCCCATCCGCGACTCCAGATTCGAGATCTCGAGACGCCGATGCTCGAGATTCGCCTCTTCCCGTTCCCGGTAGGCCTCGGCCTTCGCCCGGCCCTCTTCCTCGGCCTTGGACAGGATCCGCTGGGCATCGAGACGCGCCGTGGTGACCATGTCCTCTGCCGAGACACCGTCTCGCTCCCTTTTACGGGCAATGGCGAGACGGGCGAGCAGATACCCGAATCCCAGACCGATGACGACCCCGAGAGCCGCCAGTCCGATCACGACGGTGTTGTCCATCGTGGTCCCCTTTCCCGGTCCGGAGACACAACGTGCCGGACCCTGTCAGGGCCCGGCACACGAAAGGAAGCTGGCTAACGAGGCGGGTCGATCACCCGTTGGTTCGCTGGCTCCTTCTGTTCACGTCTCTTTCCCGGCTTTCAGTTCAAAGTTGTGTTTCGTGTGAGCAGCTGATGCTACACGCCCTTGGCTCGATCGAAACCACTACTCCTCGTCGGATTTCTGCTCGTCACTCACGGCGACGGCCTCCGGGCTCGTGGTCTCGGCCTCGGCCGGCTCCTCCTTGGGCGTAACCAGCTCGTAGACTTTGGCCTGAAGCTGCATCGCCACCTCGGGGTTCTCCCTGAGGAATCGCTTGGCGTTCTCCCGACCTTGGCCCAACTGATCGTCGTCGAAGGTGAACCATGCGCCACTCTTGCGCACCACCCCGTGATCGACCGCCACGTCGAGCAGGCTCCCCTCACGGGAGATCCCCTGTCCGAACATGATGTCGAACTCGGCCTGACGGAATGGAGGAGCCATCTTGTTCTTGGCCACCTTGACCTTCACCCGGTTGCCGACACTCTCCGCACCATCCTTGATGGTCTCGATGCGACGGATGTCGAGACGGACCGACGAGTAGAACTTGAGCGCCCGCCCACCGGGGGTGACTTCAGGGCTCCCGTACATCACACCTATCTTCTCGCGAAGCTGGTTGATGAAGACTGCGGTCGTCCTCGACTTGTTCAGGGTCCCGGCCAGCTTGCGCAACGCCTGGGACATGAGCCGGGCCTGGAGACCGACATGACTGTCACCCATCTCCCCTTCTATCTCGGCCCGGGGGACCAGGGCTGCCACCGAGTCGATCACCAGGACGTCGAGAGCGCCGGAACGGATCAACATGTCGGCGATCTCCAAGGCCTGCTCACCGGTGTCGGGTTGGGATATGAGAAGCTCGTCGACATCGACCCCGATCGCCTTGGCATAGACCGGGTCGAGGGCGTGCTCGGCGTCGACAAATGCGGCGATGCCACCGTTGCGCTGGGCCTCGGCCACGATGTGCAGGGCGAGACTGGTCTTGCCAGAGCTCTCCGGGCCGTAGAGCTCCACGATTCGACCTCGGGGGACACCACCGATGCCCAGGGCAAGGTCGAGAGCGAGAGCGCCGGTGGAGATCACATCGACCTTGCGGTTGGCCGCCTCCCCCATCTTCATGATGGCGCCCTTGCCAAATTGACGCTCGATCTGGCTGACCGCCATCTCCAGGGCTTTGTCTCGTTCCACTTCGGCTCCTTCTTCGATCCTACGACGGTCAACGTATATGCCGGCTGGGACAGGAACTGTCCTGAGTCATCCGGATGTTAGACCGAACATGTGTTCGTGACACGGATTTACCGGGAAAGCGGGAAGGTTTCAAGTGCCTCATATCTGGCCCCACCCCGTCCGAGATGGGACTCATAGACCATCACCGATCGACAACGCCACTCGAGGTCGACCGGCGGGAAGTCGGCAATCAGATCGCTCACGTCCTCGGAGGGACGCACCCGGCTCAGGGTGAGGTGGACCCGGAACGGCCTCTCCTCGGGAGCGAACCCGGCGGTCTGCGCCGCCTCTTCCGCGGCGTCGGCCAGCTCCCTGAGTCGCTCCATCCCCTCGGTCAGGTCGAGCCACACCACCGTGGCCTTGCGTGGGCGGGGAAAGGCCCCCATCTCACCGAGTGAGATCTTGAAGGACGGGCCCAGATCCGAGCCGTCGAGAGCGGCAAGAAGACGGTCGTACCCCACCTCGTCCACCCAGCCGAGGAAACGAAGGGTGAGGTGCCAGTTCTCGGGCGGGACCACCCTTCCGGGGATCTGGGCCCGGCCGAGCCGATCGGCGAGGGCGGCTCTGACCTCGTCGGGCACCGGCACCGCCACGAAGACACGGCGCTGTGGCCCCTCGGTCACCACCATCTGCCCATGAGGGCGAGCCGGGTCAGTTGGAGGGCGCCGGTGGTGGAGTAGATCCTCACCCGCTCCCGATCCCCGGTGAACTTCAACTCCCGGGCGCGGGCGTTGTCCGGAGTGGCCACGCCCACGTAGACGGTCCCCACCGGCTTCTCCAGCGGCTCGGGCCCGGCCGACCCGGTCACCGCCACCGCCACGTCCACACCCAGGAGGCTCCGGGCACCGGTGGCCATGGCCACCGCGGTCTCCTCGTTGACGACATGGCAGACATCGGCGATGCCGAGGAGGTCACGCTTCAACTCGGGGTCGTAGGCAACCAGACCTCCCCTGACCACAGCCGATGAGCCGGGCAGCTCGGTGAGTCTGGCGGTGACCAGGCCTCCGGTCATCGACTCCGCCGCCCCGATCGTGTAGCCGAGATCGGTGAGCAGCCGGAGCAGGACGCGCTCGATCGTCTCGTCGTCCTGTCCGAAGATGCTCTCACCGAGACGGGAGCGCACCTCCTGCTCCATCGGCTCGATGAGACGGCGCGCCTCCGCCGGCGACGAGGCTTTGGCCGTGATCCGGAGCTTGATCTCCGAGGCGGAGGCGAGGAAGGCGAGGGATGGGTTCACCGACCCCGTGTAGAGGTCGTCGAGGATCTCGGCCACCTCCGACTCCGGCCGGCCCCAGGAGCGCAGCAGGAGGCTGGAGATCACCTGCTCCTCTCCAGACTCCGCCGCGAGTCTGGGGAGCACCTCGGCGGAGAGGAGATACTCCATCTCGGCAGGAACCCCGGGAACACAGAAGATCAGCTTGCCATCGTGGCGGACGGCGAGCCCGGGCGCGGTGCCGCGGGGATTGGCGAGCAACTCGGCGCCCTCGGGGTGGAAGGCCTGGCGGAGGTTGCTCTCCGGCATCTCTCTCCCCCGTCTGGCCCACCATTCCTGGAGATGATCGGCGTATCCCTGGTCGAAGACCATCTCCAGGCCGGTGGCGGCGCACACAGCCTCCCTGGTGATGTCGTCCTGAGTGGGGCCGATTCCGCCGGTGATGATCACCGCGTCGGAGCGATCGAGCGCTGCCCTGATAGCGGAGGCGATCCGGTCGAGGTTGTCACCCACCGTCTGTTGAAAATGGGCGTCGAGACCGCGCTCGGCGAGGGCGGCGCCGATGGTCGAGGTATTGGAGTTGACGATCTGACCGAGGAGCAACTCTGTCCCGACGGCGATGACCTCGACGATCATTTCGTTGAACTGCCCGCCGACTTCGCCCTTCGGCGAAATCCAGACATCTCAGCCTCACCCCGACCCCACAAGCACTCCTCGTTCGTACACGCGCCGGTCGGCCGGGGCTCCCGCTCCAGGGAAATGCCCCCGGATCGCCGGTCGGCCGGGCCTGCCGCTCCCGGGAGGGGCTCGTCATGGAACGTGCTAGGCGGAACGCACAACGTTGGCCTCCATGTCCGGTCCGAACACGCCGGTGTACTCGACGTCGATCCACTCCCCAACCCGGCCCGCATCGAGCCGGATGACACCGTCGATCTCAGGAGCGTGTCGATGGGATCGGGCGATGGGGACATCGTCCTCCACCTGGTCGATCAGGACGCGGTCCGCCCTCCCCAGCCATTCGGAGTGACGCGTCTCGGTCACCTCCTCCTGGAGGCCGGACAGGTAACGGAGCCTCTCCATGGCCAACTCACGAGGAACCTGATCATCCATGGCCGCTGCCGGCGTCCCTGGTTCCGCCGAGTAGGGAAAGAACCCGGCCCAGTCCAGCTCGACGTCCCTGAGGAAGCCCGCCAGTTCCTCCACCTCCTCGTCTGTCTCACCGGGAAAACCCACGATGAACGACGATCTGAGTGCAGCATCGGGCTCCAGAACGCGGATCCGCTCCACCAGTGCCGAGTGCTTCTCGGTGTTACCGGGGCGTTTCATCCGGCGCAGCAACGGCCCGGACACGTGTTGCAGGGAGAGGTCGAAGTAGGGCGCAACCACGTCATTTGAGCTCATCTCGGCCAACAGACGCTCGTTGATCTCTCTGGGGTGGAGGTAGAGAAGACGGAGACGCTCCAGACGCTCGACGTCGGACAAGAAGGCGAGCAACTCGGGAAGACCCCCCGGAGCCTGGATATCGCGGCCGTACGCCGCCAGGTCCTGGGCGACGAGGACCACCTCGCTCACACCCGATGCGACCAACCCTTCGAGCTCTTCCCGGATCTCGACGGGTCGACGCGACCTCTGTCGGCCCCGGATGGCCGGTATCGCGCAGAAGGTGCAGGGCTTGTCGCAACCCTCGGCCACCTTCAGATAGGCGTAGGGAAGGTCGGAGACGGGGCGCCCGGTGCCATGGAGGATGTCCATCACCGGTCTTCGCTTCATCTCCACCGGATGCCATCGGGTCAAGCCGTCGAGGACCCCGACCAGCTCGCCGTACCGATCGATCCCGAGCACGGCGTCGACCTCGGGGAGGGCACTCTCGACTTCAGACCCGAAACGCTGGGCCATGCAGCCGATCACAACCGAGCTGGCGCCGGCACGCTTTCGGTCTTCGAGATCGAGGATGACCTCGACCGACTCCGCTCGGGCCTCCTCGATGAAGGCGCAGGTGTTGACCATCACCACGTCGGCGTCCTCCGGAGCGTCGGCCCAGCCGTAGCCGGCCTCGGAGAGCATGGCCATCAGCTTCTCCGAGTCGACCTGGTTCTTGGCGCACCCGAGCGTGCTCAACCAGAGGGTGGGTCCGGGCATCGTTTCAGCTTAGGAAGGCCCCTGTGCGAAGGCCGAAGTCCAGCCGCGCCCGGGGGTGCTCTCAACCCCGGCTCGACTCGACCACGGCCACCAACGTGGCCGAGGGCACCGCATCGGCCAAGCCGTTCCAGGTCGAGATGCTGACCTCCCCCTCCTCCTCGATCTCCGCACATGCAAGGTGGACGGCATCGACCAGGGCGCCTAGGGCATGATCGAGGTCGTATGCCTGAGCCACCGCGATGCGGGCACCGGCCACGTCGTGACGCCCGACAGCCCGGATTGCCTCTTCGGCGAAGGTCTCTGCCTTCGCCTGCATCAGATCTCGCGGAACAGGTAGCGCCGCAGGATGTCGATCCGGTTGTCGAGTGTGCCGGGGTCGAGGTACCAGAGCATGGCGGCAACCGTCGACAGAAGCGGGTTCCCGTCCTGAGGAGTGAACGAGAAGCCGACTACCTCGTTCCCGTTGCGGACCGCAAGAGTCTCGAGGGCCACAACGGTCTGGCTCATGATCCGCCCGTAGTAACCGTGGTCACGTCCGAAGGAGAACACCTGATTGGCCGACTTCTTGTAGGTAACCGCCACCCGCGTGTTGGCGACGAGCCGCTCCTTGGCCTCGTCGACCGTGATCTTCTCGTCGAGCTGGAGCGAGAACTGGATGGAGTGCATGTACTGGGTGTTGAGCTTGACCGCCGAGGAGTAGACGTTCAGGTCGTAGCCCAGTGTCTCGAACAGCATGTGGGCGTCACGTGCGTGATGCGTGCCGAACCGCTCGTCTTTGTGAGCCTCGACCGTGGGACTGGCCACGAACCCGGCATCCTGGCTGATGTCGTTGGCCCTCCGCATGCATAGGAAGCGCCCGTCTTCGAGGTGATTGGTCCCGTTGGCGTCGATCGCAAGTGACTTGATCAGGGCGGCGATGTTGTGGGTGTTGCAGGAGACGATCTGCAGGAACCTGTCCTCTCCGGTCACCAGCGCGTCGTCGTTGATCCCCCGGGCGTACATCTTCCCGAACCCGAACTCCGAGCCCTGCGCCATGAAGCCCCGCGGGCCCTTGGCATTGCTGTAGTACTCGTCCTTCATCTTGTTGCCGACCGGGGTGCAATCGATCACGACCGTCGCCCGCTCGATCGCCTCCCGGGACTCGTACTTCGGTGCGTGGCCGAGCTCCTCGAAGGTCGAGAAGCGCTCATCGTCGACTGCGAGCACCGCCCCCCGGCCCTCGAGGTCGGCGACCTTGGCGCGTTCGGTGAGCAGTGGCGTGCGCTTGTGGAAGGTGACCTCGTCGATCCCGAAGTGCGCCTTGTTGTCGGCGAGGAGCCCGATAAGGGGCTCACCGATGGTTCCGGTGCCCACCACGTGGACGATGCTCATGCGGTTCTCCTCCGGCGCGTGCACGGCTTCCGGGAGTTCAGATTACTTTCCCGATCACCCGCATGCCCAAACCCCGGCCTCAACCGAGCAGGGCCTCTGCGATGGGCACCGTCCTCTCGCAGAGCTCATTGTCGAACACCTCGGAGCCCTGGTTCTCGGAGAGGGCGAGGGCGGTGACATAGACCACCCGATCATCGGAACGGGCAAAGACCCCTCCGGACACGGTCATCCCGATGTCGACGCAAAACGCCTCCGTCCCCAGCCCGACGACGTCCTCGCCGCGGAAGGCGTCGGTCTCGACAGTGATGCTCCCCGAATCGGTCGTCTCCTCGGAGACCACCTGCCCCTCCGCCACCGCCGCCCCTGCTGCGAAGACCTCGGCGGCGTCGCTCCCGTCATGGACCGAGATCCAGATCTGCACCGTCGAGTCCTCGCTGGTGATGAAGCAAGACGGTGCGTCACCGAGCAGACGGGTGTCGCGGATGAGGCCGAGGATGGCGCCAAGGGCGCTGTCGCCCGAGGTTGCCTCCACGGCCGTCCCGATCACGTCGGAGGCCTCGTCGCTGCTGATGAACTCACACGGCTGATCCGTGAAGGACTCCTCCACGTCACCTGCAAAGCGCATGACCCCGAAGATGACAAGGACGACCAACCCGATGCCGAACACCAGGATGATCGCCCCACCGATGATCGCCGCCTTGGCACAGCCGCTCATACCCGAAGAAGGCGGCTGCTGGCCCAGGATGGGCGGCGTCGCCGCAGCCTGCGGCGGCTGGGAGGTCGGCTGTCCGAGGTTTGGTGGGGTCAGCGGCGGCCGTGGGGGCTGGGAGGTCACCGGCGGCTCGGCGCGGGGCTGCGCAGGATCTGGCGGTGTCTCCGTGTCTTCAGGAGTCGGCTCGGAGACGTCGTCTGGCGGGGTCGGCCCTTGGGTCATGGGCGGAATCTAACCTCGCCGTCTAGCTCAGAACTGCTCCTCTTCGGTCGAGCCAACGAGCGCAAGAGTGGAGGCGCTCCCGCCGGAGACCACCTGGCTGACCAGGTCGAAGTACCCGGCCCCGACCTCGCGCTGGTGCCTGGTCGCCGTGTAGCCGGTCTCCTCCATTGCGAACTCGCGGTTTTGGAGCTCGACATAGGCCGACATCCCATCCTCGGCGAATCCGCGGGCCAGCTCGAACATCGAGGCGTTCAGGGCGTGGAACCCGGCCAGGGTGATGAACTGATAGCGGTAGCCCAGCGCACCCAGCTCCTTCTGGAACCGGGCAATGGTCGAGGCATCGAGGTGCTTGGACCAGTTGAAAGACGGAGAGCAGTTGTAGGCAAGCATCTTGCCGGGGAACTCGGAGTGGATCGCGTCGGCGAAGGCCCTGGCCTCGTCGAGGTCGGGGTGCGCGGTCTCACACCAGATCATGTCGCAGGAGGGCGCGTAGGACAGCCCGCGCGCGATGGCAGCATCGAGACCATCATTCACCCGGTAGAAGCCTTCCCCGGTGCGCTCTCCCGTCACGAAGCGTCGGTCGCGCTCGTCGATGTCCGAAGTGAGCAGAGTGGCGGCATTCGCATCGGTCCTGGCCACGATCACCGTCGGCACATCCATCACGTCGGCCGCCAGGCGGGCTGCCTGCAGGGCCCGGATGTGCTGACCGGTGGGGACGAGGACCTTCCCGCCCATATGGCCGCACTTCTTCTCGGCAGCCAGCTGATCCTCGAAATGAACACCGGCGGCGCCGGCCTGGATGAACCGCTTGGTCAGTTCGAAGACATTGAGTGCCCCGCCGAATCCGGCCTCGCCATCGGCGACGATCGGGACGAACCAGTCGGTCCCGGTGTCGCCTTCGGACCAATGGATCTGATCGGCTCGGCGCAGGGCGTTGTTGATCCGCTCCACCAGGGCGGGCGCCGAGTTCGACGGGTAGAGCGACTGATCCGGGTAGACCTCACCGGTGAGATTGGCGTCTCCCGCCACCTGCCAGCCGGAGAGATAGATCGACTTGAGCCCCGCCTTGACCATCTGGGTGGCCTGTCCCCCGGTGAGTGCTCCAAGAGCGCTGACGTAGTCCTCGGCCTGGAGCAGCTCCCAGAGCTTGATGGCCATCCGATTGGCCAGAGTGGACTGCTCGCGGATGCTTCCCCGCAGTCTCACCACGTCTTCTGCGGTGTAGTCGCGGGTCACGCCCTCCCAACGCGGGTTGGTCTTCCAGTCATCGGCCAGACGGCCGGCCTCTTGGGCCAAGTGGGTCATTGTCTGTCTCCGGTCAGTTGAGGTGCTCGTATGCGGGAAGGGTGAGGAAATCGGTGAAGCTCTCGCTCAATGCGACCTCCTCGAAGAGCTTCTGTGCCGTCGGCAACTGGTCTCGGTGCGGGTGATCGGCGATCTCGAGCTGGCGAACGACGCTCTCGGCGATGGAACGGACCAGCGACTCGGTGATGACAACACCGTCCTCGGTCCTCACGCCGTGTCGCACCCACTGCCAGATCTGGGATCTGGAGATCTCGGCGGTGGCGACATCCTCCATCAGGTTGTTGATCCCGGCGGCGCCGGTCCCCGCCAGCCAGGAGGCGATGTATTGGATGCCGACCGAGACATTGGCCTCGAGCCCGCCTCGGGTGACGGTGCCGGGGAAGTCGAGATCGAGCAGGTCCGCGGCGCCGACCGAGACGTCGTCACGCCGGCGATCGATCTGATTCGGCCGCTCACCGAGCACGGAGTCGAACTGGGCCATCGCAACGGGCACGAGATCCGGATGGGCCACCCAGGTGCCGTCGCATCCGGCGCCGGCCTCCCGAGCCTTGTCCGCGGTGACTGCGGCGATGGCGGCATCGGTCACGTCCGGGTCGCGCCGGTTGGGGATGAAGGCAGCCATTCCCCCGATTGCGTGGGCGCCGCGACGATGGCAAGTCTTGATCATCAACTCGGTGTAGGCATGCATGAAGGGCACCGTCATCGTGACCTGGGAGCGATCGGGAAGGACGAACTCGGCCCGATTCCGGAACTTCTTGATGACCGAGAAGATGTAGTCCCAGCGCCCCGCGTTCAGGCCGGCGGCGTGGTTACGGAGCTCGTAGAGGATCTCGTCCATCTCGAAGGCGGCCAGGATGGTCTCGATCAGCACCGTGGCCTTGATCGTCTCACGTGGGATGCCGAGACGGTCCTGGGCCCAAACGAACACGTCGTTCCACAGCCTCGCCTCGTGGTGTGACTCCAGCTTGGGAAGATAGAGATAGGGCCCGGTCCCGGCCTCGATCGCGGCCCGCCCGCCGTGGAAGATGTACAAACCGAAGTCGAACAAGGATGCAGACATCGGCTGGCCGTCGACCAGGAAGTGCTTCTCCTCGAGATGCCAGCCGCGCGGACGCACCACAAGGGTGGCCGTGTCCTCGTTCAACGCATAGATCTTCGACTCGGTCTCGAAACGGAGGTCCCGACGGTAGGCATCGACGAGGTTCGCCTGGCCATGGAGGAGATTGAGCCAGGTGGGAGAGTTGGCGTCCTCGAAATCGGCCATGAACACCCGCGCCCCCGAGTTCAGGGCGTTGATCATCATCTTGGCGTCCACCGGGCCTGTGATCTCGACTCGCCGATCCTGGAGGTCCTTCGGGACCGGGGCGATCCGCCATTCGGTCTCCCTTATTCCGGCCGTCTCTTCGAGGAAGGCGGGAAGCTCACCCCCGTCGATCCGCTGCTGTATCACCTGGCGGGCCGAGAGGAGTTGTCCCCGCCGCCATCCGAACTCGAATTCGAGATCGTTGAGGAAGGCGACCGCATCCGGGGTCAAGATGCGTCGCTCGAGCTCGCTCTCCTGGAACTGGTTCATAAGAGGGCAGTGTCTTACCATCGATGTTACAATCACAACTCATTTGACAATAAGATAGGACAATCTTTCGAGGAGAGCGCAGAATGACCGAATCTCAGCAACTGGACCCTCTGGTCCTGGGACGACGGCTGCGTCACCACCGCAAGGAGCGTGGCCTCACGCTCGATGGGTTGGGAGCCGCGGTGGGCAAGCCGGCGCCGTATCTGTCGCTTCTCGAAAACGGGAAGAAGGAGCCACGGGTCAATCTGGTTCTCGACCTCGCCGCCGCCCTCGACGTCGACGTGGCCGACCTGCTCGACCCCAACCCGCCCAGCCGGCGTGATGGACTCGAGATCGCATTGATGAGGGCGCAGGAGACGGCCCTGTTCCACTCCCTGGACCTCCCTTCGATCAGACCGAGCGCCCGTCTCGACAACGAGACGCTTGCCCATCTGGTCGGGCTCCATGACGCACTGCGGGAACGCTCCAACCTGGGATCGGCCGGCTCGGCGGAGGTCCGGCGCGCCAACGGGGCGGTCAGCGCCTGGGTCGGCGAACAGGAAGGCTATCTGGAAGCAGTGGAGGAGGAAGCGCGGCAGGCGCTCGGCTCGAGTGGTTACTCCGGTGAGGGCCCCTTTTCGTCACGCAACCTGCTCGATCTGGCGGCACGGGCCGGCTTCGAGATACAACCGATCGACGACATGCCCGCGTTCGCCCGCTCCCTGATCGATCTCGACCATCGCCGGGTGTACATAGCCCAGCGCGACGAGCTGAGGACCCGCCAGGCGCGCAAGGCGGTCCTGCAGACCCTGGCGGGCTTCCTACTCGGGCACGAGAACGACCCGGATCTCGACACATTCCTCCGCCAGAGGGTGGAGACCGCCTATTTCGCCACCGCGGTGCTGGTGCCAGAGGACGCCGTAGTGGCCCGGCTGCGATCGGCCAAGGACAACCACGACATCGACGTGGAGGACGTCAAGGAGCTGTTCTACGTCTCCTACGAGATGGCAGCCTGGCGGACCGCCAACCTGGCCACGCGTCACCTCGGGATCAGAACCCACCTGATCGTGAGCAACCGGGAAGGGACGGTGATCAAGGGCTATTGCAACGACGACGCCCCGATCCCCCGCGACGAACAGGGTGGAATGGAAGCCCAGCGCCTTTGCCGTCGTTGGGGAGCGAGAGTCACTTTCCAGTCACCCGAACGGTACGGGACCCACCACCAGTTCACCGACACCCCTGACGGGACCTACTTCTGCACGACCCACATCGAGGCCGGGCGCGACCCGGCCCATGCGGTCACCCTGGGAGTTCCCTTCGCTGACGCCAGATGGTTCCGTGGCCGGGAAACCGCCAATCGTGAGACCTCCACCTGCCCGGATCCGGCCTGCTGTCGGGTTCCCGCTGCGGAACTGGCCCACAAGTGGTCCAACAAGGTCATTGTGTCGGCGCGCTCCCAGGACCGGATCCTGGGGCTGCTCAGACCGGATCCCTACCCCGAGCTGGACATGCCCGAGGTCCTCGAGGTGGTCGAAGCACACTCCGGAGGCTGATCGATCGAGGTGCCGGGGCCGCATCTCATGATCGGGTGTCTTTGACGAATCCTCTCAGATGATCGGCCAGCCGGGCCAGTGACTCCTTCTGGACATACATCATGTGCCCGGCCCCGTAGTACTCCATGCGGATGTTCTTGCGGAGCGACTCGTCCAGACCGAGGTGGTTGAATGTGTACTCCGTGGCGAAGTGAGGTGTCGCCAGGTCGAAGTAGCCGTTGGCCACGAACACCTGGAGGCGTTGCGAGCGTGACATCACATCGCGCAGGTTCTCCGAGGTGTCCACGTAGTGACCCTTGAACTCCTCGTAGTCCCACGCCTCGTTGACCTCCATGCTCAGTGTCTCGTAGAAGGCGTCGTTCTCGAACCCAAGCTCCTCCCGAAGATAGTGGTTCAGAGTGGCTGTGAACGGGCCGCTCATCTGGTCCCCTGACGGGTCGTTCTCGAGGCTGTCACCATCGGCGATCCGGTCGATCCCGGTGAAGCGGGTATCGAGTCTGCCCACGGTCTTCCGCTGGTCCCGAATCAGCTCCTTGCAGAAGCGGTGGATGTGGACCCGTAGGTCGTATCTCTCGACGTACTCGAGGGAGAGCCCGGTGTACTCGGCCAGCTTGGCGGCCACCTTGCCCCGCTCTTTGTCGTCCAGGTCATCGCCACGGGCCAGGGCCGACCAGTACGGCCCGATAGCGAACTCCTCCACCTCGTCGAGGAACTCGCGCAACTTGCGCGACTGGTGCTTGCGGGAAAGTCGACCGTGGTACCAGGCGGTGGCGGCGTAGGTGGGGAGATGGACCATGTAGGGAAGGTCGTTGCCCGGCCGGAACACCCGCGTTTCCTTCTCCTGGCCGATGGTCTGGAAGTTGAGCACACACGAGATCAGAATCAGGCCGTTGAGCTCGGCGCCCTTGTCGGCGAACAGATCCCGGGCGATTGCAGCTCCCCTGGTCGTGCCGTAGCTCTCCCCGGCCAGGTATTTGGGCGAGGCCCACCGGCCATGGCGGTTGAGGTAGGAGACGATGAAATCGCTGAAGGCACCGATGTCCTTGGAGAAGTGGTGGAAGTCTTTCTCCTTGTCCTTCGGCGTGGCGGTGGAGAACCCGGTGCCGACGGCATCGACCAGGACCACATCGGCCACGTCGAGAATGGAGTGCTCGTTGTCGATGAGCCTGCCCGGCGTCGTCACTCTGAACCCCTCGTCGTCGAGCTCGACCCGACGCGGGCCGAACAGCCCGAGGTGGAGCCAGACGGTCGAAGAGCCCGGCCCACCGTTGAAGGCAAAGACGATCGGCCGGCTGGCCGGATCGGCATCGTCCTCGGTGTACGAGACATGAAAGAAGACGGCCTTCTTGTCCTCACCTTGCTCGATGACCTGAGTGGCGGCGGTCGCGGTGTAGGACACCTTGCGCCGGCCGAATTTGCCGGTGTACTGCCTGGAGGCGCTCTTCTCCTCGACCTCCGGTGTCGAGGGGCTCTTCGCCTCTGCTCCCTTGTCCTGGTCTTCTGTCATGGCTCGAATCTAAACCGGCTTCTCCCGGCCGTTGTCCTCGATCCAATCCTCCAGCCCGACGCCCAGGCCTTCGGCGATCCGGTTTATGTAGTTGAAATAGGCGACCACCTGAACGCAGCTCGAGATTCCCCTGTCGTCGAAGCCGTGGGCCCGGAGCTCGTCGACGTCTTTCCTGCCGACCGCCGCACACTCGTCGGTCAGCTTCTCGGCGAAGGAGAGCAGAGCCGATGTGGCTTCGTCGAGACCGGCCGCACGCCAGTCCTCGGCGAATCGGTCCACCATCTCTTGATCGTCGACCTCGTCCCGGAGGTCGTGCAAGTGCGCGGTGATTCAGTAGTGGCAGTCGTTGGCGCCGGAAGTGACCACGGCGATCATCTCCCGCTGCGCCCGGCTCAGCGGCGATGGCCCGAACATGATCGAGCCATAGAGACGCATCGAGTCCCGCATGACCTCGGGAAGCTGACTCTGGATCGAGACTATGTTCCAGATCCTCCCCGCACGCCGCATGGCGGCGTCGTACTCACCCCTGGTGATCCCGCTCGCCTCGTCGAAGGGGGTGATGTGGACGTGTGGCATGGTCAGCCGGCGAGGAACAGCGCCGGCTCCTCCAGGTTCTCCATTACCAGCGCCATGAACCTCCGACCGTGGGCCCCGTCGATCACCCGATGGTCGTAGGACAGTGAGAGGGGCATCACCGGTGCGATCTCGAGTTCGCCGTCGATCACCACCACCTTCTCCTGCGCCCTCCCCACCGAGAGGATGCCGGTCGTCCCGTAGGGGACTATCGGGGTCCCATGCCCACCGCCCACGGCCCCGATGTTGGACACGGTGAAGGTCTGGCCGGTCAGCTCATCCGGTCCCAGGCTTCGGGCCTTCGCCCCTTCGCCAAGACGACGTACCTCGGCTGCCAGATCGAGCACTCCCCTGGCATCGGCATCCCGGATCACCGCAACCATCAGGCCTTCCGGTGCATCCACCGCGATGCCCACGTGATACGAGCCGTGGAGGACGAGGTCGTCCCCGTCGAGAGTCGCGTTGAACTCCGGAAAAGCCTGCAGGGCGGGGATGACCGCCTTGATCACAAGTGCCTCCACCGGGATCTTGGTCTCATACCGGGCACCCAGTGCCGAGCGGATCTCGAGGAGCCGGGTGGCAACGACGTCATCGAAGGTGGTGACGTGTGGGATCTCGGCCCAGCTCTTCGCCATGTTGGTCGCGATCGTGCGACGCAGCCGGGTCATCGGCCGTCTCTCGTCCTGGCCGACGCCCGCCACGGGCGGGGGGACGGGAAGCGTCACCGACCCTGACGGGGCGGGGACCTCGACGGCGGCGGCCGCAGGCGGCGGCGGGGACGTCGGCTGCCCGGCCGGCCGGGCAGCGGTCATCACATCCTCCCGGGTGATGCGGCCGTCCGGGCCGGAGCCCCGGACCGTGGTGAGATCGATGCCCAGGTCACGGGCCAGCTTTCGAACTATGGGGAGCGCCCTGATGGTGTCTTGGCCTGCCGCGTCGTTCTCGTCGGCGCGAGCTGAGAGGACTTCGGCCTCCTCGCTCAAGGTCCCCACGATGGGGGCCGCCGAGGCCACCGGTGGTGCCGATGGCTCAGGGGTGACAGACCCGGCCGGCGGTGGAGCGGTCCGCGTTGCTGTCTCAGATTCGTCGCCGATCACCACCAGCACCGAGCCGACCGCGATGGTCTCGCCTTCAGCCCCGCCGTGGTGGAGGACCGTCCCGGCGTAGGGCGAGGGGATTTCCACCACGGCCTTGTCCGTCTCGACCTCGACCACCGGCTGGTCGGCCTCCACCCGATCGCCTTCGGCGACAAGCCAGCGCAGGATCTCGGCTTCGGTGAGACCCTCCCCGATGTCCGGGAGCCTGAATTCGTGTGCCACTAGCCCTCCAGGGTCTCTTCCGCGGCTTTGACAATCCGATCCACACTCGGAAGGTAGTGGGCCTCGGATCGCTTCAAGGGGAAGACGGTGTCCAACCCGGTGACCCTCCGCACCGGGGCCAACAACGAATACAGCGCTTGCTCCTGGATGACGGCAGCTATCTCGGCGCCGAGCCCGCCGGTGCGGGGTGCCTCGTGCACCACCACCACCCGACCTGTCTTCTTCGCCGACGCGACGATCCCGTCGTGGTCCAGTGGCGAGAGGGTGCGGAGATCGAGGACCTCGACCGACGTTCCCGCTTCCTCGAGTAGTGATGCGGCCGCTCGGGTCTCCTTGATCATCGCCCCCCAGGAGATGAGGGTGATGTCACCGCCTTCGCGCTCCACCCTGACCGGACCGATGTCCGTCGTGTAGTAGAGCTCCGCCACCTCCTCCTTGACCGCCCGATAGAGGCGGATCGGCTCGAGGAACAGCACCGGGTCGGGGTCCTCTATGGCTGCGAGGAGAAGGCCCCGTGCATCGGAGGGAGTCGACGGCACAACCACCTTGAGACCCGGGATGTGGGCGTAGATCGCCTCGGTGGACTCCGAGTGGTGCTCGGCTGCGCCGATCCCGCCTCCGAACGGGACCCGGATCACCAGAGGGGCGGTGAACCTGTGGTTGGATCGGTTTCGGATCCGGGCGACGTGGTTGATGATCTGGTCGTAGGCCGGATAGGAGAAGCCGAGGAATTGGATCTCGGCCACCGGTCGCAGCCCGGCGATGGCCATCCCGAAGGCCGCCCCGACTATCCCCGACTCGGCCACCGGGGTGTCGAACACCCGGTGCTCACCGTGCTTCTCCTGCAAACCGTCGGTGATCCGAAAGACGCCCCCGGTGCGCCCGATGTCCTCACCGAGCAGGATCACGCGCTCGTCTGCCTCGAGCGCGGTGTCCAAGGCCCCGTTGAGAGCCTGGGCGAGTGTGACCTCGCTCACTGCCCGGCCTCGTCGAGTTGGGCTCTGAGGGGCCCGGTCGGCTCCTCGTACATGCGGCGGATCATCTCTTCGACGGTGGGCTGGGGCAGGGCTTCGGCCTCGGCGACCGCCTCTTCGATCCTCCGCGAGGCGACTTCCTCGAGCTCGGTCTGCCATTCCTGGGTCCAGCCACCTGCGCGATCCAGAAGGAGCCGGACCCGCTCCAATGGGTCTCTCTCCCGCCACCCTGCCGTCTCATCCTCATCGCGGTATCGGGTCGGGTCATCGGATGTGGTGTGGGGACCGACTCGATAGGTGACGGCCTCGATCAAGGTGGGCCCACCGCCACTGCGTGCCGTCTCCAGAGCGTCGCGGACCACGCAGAGCACGGCGGCCACGTCGTTCCCGTCCACCTGGGCGCCGGCCATCCCGTAACCATCAGCCTTCGACGCGATCGACTCCGATAGCGTCTGCTCGGCGCGAGGCAGGGAGATGGCGAACCCGTTGTTCTGGCACAGGAAGACGGTGGGCGTGTTGAACACGGCTGCGAAGTTCATCGCCTCGTGGAAGTCCCCTTCCGACGTCGCCCCGTCACCGAACGAGGTCAGAGCCACGCGATCGGTCCCCTTCAGCGACTCCGCCCACGCGAGCCCGACCGCATGGATCATGTGCCCGCCCACGGTGATCGAAGGGGGAAGGACATTGACCCCTTCGGGAGGCTGGCCACCGCGCTCGTCCCCGGTGCGCCCCGCGATGAGGAGACGCCACGGATAGCCGGCCCTCCACATCAATGCGGCGTCCCGATAGGTCCCTGCCACCCAGTCGTCCGGTCTGAGAGCGGCTGCGGCTCCGATCTGGGCCGCCTCCTGGCCCTCGAAGGGGGCGTAAGTGGCGAGACGGCCCTGACGCTGCATAGCCATGCACTTGTGGTCGTAAGTACGAGCCTCGACCATGTCGGCGTAGAGACCCCTCATCTCCTCGAGGGTGATCGGCAGTCTGTCGCGGACAGTCCCGTCCGGTCCTATCAGGCTGAACATGCGTCGGTGAGCTTATCGGTCAGCCAGATATGTCCACCTCGGAGGGGTGGCCAGAAGGGCCGGAGGGGTCGGTGACCGGTCGGCCGGCATCGAATCAGACCCGGGCACGCACCGAGGCGAGGACCTCTTCCATCTCATCCAGGGTCATCAGCACGTCGCGGGCCTTGCTCCCCTGGGAGGGCCCGACGACTCCGCGACTCTCGAGGATGTCCATTATCCGCCCGGCGCGGGCGAACCCGATCCGGAGCTTTCGCTGCAACATGGACGTGGAGCCGAGCTCGCTGCGGACGATGAGCTCCATCGCCTGACGGACCAGGATCTCCTCTTCGTCGTCCACCTCCTCGGCCTGGGCAGCGGCGGCGGCAGCAGTAGCCACCAGGACCTCCTGGTCCTCGTACTTGGCCTCCTGCTGCTGACGCACCCATTCGACCACCGCGTGGACTTCGCTCTCCCGAACCCAGGCGCCCTGGATTCGATGCGGGCGGGGCTCCTTGGCGGTCACCACCAGCATGTCGCCCATCCCGATCAGCTTCTCGGCCCCGGAGCCATCGATGATGACCCGACTGTCGGTCTGCGATGCCACCGAGAAGGCGAGCCGGCTCGGGACATTGGCCTTGATGACACCGGTGATCACGTCGACCGAAGGCCGCTGCGTGGCGATGACCAGGTGGATCCCGACTGCCCGGGCCATCTGGGCGATGCGCACGATCGACTCCTCCACCTCGCGCCCCGACACCATCATCAGGTCGTTGAGCTCGTCGATCAGGATCACGATGTAGGGGAAGCGGTCGAAGCCCTCCGGATCGAGATTCCCCGCATCCCGTTTCTCCCGGTAACCCTCGATGTCGCGGACCTTGGCGTCGGCGAGAAGGTCGTAGCGCCGGTCCATCTCGGCCACAGCCCATTTCAGCGCGTCATTGGCCTTCTTCGGGTTGGTGATCACCCTGGTGAGCAGATGGGGCACCCCGTTGTACTGCCCGAGCTCCACTCGTTTCGGGTCGACCATGATCAGACGCACGTCGTCGGGATGGGTCCGCATGAGCAGCGACGTCACGATCGAGTTGATGCACGAGGACTTGCCAGCCCCTGTTGCCCCCGCGATGAGCACATGCGGCAGCTCGGCCAGGTTGAGCAGCTTGGGCTCGCCGGTGATGTCCATCCCCAGACCCACGGTGAGTGGGTGGTTCTCGACGGCGGCCTCCGCGCTGGACAGGATGTCGCCGAGGGAGACGAGACGGCGCTTCGTGTTGGGCACCTCCACACCGATGGCGGACTTGCCCGGGATGGGGACCAGGATTCGAACGTCCGGTGTGGCCAGGGCATAGGCGATGTCGTGGGCCAGGCTCGAGACACGGTTGACCTTCACCCCGGGCGCCAGCTCGATCTCGTAACGGGTGACGGTGGGACCGGGGACGATCTTGGTCAGAGTCGCGTCGACTCCATGCTGGACCAGGGTCTCCTCCAACTGGCGAGCGGTGTCCTCCAGCGCTCGTCTGTTGATCTCCCCACCGGTGCCCTCGTCGAGGAGGCTCAGCGGAGGCAGCTTGTACCCGGCACTGGTCAGGTCGACGGTCCTGACTACGGGTGTCGGGACGACGGCGGGCTTCGGCGCATCCTTCGGCTTCTCTGGCCTGGGGCGAGAGGGCTTGGGACGCTCGTGCCGGCCCCGGCTCGACTGGGCGGGTTGGACGACACGGTCGGCGGCGTGAGCCTGGCGCGGCGCCGTCCCACCCATGAAGGCTGTTCTGGCGAGACTCCTGGTCGACTTGAAGATGTCCCCGATCCCCACGGCCAGGTCACGGACGCTGGTTTGGGTCATGACGAGCACACCCATCCCCATCGCGGAGGCAAGCACGACGAACGCCCCCCACATCCCGAGGATCCGTCGCAACGGGAAGGCGATCAGTGACCCAACCGCACCACCGCGCTCCTTCACCATCTCGATGTTGGGCGCGATCGACACCGCCCCGGTCATCAGGTGGAAGAGGGCGAGCGACCCGATGAAGGTGACCACGCCACCGACGACGAGACGTCGGGCTCCCTCGCGAGGCTTGCCCACGATCAGGGCGATGCCGATCCCGGCCAGGGCAGCCGGCAGGGCGAACCTCCAGATGCCGAACAGAAGGCGGCTTCCACCGGCCATACCCTCACCGACCGGCCCGGCGAGCCCGGCGAAGGCGAGCGTCACGAGGATGGCGATGACTACGAGGACGAGACCCCAGACATCATCGGTCTGGCGCCCGAGTGTGGCTCGCACCGAGCCCCGGACCGCCACCAGCTTCTGGCGGATCGAGCTCTTGTGCGTTGGCTTCTTCTTGGCTGTGGACACCCGCCTCCGCCCGGAGGACCCCTTCCGGGTGGGCGTCCTGGTTCCCATGTGTCGGAAAACAATACATCGGAGTTCACGAAGGGTGTGGATTGATTCCCGATCGGCCCCTCAGCAGATCAGCCCCCGCATCAGGCCGTGCCGGTGACGATGGCCAACCCGTCACCCGCCCGGTTACGGCCAGACCCCTCGTTGTTCCATCGCCCGCCGACAGCGTTGCACCGCCACGACGTGGGCCGCCGTGCGCAGCGTCGGTGGGGGCAGGGGTGGGTCATCCGGCCGGATTCGTGACCACGCCGCCTGATATTCCCCCAACCGATCGAGGATGGCGGCGCGGGTGGTGACGGTCGCGTCCGTGGCGAGGAGCATCTTGGTGCGGAGCCTCTCGTTGACTTCGGCTTCGGACCATTGCTCGTTCGCCTGGTTCTGCACCCACTCGAAGTAGGAGACCACGACACCACCGGAGGCGCTGAGTATGTCGGGCACAATCGTCACCCCTCGATTGTGCAGGATGTCGTCTGCTTCCGGTGTGGTGGGCCCGTTCGCCCCCTCGACGATCACCCTGGCCCGGACCCCCTCGGCGTTGCCGGCATTGATCTGAGTCTCCAGCGCGGCCGGAATCAGGACGTCGCATGGGACCTCGAGCACCTCGTCGGGGTCCAGGGCCTTCGTCCCCGGCAGTCCAACCACAGAGCCGGTCTCGTCCTTGTGCCGCTCGAGGGCGGCCAGGTCGAGTCCCGCGGGGTGGAACACGCCACCCCGGCTGTCACTGATCGCCACGATCCGGGCCCCTTCCCGGTCGAATATGCGTGCTGCGTTACGGCCGACGTTCCCGAACCCTTGCAGAGCCACCTCAGTCCCGGCCAGAGCATCGAGAGGGGCCAGGGCTCCAAGTGAGAGGAGATGCTCGAACACATAGAACAGACCCTGGGCAGTGGCCGCTTCCCGGCCCGCGGAACCTCCCAGATCCAACGGCTTGCCTGTTACGACCGGGAAGTTGTTCTGCCCGGGATGCATCATCGAATATGTGTCATAGACCCAAGCCATGGTCTGGGCGTCGGTGTAGAGGTCAGGGGCAGGGATGTCGGTGTGCGGCCCGATGTCGTCACCGAGGGAGGCGATGAAGCGCCGAGTGATCCGTCTCTTCTCGGGCTCGGAGAGCTCTTTCACATCGCAGGCCACCCCGCCCTTGGCTCCACCGAAGGGGACGTCGGTCAAGGCACATTTCCAGCTCATCCACGTGGCAAGGGCCTTCATCTCGTCCTCGCTCACGTCGGGATGGAAGCGGAGGCCGCCCTTGCCCGGGCCGCGAACATTGTCGTGCAGCACCCGATAGCCGCGGAAGTTGTGCACGTAGCCATCGTCCATCACGACGGGCAGAGTCACCTCGATGATTCGCTGCGGCTCGAACAGCCACTCGGCCATGCCCCTCCACCCGTTGAGGGGGTGGATGAACGGGATCGCCCGGTCGAACTGTCGACGGGCGATGTGAAACAGATCGAGGTCCTCGACTGGAGGGCGCGTAGTCATGGCCCTTCCATCTTCCCCGGCCCGTCCTGTGGCAGGCAGAGGCGTTCGGCCCTTCGACGGGGGCCCCTAACAGACCTAGAGCTCCATCACCACGGGAACGACCACCGGGCGGCGCGCCGTCTCGGCTCGGATGACCCGGCCCGTCTCCTGGCGGATCGTCTTCTGCAGCTCGCCGAGGTCGGAGCGCCCGGATGCGCGCTCGTTGATGGCTGCCGTGACCGCGTCGGCCGCCTTGGCCAGGACGGCACTCGGGTCGTCCATCACGCCGTGGCTGTCCAGGTCCGGGCCATAGACGATCTCGCCGGTGTCGTGGTCGATCCCGACGGTGACCACGACCACTCCCTCGTCGGCGAGATGAGACCGGTCACGGAGCACACCCGACTGCACGTCGCCCACCGCCGACCCGTCCAGATACACGTATCCGGCAGGCACCGCCCGCCGCTCCACCATCGTCCGTTTCCCCTTGATGATCACCCGGTCCCCGTCCTCCAGGACGTCGACGTGAGGGACTCCCATCCGCCTGGCCAGTTCGGCGTGGGCGTGCAGATGGCGATACTCGCCATGCACCGGGACGAACGCCTGGGGACGCACGAGGTTGATGTACGTGAGCAACTCGTCGCGGTTGGCATGGCCGGAGACGTGGACATGGGCGTTGGTGCCGTGCACCACGTTGGCGCCTCGCCGGATCAGGTTCGAGATCACCTTCGACACAGCCGTCTCGTTGCCGGGGATCGGCTTGGCCGAGATCAGCACCGTGTCGTCCTCGCCCAACTCGACGAATTTGTGTCGTCCCTGCGACATGAGCGACAGGGCGGCGAATGGCTCGCCCTGACTCCCCGTGGTGACCAACAGCTGCCGGTCCGGGGGCAGGTCGCCCATCTCCTTGATGTCGACCAACGACCCCTTGGGGACCTCGAGCAGCCCGAGGTCGGCGGCGATGCTCGTGTTGCGATGCATCGAGCGGCCGAAGAAGGCCACCTTGCGCCCGTCCTTGATGCCGGCATCCACGATTTGCTGCACCCGATGGATGTGGGAGGAGAAGCAAGCGGCGATCACGCGTCCGGGGGCGTCTTGGATCACATCGGCGATCGGCTCTCCAACCGAGCTCTCCGATGCCTCGAAACCGGGCTTCTCGGCGTTGGTGGAGTCGGCGAGAAGGAGACGCACCCCGCGCCGTCCCAGACCTGCCAGTGCGGGGAGGTCGGTCGGGACGCCGTCGATCGGAGTCGGATCGAGCTTGAAGTCGCCGGAGTGGAGGATCACACCTTCAGGTGTCTCCAGGGCGACGGCCGAGGCGTCAGGCACCGAGTGGGAGACCGGGATCAGCTGGAACCGGAACGGGGCGTGATCGACCCACTTCTTGGTCTCGACCTGGCGCAAATCGGCGTCGACCCCCATCTCCTCGATCCGGGCTCGCGCCAGCTCCACCGAGAACCGGGTCCCGTAAACCGGCACGTTGAGGTCCCGGAGGAAATAGGAGAGCGCCCCCATGTGGTCCTCGTGGCCGTGGGTGAGGATCACGCACTCGACGTCGTCGGGTCGCTCGACCAGCCACGACCAGTCGGGGAAGACCAGGTCCACCCCGAGCATGTCCTCCTCGGGGAACATCAGTCCGCAGTCGATGAGGGCGATCTTCCCGTCGATCTCGATAGCGGCGCAGTTGCGACCGATCTCACCCAGACCGCCGAGGAAAGTGACCGAGACGCTCACAGGCCCTGGACGGCGCCGACGGCCTTCTCGACCGCGACCAGCGTCTCCTCGGAGGCGTCGACCAGTGGCAACCGGACTCCGCCCACCGGCTCCCAGAGCCGGTCCATGGCGCCCTTCACCGGTGCAGGGTTGGTCTCGAGGAAGCATGCCTCACATAAAGGCAAGAGGAGATGGTGGAGCCGGCGGGCCTCGTCGACGTCCCCGGCGAGACCGGCCGCGACCATGGCAGCCACGGTGCGACCCGCCAGATGGGCGATCACCGAGACGACACCGACTGCTCCCACCGCGATCATGGGCCAGGTGTGCGAATCCTGACCCGAGTAGACGGGGAACCCGGGGATCCGATTCACCGTCCGGCTGGTGAAATCGATGCTCTCCACCGCGTCCTTTACCGCCACGATGTTCTCGTGCTCGGCGAGGCGGGCCAGCGTATCCACCTCGATCAGCCTGCTGGTGCGACCGGGGATGTTGTACAGCATCACCGGGAGGCCGACGTCGGCAATCGCCGTGAAGTGGGCGATCAGCCCGGCCTGGCTCGGCTTGTTGTAGTACGGCGTGACCGCGAGCACTCCGTCGCACCCGAGATCGGCCGCAGCTGCTGTCAACCCGACCGATTCCGCAGTGTTGTAGTTGCCGGTTCCGGCGATGACGAAGGTGTCCTTCTCCGCCACGGCATCGACCACGGTCTTGTACAGGGCCAGCTTCTCGGTCGTGGTCAGTGTCGGCGACTCGCCGGTGGTGCCCGTCACGACGAGGGCGTCACTTCCGTTGTCCGAGAGATACCGGGCCAGCCGCCAGGCCTTCTCGTGGTCGACCTCCCCCGAGGTGCTGAAGGGGGTGATCATCGCCGTGGCGACATGGCCGAAGGGGGCCGATGGTGAAGCGCTCACCCGCTCAGGTTACCGATCCATCCACTAGAAACATCCGCATGGAACTCAGTCTCCCCACCCCGTGCCTGGTGGTGCTGGTCGGGCCTTCCGGCTCGGGGAAGTCCACTTGGGCGGACCAGACCTTCCACGGGACCGAGATCGTCTCCTCCGACCGGCTTCGGGCGATGGTCGGGGCGGGAGAAGACGACCAACAGGCGAGCAAGGCGGCATTCTCGGTCCTGGAGCAGATTGTCACCGCCCGGGTCGGCCGAAAGCTGACCACGGTGATCGACACCCTCGGGTATGAGCGGGAGAGCCGGCGGAGATGGGTCACGATGGCGCACGGAGCGGGCATGCCTGCCTTTGCGATCGTGTTCACCGCACTCCCGGCCGAGGTCGAACGTCGCAACTCGCAACGGGCTCGACCGATACCAAAGACTGTCCTTGCCAGGCAACTCAACCGTTTCAAGGGAGTGCAGTCCGAGTTGAGCGACGACGGGTTCGACCAGGTGCATCACGAGCAGCAGACCACCCTGGTCACGAGCGAGATCGCCACGACCAGGAGCGGGCCGCCCCGGTCAGGCAACGGGGGGCACAGCTTCGGTCTCGTCGTCAACCGGTTCGACTGGGGTGTCGATCCCGTCGAGCTGCCGGAAAGGCTGGGCGCGATCGCAAGACGCGCCGAGTCAGCCGGCTTTCGGGATCTCTGGGTGATGGATCACTTCCGACAGATCCCCCAGGTGGGGAGGGCATGGGAAGACATGCCCGAGGCGTACACCACTCTCGCCTATCTGGCCGGGCTCACCGACCGCATCCGGCTCGGGGCCCTGGTCACCGGTATCACCCATCGCCATCCCGTCGTCCTGGGCCGGATGATTGCCACCCTCGACGTCCTCAGTCGTGGACGGGCCAACCTCGGTCTGGGGATCGCCTGGGACGAGAAGGAGCATCTGGCCTACGGGATACCCTTCCCCGCAACCGGGGAGCGCTATGCCCTGCTGGAGGACACCCTTGCCCTCCTCCCCCTGCTGTGGGGGAAGGGCAGCCCCTCGTTTCAAGGCAAGGTCCTCTCCGCCACCGACCTGACCTGTTACCCGCGACCGATTCAGGAGCGGATCCCGGTCCTGATCGGGGGGTCCGGCGAGGAGAAGACCCTCCGTCTCGTCGCCCGCCACGCCCAGGCCTGCAACCTCTTTGGGCGACCCGACGTCGTGGCGCGCAAGGTCGAGGTCCTCAGACGGCACTGCGCCGAGCTCGGCCGCGATCCCGGCGATGTCGAGGTGACCCACCTCGTCAACGCGATGACCGCCCCCGATCGGGCGGCGCTCCGGGAACGGATCGACCTTCTCCGCGGCCGCAACGTGACCGCCGAGGAGTACGCAGCCCGGCACCGGGCCGGCACACCCGGGGACCAACTGGGTCATTTCGCCGCCTACCGGGAGGCAGGCGCGCGTCATTCGATCGTGGCCCTCCCCGATGTCCATCTGCCGGCGAGCATCGAGTCTTTCGGAGACGTGATCCGCGAGCTGGCATCCTGACTCGTCCGGGCACGGGAGCGGAGCATCGGGTTGGCGGGTCGGCCTCGTAGACTCGGAGGATGGCTGCCACCTCGACGATGCTCCCACTCGGGACCAGTGCCCCGGCCTTCACCCTGCCCGACGTGATCAGCGGCGATCTCGTGTCCAGCTCCGATTACGCCGGGAGCAAGGGGCTTCTCGTGATGTTCATCTGCAACCACTGCCCTTATGTGCAGCATGTCCGGGACCAGCTCGCCAAGTTCGGGCGTGATTACTCCGGACGTGACCTGGGCATCGTCGCGATCTCGGCGAATGACCCGGCCGCCTACCCGGACGACTCTCCGGAGATGATGAAGATCGAGGCAGAGACCTACGGCTACACCTTCCCCTACCTCTACGACGAAGACCAGAGTGTCGCCGCCGCATACACCGCGATGTGCACCCCTGACTTCTTCCTCTTCGACTCCGACCACAACCTCGTCTACCGCGGCCGCTTCGACGAGACCCGGCCAAACATGGGTGTCCCGGCGAACGGCTCCGATCTGAGGGCCGCGGTCGACGCCCTCCTCGCCGGTGAGCCGGTTTCCAGTGAGCAATGGCCCTCGATGGGCTGTTCGATCAAGTGGAGACCCGGCAACACCCCGTCTCATGTCGGGGCCCTCACGATCGCCTGAGCAACAACGACGGAAACAGAGAGGAACCTTCCTTGCCCAAGCAATACCCATCCCCGCCCGAGCTCACCATCGACCTCGCCAGCAGCTACAAGGCCATGCTCGACACCAACCACGGTGAGATCGTCATCGACCTGGACCCCGCTCGATCACCGCAGACAGTCAACAACTTCGTCTTCCTCGCCCGCGACGGGTACTACGACGGAGTCGTGTTTCACCGGGTCATCGAGAACTTCATGATCCAGGGTGGCGACCCGACCGGAACCGGGTCGGGTGGACCGGGCTACAAGTTCCGCGACGAGCTCGAAGGGCCTGGCACCTACGCGAGGGGCACAGTGGCCATGGCCAACGCCGGGCCGAACACGAATGGCTCCCAGTTCTTCATCTGCCACACGGAAGTCGGGCTCCCTCACTCGTACACCATCTTCGGCCAGGTGTCCTCCGGGATCGAGACGGTGGACTCCATCGCCACCACTGCGACGGATCGCAACGACCGCCCCCAGAGCGAGGTAGTCATCAACAGGGTCACGATCTCCGAGAGCTGAGAGCCCGATTCGCGACGCGAAGATTCATTTTCCACTAGATTTCCGCCCGCTGCTTCGGCGGCGACTCGTTGGCTTCCCGTCTGCATTGCGACCGGATCGAGCGCAGGGTCGTACCGGACAACACGGCGAAGGGCTGCCAAGAGGCCCTTCATGAGAAAGGATGACGGGACGTCATGAACATCTATGTTGGGAACCTTCCCTTCAACACCACCGCTGCGGACCTCGAAGCACTCTTCGGCGAGTACGGCACGGTGGATTCTGCTGCGATCATCAACGACCGCGAGACCGGTCGCTCCCGTGGATTCGGGTTCGTCGAGATGGACAACTCGGCGGGTGCAAGGGCCATCGAGGAGCTCGACGGGGCGGACTACAACGGCCGCAACCTGAAGGTCAACGAGGCCAAGCCTCGTGAGGAGCGCCCCCGCGGCAGGCACTGAGCCGCCGTTTCAAACCGATCGATCCCGGTGGAGATGCCGCCCCGGCACGGGTCGATGAGCCGGGTCGTCGATGAAGAGACTCTCCCCTTCCATGTGTAGAAGGTGCGGGCCGTACACCGAAGTCAGGTTGTGCATGGTGAGCACGTCTTCTGGCGCGCCCGAGGCGACGACCTCCCCGGCCATGAGCAGGGCGTGATTGGCGTAATGGGCTTCGGCCAGGTCGTGCGTGGTCATCACGATGGTGCACCCGGTCTGTGTCTCGTCGTGAATGACGTCGTCGATGCCCTGGGCCGATGTCAGGTCCAACCCGGTCAGAGGCTCATCGAGGAGCAGGATCTCGTGATCCTGGGCAAGACCCTGCGCCACGAACGCCCGCTGGCGCTGGCCACCTGACAGCTCGCTCAATTGACGGTGGGCCAGCTCTCTGATCCCCATCCTCGCCATGGCACGGTCCACCGCGTCGAGATCATCGGATCCGAGCCTCCCGTGAGCCCCGGTCGTGGCATAGCGGCCCATGGTCACCACCTCCCGCACCGTCACGGGGAGCGAGTCGTTCACCTTGGTGCTCTGCAGCACGAAGGCGATTCGCTGCTCCTCCCCGTTGGCCGCGACGACCTCGATGCCGCCGGAGACCGGCTCGATCAACCCGGCGATCGCCGCCAGCAGGGTCGACTTGCCCGAGCCGTTCGGGCCGATCAGGGCGGTGATCCCGCCACGCGGGATGACGAAGGAGGATCTGTCGATGGCGACCTTGGCACCGTAGGCCAGGACGAGGTCACTGGCGATGATGGCTGGTGAGCTCATGCGCACCTGGCGCAGCGACCGTCGACTTCGAGGGAATGCCCGCTCGCTGAGAAGGCAGAGAGATCGGACACCCGTCCGACCAGGGCCTCGAGCTGGCTCTCCAACCTCGCGGGAAGCTCGACGTCCTCGACAGCCCCACAGTCGATGCAGACCAGATGGTGATGATGCCCGGCCAGCCACTCCGCAATCTCGTACCGGGTGATCCCCTTGGCCCCATGGTGGGGCTCGACCACCCCCGACCCCTCCAGCACGGTCAGTGTCCGATACAACGACGAGACGGGGACCTTGCCCTGCAGCGTCTCATGGAGCTCGGCGGCCGACATCGGCCCACCGGCACGCTCGAGAGCCGCAACCACATGGCGTCTCCCGCCGGTGTAGCGGACGCCTGATTCGGCCAGCCGCTCCTCGACCAGCCGGTCCTGGATTGACACTTTCCGGAGCGGCGCCCTAGGCTTTCTGATAATGATTCTCATTATACGAGTGGGACCGGGATAGGCAAATGTCTTCCGACTCCCCCGGTTCGGGGCGATGGATCCTCGTCGCCGCATTGACTCTGGCGGCGCTTCTCGCCGCGTGCAACGGCGGGGCCGGGCTCGAAGACGACGAGATCCTCGTGGTCGCCACGACTTCTGTGCTAGGGGACATCGCGACACACGTGGTCGATCAGGAAGGGCGCGTCGAGGTCCTGATCCCGATCGGGGTCGATGCCCACGATTTCCGGGCGTCATCGCAGCAGGCGACACTCATTGCCGGGGCTGACCTTGTGGTCGCCAACGGGCTGGGGCTGGAGCAGGGCCTCATCGACGTGCTCGACTCGGCCGCCGTCTCGGGGACGACTGTGATCGAGCTCGGGCCCTTGGTCGACCCAATCATGCTGGTCGGCGGTGAAGGCAACGATCCCCACTTCTGGATGGACCCGATCAGAGCCGGCGACGCTGCGGTCGCCCTGGCGGATGCCCTCACCGGGCAGAACCCCGACGGCTCATGGAGTGAGCGAGCCGGGGACTACGTCTCCGCGATGGCGGCCGCCGACAGCAACATCGCAGAGATCCTCGCAGTGGTCCCGCCCGGCTCGCGCAGGATGGTCACCAACCACGAGGCGTTCGGCTACTTCGCCGACCGGTACCGATTCGAGGTGATCGGAGTGATCATCCCGGGCGGGTCGACCCTCGCCGAGCCCAGCTCCGCCGAGCTGGCCGGGTTGGTCGAGGCCATGGAGGAAGTGGATGTCCGGGTCATCTTCGCCGAGACCTCATCGCCCACCAACCTCGCCGACGCCCTCGCCGCAGAGCTGGGAGAAGACGTCGAGGTGGTCGAGCTGTTCACGGAGTCGCTCGGGCCCCCCGGGTCGGGAGCAGAGACCCTGGCCGGGATGCTGGTCACCAACGCCCAGCGTGTGGCGTCGAGCCTCGGTTGATCGTGTCTACGGTGGGAGCGGCATGGACTGGCTGATCGAGCCCTTCCAACTCGCCTTCCAGCAACGCGCCCTGATCGGCGGGGTGCTGGCCGCGATCGCCCTGGCGGTGGTCGGGACCTGGGTCGTGATCCGGGGGATGACCTTCCTCGGCGACGCCCTCGTCCATGGGGTCCTCCCCGGCATCGCCCTGGCGATTATCTTCGACTTCAACGTGATGCTGGGAGCGGTCCTGGCCGCCATCGTCATGGTCGGAGGGATCAACCTGGTCCATCGCCAGACCCGGTTCTCGGAGGACACCGGCATCGGCCTGCTCTTCGTCGGGATGCTCGGCCTCGGGGTCATCCTGATCTCGAGCATCGACTCTTTCACCGGGAGTCTCACCACCATCCTCTTCGGCGATGTGCTCGGAGTGACCAATGACGACCTGGTCGTACTCGCCGTGGTGGCAGCCCTGGTCCTTTCGGTGTCGGGCTTTCTGTACCGCCACTTCCTCGTCTTGTCCTTCAACGAGCAGAAGGCCCGCCTGCTGGGCCTGCGGCCCCAGCTCGCACACATTGCCCTGCTCTCCCTGATGACCCTGTCCATCGTCGGGTCGTTCCAGACGGTGGGGACCCTGCTCGTGTTCGGGCTCCTGGTCGGCCCCCCGGCTACGGCAGCCCTCCTCGTCAGGCGGGTCCCGAGCATGATGGTGACCGCCGCGGGGATCGGGGTCGTCTCGGTGGTCCTCGGACTGATTGTCAGCTACTACGCCAACACCTCGGGATCGGCCACGATGGCGGTCATCCCGATCGTCTTCTTCTTCATCGTGCTGACGATCAGGTCGTTGCAGCGACCATCCCCGGCGCCGCTCTCCGGCGCCGGATGAGTCAAAGACCCCAGGTCTCTCCGGGCTCCAAGGCCACCACCTCCGCCTTGGTGTGCGTGCGAAGCTCGTCCGGCGTGCCGGCCAGGATCGGGAAGGTGGCGTAATGGACCGGGATCACAGTGGAGACACCGAGCATCTCGGCAGCCATCCCGGCACCGTCCGGTCCCATGGTGTAGTGACCGCCGATCGGTAGCACCGCGATCTCCGGGTTGAAACGCTCACCGATCAGACCCATGTCACCGAAGACGTCGGTATCACCCGACTGGTAGACGATGGTGCCGTCCTCGAACTCCACTACCCAGCCCCAAGCGCCGAAGTCGCGAGTGACCTGATCACCACCCGAGCCGAGGGTTGCCCCACCGGTGTGGTCGGCATGGACCATGGTGAAGCGGATGCCCGCCGTCTCGACCGTCCCACCCTTGTTCATCCCGGTCGCCTCGATCCCACGCCCCCCGAGCCACACACACATCTCGTGGGACCCGATCACGGCTGCCCCGTCGAAGCGGGCCAACTCGACCAGGTCGGCGCAATCGTCGCCTACATGATCGAAGTGACAGTGAGTCGGGGCGACCACACTCACCTTCTCCGGCGCCAGATACGCCTTGGCGTAGTTGGGGGACCCGGACCATCGGTCCACCCAGATCCACGCGTCGCCGGGCGACCGGTAGAGGACGCCGCCGTGCCCCAGCCGGGTGATACTGAGATTCGCCATGACATGCCTCCAGATGCGGAGACCGATCCTATCGCCGGGACCGGTCGGCCCGACTCAGCGAATCAGCCGAACGACCTCGCCCAACTCCTCGATCGAACGAGCATCGATCGGGTCGAGGACGGCCTGGATATGCCTGATTCCTGCCGCGGAGAAGCCGGCCAGCGCCTCCGCCATCGCCTCCCTGGGCCCGCTGATGGGGACGACCTCGGGGCGCTCGGTGCTGCCGGCTATCCGACCCGAGCCGCGCTCGAACTGGAGGTACACGGCTGCGGTTCGCTTGACCTCCGACGGGGCCCGGCCCGTCTCCCGGCAAGCCGCATCGACCTCGGCCATCAGCGGTGCCAGGCCTTCGGGGCGGTTGCCGAACCACGTGTACCAGGTGTTCCACATGTCGATCTTCGGCACTGCGACTCGCAGCATGCGCGGCCCGTTGCTCCCGACCATCAGCGGCATACCTGGCCGCGCCCGTGGCAGCAACTCGGTCTCACGCACCGAGTAGAAACGGCCGGAGAAGTCGATCGATCCCTCTCTCAACAGGGTGGTGATGATCTCGAACGCCTCCTCGAAGCGCGCGACACGATGGTCGTAGGCGAACCCAAACGCCTCGTATTCGGCCCGGTTCCAACCCGCCCCGAGCCCGAGCACGAAGCGTCCCCCGCTGATCTCGTCCACCGTGGAGGCCTTCTTGGCGATCATCGCCGGGCTGTGGAACGAAGTGGAGGCCACCAGCGGGCCGATCAGGACACGCTCGGTGGCTTCGCCGAGCGCGGCCAGGAGGGACCACGCCTCCCACGGGCCGCGGGAGCCGGTGATCGGGTCACGAAACAGGAGGTGATCACCCACCCACAGCGAGTCGAGCGCTGCCGCTTCGGCGGTTCGGGCCATCTCACGGATCTCCGGCCACCGCACTTCGCGCTCCACCTCGGGGAGTTGAACCCCTACCTCGAGCATGGCTGTCATCGAGGCGATGGTACGGATGCCACCGGACGGTGTGGCCAGAGCGAGTCGGTCACCCCTCGACCTCGGCATCGGTGGGGATCGCCGAACGGGAGAAGTTGCTCACCGCATTCCAGAGGAACCAACCGACCTCGTGATCCTCGGCAGCCTGAATCGACCTCCTGATCTGCTCATTGGTCCACCAGAACGCCTGGAGCCAGGGGCGGAGGATCACACCTGGCTCGATCCGATCCAATGCATCGTCGACGGCGTCCGAGGTCACGTCGTATGGGTGGTCGTTCGGCTCGTCGAGACCGAGCCAACCGTCCGAGTAGTGGCTGGGATAGACCATCGGGCTGAACGCGTCGAGCTGCCGGCTCAACTCCTCCGGCCGCTGGCCGATTCCCTGGTCGTCCCGTGCCGACACCACGATCCCGAATACGTCGGCGCTGATCGCACATCCCATGTCGTGCAATCGCAATCTCGCCTCTCGCAGGAAACCCTCGATCACCGTGACTCGCTCGGCCTGGGTCATGTCGAGTTGACCGCTGGCCTTCGCCGTCGACTCCGATGGGAAGCGCACGTAGTCGAACTGGATCTCGTCGAAGCCCAGGGAGCAAGCCTCCTCTGCAAGTGCCAGGGGGTATTCCCACCCGGCGGTGACCGTCGGGTTGATCCATCCGCCCTCGTACGCCTCCTCCGGGCGCGCCTCGGCCCAATACCAATCCTCGAACGTCACGATCCGGGTGATCGCGTAGAGACCCTGCTCATGGGCCTGTCGTATCCGCTCGACCGGGTCGTAGGCATTGACCACGGCCCCGGATTCGTGTGCAGCCGTCACCGACGTGTCATAGAGCACGCGCCCGCCCTCCTGCTTGGTGTCGAAGACGAGCGTGTTGACGGCGGTCGCTTCGGCCAGGTCGAGGATCGCGGCGAACTCGGCGTCGTCGCCCGCCACGTCTGCTGCCACCCGCAGGCCTCTGAGACGTCGCGGCTCGATCGGCACCTCAATGAAGCCCGACGACCCATCCCATTCGACCTCGCTGCCCAGCCAGCCCGGCTTGCCGACCGAAATCGAGCCTGTCGCCGCCAGAGCCAGGTCGAACCAGCCGTCCGGGGCGCTCATCGCCACCGAATCGCCAGCGGTGATGATGGCCTCGGGGACGGGGAGCCCTTCCTGATCCACGACCTTGCCCAACAGTTGGAACGCCGGCTCGGTGGCGAGGGTGGAACCGGACCCTTCGTCCTCGATTCCTTTGGCCCCCGGTCCTCCTGGCCCGGCGCCGGTACCCGGACTGCAGGCACCAAGGGCCACGAGCACCAGGACGGCGACGGCTCTCCGGTTCAAGGGCAACGCATGCTCACGTCCCGAGCTTGACGACCATGGCGACGATCGCGAACAACACCAGCAGGGTGTCGACGGTCCCGAAGGTGGCCATCCGCCCCGCCGCCGACTTGATCGCCGCCTGATCCCCGCTCTCGATCGCCAGTGCAGCCCGCTCTGCACCCGGCTCGAAGACGAATTTGCCGAGCAAGGCACCGATGATGATCACAGCGAACCCGATGCTCACGAAGAGGTCGGCAAAGCCGTAGCTCTCGCTGTCGAGGACCATCCAGATCCCGGTGGCCGCCACCACGATGCCCACCGGCATGTACAGCTTCGAGGACAGGTCGGCCGTGACCCGGTACCAGCCGGCAGCCGCCTGGGAGCCCTGCTTGGCAGCCATCGAGGGGACCACAGCCTGGACCACGTTGGCTCCGAGCCAGGTCCCGGCAGCGGCAATGTGCAGTACCAGCAGAATTTGACTCAGTTCCATCAGTCCTCCGAGGAGAGTGAGGCCAAAAGGTACCTGTCCGGTAGGGCTGTGGTTGGTCTTACCATCGACACCTCGTGGCGAGCCAACAGGATGGGATCGGATGTCGTGACGCCGCGTTGTCGACGGCGTTCCTCCTCGGCTTCGGCGTCATCTTCTTTGCCATCGGGCTAACCCTGATCAACCAGGACACCTGCACCGGTGCGTGCGAGACCCTCGGGCTCACCCTTCTCTACGCCGGGGGCCCGATATCGGCCGTGATCGGCGTACTGACCGATCATGTGATCGTCGCCTGGCCGCTCGATGTGACTCTCTGGGTCGTCCTTGGCTTCACCGTTGCCCGGGTCGCGAGCAGACGCGGGTCCCGCCCACTGGGCCTCGCCCTTGCCGTCACCGCATTCTTCCTGGTGTTCGGACTAGTCCTTTCGCAGTTCGTCGAATTGGCAGTGTGAACCGACAGCCGAGTCCTTAGCGTGCCTGTGAATGCCCGCAGTGCTCGGCGCCCGCAACCTGATTCTGTCCATCGCCGGGATCCTGCTGGCGGCAGCCTCGTTCACTCACTCGGCCGTCTTCCAGTCAGACCGCCCCGGGGCGGATCTCGCACCGGTAGGCAACGCCGCCGGGATGATCGAGATCCTGCAAGGGAATGGGACCATCCTGTGGAGGTCGCTTGCCGGCCCGGTCCACGCCATTCGCGTTGAAGGCTGGCCGGTCGACATCGATGAAAGCCAACTCGGTGGCGCCCTCGTCATTCAGCGCACTACCGATGCCGCCGCCGGTGTCATCGACTTCGGCGAAAGGCCCAGATCACTCCGCTTCGATTCGAGCGGCGGCTAGACCGCCAGGTACTGATCGAGCGCGCCCTCTTCGAAGGGCCCAACCGCCCCGATCATCCGCTCACCGGTGTACAGGTCGGTCGCGATCGACCGGACATCGTCGAGAGTGACGGCTTCTAGTTTCGCCAGCCTCTCATCGACCGAGAGGTGAGGCAACCCGGAGAGCTCATCGCGACCGAGACGAACCATCCTGCTATTCGGGTCCTCGAGGGCCAGGGCCAGACCACCCCGCATCGATCCCTGCGCCCGCTCCAGCTCCTCGGCGGTGATGCCCTCATCGACAACCTTGGCCAGCTCGTCCCTGATCACCTTCATCGCCGTGTCCACCTGATGAGGGGTGGTGCCGATGTAGACCCCCCATGCTCCGGCATCGGCGTAGGCGATCTTGAACCCGTAGACCGCGTAGGCCAGGCCCCGCTCCTCACGGATCTCGCGGAAGAGACGGGAGGACATGCCCGCACCCATGACGTGGTTGAGCACCTCGAACGCCCAACGACGCTCGTCGCTGCGTGTGAATCCTTTGCCACCGATGACGATGTGCGCCTGTTCGGTGTCACGATGGGTCATCTTGACGACGGGCGCAGGTGCGGCGGGCCCGTGCTCATGGTCGACGGTCTCGCCGGACCAATCGCCGAATCGCTCTGCCACCATGTCGACCAGTCCCTGATGGTCGACCGATCCGGCCGCGGCCACCACCATGGAGCCCGCCCCGTAGCGGCGCTTCCAATAGCCGAGGATGTCGTCCCGTGACATTCCCCGGATCGACTCCCGGGTCCCAAGGACCGGCGCTTCCAGAGGATGGTCGACGAAGACCGCCGTGCTGAAGTTCTCGAACGAGACGTCGTCCGGATCGTCGTCATTCATGTTGATCTCTTCGATCACGACCTGGCGCTCTGCGTCGATCTCATTCTGCCGGAAGGCCGGCCGCTGGATCATCTCCGCCAATACGTCGAAACCGGTGGCGAGGTCCTGATCGAGGAGCCTGACCCAGTAGCAGGTGCTCTCCTTCGATGTGAAGGCATTCGACTCCGCCCCGATTGCGTCGAATATCTCCGAGACTTGCCGGGCGGAGAGCTTCTCCGAGCCTTTGAAGAGGAGGTGCTCGAGGAAGTGGGACGCCCCCTGCTCGTTGGGCAACTCGTCACGGGTCCCGGTGTCGACCCAGCAGCCGAGGGCAATCGAGCGAAGTGACGGCATGGGCTCGGTGAGGACGCGCAGCCCGTTGGGGAGGGTGGTCAGGTCGTAGTGCACAGCGGGAGTGTATGGGCCCCCCGCCCATACAAATACCCCTAGAAGGCGTGGTTTGACACCTATGAGACAATGGCCCGCTATGCGTGGACGCGACCAGACCTTCCTCGCCGACCTGATCGGGCCGGAAGACCAGGCAATCGAAGCGGTGGTGAGCCGCTACCAGCGAGTCGCGCCTGCGGTGACCCGCTTCGCCCGGACTCTCGCCAAGAACCCGAATCTTCGAGTCCGCCTCGGATCGGAGGCAGCCGCGTCCAACGACGAGGTCGTGTGCGACCCACGCATCTTCCAGGCGGCGTACCTCCGCAACGCTCCGGTCACGCCCGACGAGGTGGCCATCGCCTCGGCTCTGCACGAGGTGATGCACCTGGTGTCGACCAATCTCGACGAGATCAGGGAGCTGCCTGAAGGTTGGCCCGTCGACGCCGAGATATCCCCGGAGGTGAAGGTGGACCTGCTCACGGCCCTGGAGCGGACCAACAAGCCGGTTGCCGAGGTCCTCTTCTTCTCATTGGAGGACGCCCGCCAAGAGGCACAAGGTCTGGCGGCGTACCCTGGGGCCCGTTCGGTCCTGTCCGACCTCTACCTGTCATCGCTGAGCCAGGCGATCGCCCGCTCCGGTGCGCTGAGCCAGTTCGTTCTCGGCTGCTTTCTCCTCACCGGCGGTTACGTCGATCGGGAGGTGCTCGAGCACAGATTCGACGCTAGGGCCGCGGTCGCCATCGACGACGCCAGCCATCATTGTGAGATGGCCGCCGAGGCGGACGACCCCTGGGATGTGGCCCAACTCGCCCTCGAGCTGGAGGCGATAGCCCGCACCCATGGGCTCATCACCGAGGTTCAGGCCAACACAACCCACGCCAAGCAGCAGCACGCGGCCCAGGCCGACGCCGAGAAGGCCCAGGAAGGGGTGGACGCGGTGCGGATGACCTCACCCATCGTGAGTGATGCCGAGTCCTATCAGGAAACGAGGCGATCCGCCGAATCCCGCTCGGGCGCCTCTGACCGCAAGGGTGCCTCCGAGGTCGCCGACGAGGAGTCCACCGATCAGCTGCTCCGCGTCAGCCAGGCGCCCGACGTCTTCCTCCCCACCGGGCAGGGGGGAAAGCTGGTTGTCGGGCCGATCCCTGCCTCCTTCTCCCGGTTTTCACCGGAGGGCAAGAGAGCTCTGGGCGAGACGGCCAACAAATGGGGCGTGGCCCAACGGAAGGTGTCCGGCGAGCTGTTCCCCCTGTTCGCCGCCAATCAGCGCCGGGGTCTCCGCTCGGGGTTCGACCAGGGAGATGTCTCCCCACACGCAGCACTCTTCATCGGGGCCGGTCTCTATCAGCGCCTCTACGAGCGACGAGCCGCGCGCACCCGAAGGACCTACGCAGTGTCCCTGCTCGTCGACGCCTCGGCCTCCATGCTCAGCCCTGGCAGGGGCGCGGGGGCGGGGACCTCCTGGGCCATGCCCGCCGCGCTCCTCGGCGCCTGGACCATGGCGCACCTCTGCGACGAGTTGCAGATCTATTTCGAGGTGGCACTGTTCAATCGTGGCTTCGCGGCCCGCCCGGACGACACCGAAGACAGTTACCGGCGCAAGCGGTCGGCGGCCACAGCGGGACTCCGCCGCAGCCATGGGACGGCGGCAGACCGCCTCACCTCGACTGTGAATCACTACGTGGTCAAACCCTTCGAGCGCCGCTGGCGTGACTCGGAACCAGCGCTCGCCGGCCTGTTCTACACGGCGGCCCAGCCTCGCCAGGCCTCCACCCTGGCCCGACGGGACCCGACCTCCTCGCCACCGGTCTCCCTGTTCGAGAAGGCAGCAAACGTCGACGAGTTCAACATCATCCATGCCGCTGAGCGCATGGCCCGTCTCGGGGCACAGGTTCGGGTGCTGATGGTGCTCGCCGACGGCATGACCAGAGGCTCGCTGGAAGCGCTGACACGTTCGGTTGGGGCGGTGGAGGCGAGCGGGACCACGGTCATCGGCATCGGGATCGGTGATCACACCGTCGACGAGGCCTACCGCCGACATGAAGTCGTCTCACAGCCCGAAGATCTCGCCCAGGCGATGATCGACGGGACCAGAAACGCCTTGCGCAGGAGTCTCGCCCTCTGGGGCATGGACACCTGGTGGCTGAGGGCGTCCGAATTCAAACCGACCCAGGAGATATCCGTTGCCTGACAGAGCAGTATTCGAGGACCCTTCGGGTGAGGGCCCGACGATCACACTGAAGAAGTTCGAGATCCCCAAGACCGACCCTGACCTCGACCTCCGGTTGCGGAAGATCCCCGAGCCTGATCCCCACTACGTCGACCTGGGAATGCTCTATCGCTTCGCACAGATCGAGCAGGCGAGAGTCTCCGGCTCCGAAGGTCTGATCCCGCTCCATGTCGCCGTCCGGGGGCACATGGGAACCGGGAAGGACCACGACATCGAGCAGTTCGCCGCGGCAATGGGTCTCCCCTACTTCCGCATCCCCCTCACGGGCGAGGTGCGGGATGTGACATTGATCGGTTCCACCCGTCTCCACGGGGATGGCAAGGGCGGCACGGAGAGCCGCTGGGCGGACGGCGACATCACCCGGGCGCTACGCGGCCCGGCCCTGCTCAATCTCTCCGAGCTCAACGCAGCCGGCGCCGAGACTCTCTTCGCCCTGCATGGCCTCCTCGACCGGTACGCCGCCCTCGACCTTCCCACCGGTGAGACCGTGAGGCTGAGGCCGGACGTCCGCATCTTCGGGACGATGAACCCGACCGATCTACGCGACTATGCAGGGACCCAGACCCTGAACAAGGCGTTCGCAGACAGATGGGTCATATGGGAGAAGGGGTTCCCGGGCAGTGACCAGGTCGAGGCTATGCTGACCCGCCGATACCCGCATCTGCACACGGACTACGTGACCGCCATCGCCCGTCTCGCGGTCGAGGTCAATGCATCGTTCGAGGCACAGGACTCCGGGGTTCGGGTGGAGACCCCCCTGTCGCTTCGCTCGGTACTGGACCGGATCCCCACCGGGCTGGTCGTCTACGCCGACCGCCCCGACCCCCTTCGCCTCGCTTGGGAGGAGTACGTGCTCCCGCATGTCGACCTCTTCGACAAGGACCACTACGAGACGGTGTGGAACGCGGTCGTGCGCAAAGGGCCGGGCGTCAAGCCCTTCTGATCCCGATCACCGACGTGAGCTGAGTACCGTCGCACCATGCCTTATGACCTGGGCAATCCGGAGTTGGACGCGAAGGTCTCCGAACTGGTGGCTGCTGCCAAGTCCGGAGTCAACGGCGATCTGATCGCAGAGATGATCGTCACCGCCATCAAGCTGGGGCGGGATAGCGGCACGCGCGCCGACCTGAAGCTGATCAACACCGCTCTCAAGGAGATGCGGTACTCCAATCTCGTGTTCTCCCGGCACAGGGAGCCCAAGGTGACCATCTATGGGTCGGCACGGCTCGGGGAGGGAGACCCCAACTTCGCGATAACGATGGAATTCGCCGACATCATGGCTCGCAGCGGCTGGGGAGTCATCACCGGGGCCGGCCCGGGGATCATGGAGGCCGGCAACCGGGGCGCCGGGATGGATCACACCTATGGGGTCAACATACGCCTCCCCTTCGAGGACGAGGCGAACCTGCATCTCGCCCCCGAACGGGTGGTGAATTTCAAGTACTTCTTCACCCGAAAGCTCGGCTTCGTCAAGGAGGCCCACGCCTTCGTCCTCCTCCCCGGGGGTTGGGGGACACTGGACGAGACCTTCGAGTTGTTGACTCTGATCCAGACCGGGAAGAGCGACCTCCACCCCATAGTTCTCCTCGAAGCGGAGGGAACGGGCTACTGGGGGGCGATGATCGACTTCATCAAGAGCCAGCAGCTGAGGCGGGGGCTGATCTCCGAGTCCGATCTGGCCATCTTCCTCCACACCATGGATGAGAGGGCCGCAGCCGAGCACATCTGGCACTTCTACGCCAACTACCACTCCCAGCGCTACGCCGGGGGGAAGTTGATACTTCGTCTTCGTGAGCGCCCCGGCGACGAGTTGCTGGCGAGCCTGAACGAGGAGTTCGCGGACATCGTTGCGGTAGGCCGGATCGAGCATGCCGAGCTGAGCCCGGCCGAGCTCGAAGACGAGGATGCGGTCGACCTGGAGCGCATCGCGTTTGTGTTCGACCGCCGGCAATTCGGGCGTCTGCGCATGCTCGTCGACCGCCTCAACGACGCTGCAGTTGCCCCGATGAGCTTCGAGATGCCGGTTCCAATGACCGAGGAGCATGCGGAAAGACCCTGGTAGAGCGTCTTTCACGTGGGAATAGAGCCGGGCCCAGGACTACCATTGGGACGTGCGCGACATCCTCTCCGACCTTGTAGCTGAGCAACAGTTCCTCGATCAGTCCCTCCAGAGGATCCCCATCAAGATATGGGACATGGTCACACCGTCCAAGCCCTGGACGGTTCGCGACACGATCGCCCACCTCGCAGATTTCGAAGAGCTGGCCGCCGACACCATCGCCGGAGGCGACAAGCTCAAACGCTGGCAGAATGCCCCCAACCTCGACTCGCTTCGTAGCGAGGCGATCAAGAAGGGCCGGTCGATGCGCCCGCAGGATGTGATCGAGTGGTGGCGCGGGGGACGGGCGAAGGTGGTCGAGCCTCTCTCCCACATGGACCCGGAGTCGCGCATCGATTGGATCGACGGGGACATGAGCGCCCGAACCTTCGCCACCTTTCGCCTCATGGAGACCTGGGCCCACGGGCTCGACATCTACGCCACTCTCGGCCTCGAAGTCGAGGATACGGCACGGATCCGCCACATCTGCTGGCTCGGCTGGAAGACACTCCCGCATGCCTTCAAGGAGGCCGGCGAGGACTACGAGGCCGTCCGCATCGAGGTGATCGGTCCCGGGTATGCCAAGTGGGTGTACGGCTCCGAGGACACCGACCAGTTGATCAAGGGCTCGGCATCGGATTGGGCACGGGTCGCGGTCCGACGAGTCAGCGGGGACAAGACCGGGTTGAAGGCCACGGGCGAGTACGCCCAGAAGGCACTGCGGGTAGCCAAGGCCTTCCTGTGACCCACATCCCCCGGCTGGTGGGGATGGTGCATCTCACCCCGTTGCCGGGGTCGCCAGGGTTCAAGGGCTCGATGCGCGAGGTGATCGGCCGTGCGGTTTCCGATGCCAAGACGCTGGCCGCCGCCGGGTTCCCTGCGCTCATGATCGAGAATTTCGGCGATGCACCCTTTCGCGCCGACCATGCCGATCCCGAGACCGTGGCCGCGATGACTCTCGCCGTCGACGCCGTCGGACAGGCCACCGGCCTGCCACTCGGTGTCAATGTCCTTCGCAACGACGCTCTGGCGGCACTCGCCATCGCCGGCGTCACCGGTGCGGGGTTCATTCGGGTGAACGTTCTCACCGGGACCATGTACACCGACCAGGGCCCGATCGTCGGCCGTGCCGACGAAGTGCTGCGACGGAGGCACACCCTCGCTCCCCAGGTGGAGATATGGGCCGACGTGATGGTGAAGCACGCCACACCCCCGCCCGGTCTCGAGGTGACGCAGGCAGCGGAGGACACCGTCCTTCGTGGCATGGCCGATGCGATCATCGTCTCGGGCAGCGGCACAGGCAGCGAGCCCGACCTCGACCAGGCTCGCCTGGCGCGGTCGGCAATCCCGAAGGAGACACGGGTGGTCATCGGCTCGGGCGCATCCGCCGGGAACATCTTCCGCCTCCTCGAGGTCGCCGACACGATCATCGTCGGCTCCTCGATCAAAGTGGACGGGAACGCGACCGGAGCGGTGGACCCGTCGCGGGCTGCGGCCTTCGTCGAGGCTGCCCGGGACAACGGCCTGGTCTGAGGGCAGTCGGCCTGCAGGCTGCCATCTCAGAGGGGCCGGGCCCGCCTCGACGAGATCACACCTGTGTTGAAGCCCCCGAGGTGGAGCTTCCCCGAAAATCGGGCGTGCTCGATCTTGAGACATCGGTCCTGCACCACGGTCAAGCCCGCTTTCATCGCCGTGCGCGCCGCCTCGTCGTGGCGCAGACCCAGCTGGAACCAGACCACCCGGGCCCCGATCGCGATCGCCTCCTCGACCACCCCCGGGATCTCGTCGTGCCGTCGAAAGACGTCGACGATGTCCGGCACCACCGGAAGGGCGGCCAGAGATGGGTACGCCTCGAGCCCGAGGACCTCCTCATACATCGGGTTGACCGGGTAGATCTCGAGGTCGGTCCGGACCAGATAGGTCGCCACGAAGTTCGAAGACCGCAACGGGTTGGCCGACACTCCCACCAGGGCGACGGTGCGCGCAGATTGGATTATCTGGAGACGCTCGAGTGCGCTTGCCTCCGGGACGACCAGGGTCACCCCCCCGCCCCTTCCAGGGCCTGGCCCAGATCCCAGAGGATGTCTTCGATGTCCTCGAGCCCCACCGAGATGCGAATCATCTCGTCACCGACGCCCGAGGCACGGCGCTCTTCGACCGGCACCTGCTGATGGGTTGTGCTGGCGGGGTGGATCACCAGCGTCTTGGCATCTCCTACGTTGGCGAGATGTGAGGCCAGCTCGACTCCGGCGATGAATCGGGCTGCCGCCTCGTAGCCGCCCGCCATGCCGAAGGTGAAGACCGCCCCCGGTCCCTCCGGCAGGTATCTCGATGCGAGCTCGGTCCACGGGTTGTCCTCGAAGATCGGGAAGCGAACCCAGGCCACCTCAGGCCGAGCTCTGAGGAACTCCGCCACCTTGCGGGCGTTCTCGGTGTGCCTCGCCATCCGCAGCGAGAGGGTCTCCAGCCCCAGGAGGAGGATGAACGAGTTGAAAGGTGACAGCGATGCCCCCGTGTCGCGCAGGGTCTCCACCCTCGCCTTGGTGAGATAGGCGTATTCGCGGAAGTTCTCCCAGAACCTGAGATCGTGATAGGCAGGCGACGGCTCGGTGATCCCCGGGAAGTTGCCGTTGTCGAACGGGAATAGACCCGACTCGACGATCACTCCCGCGATAGCCACCCCGTGGCCACCGATGAACTTGGTGGCCGAGTGGACCACGATGTCCGCGCCGTGCTCGATGGGTCGGCACAGGTACGGGGTGGCGAACGTGTTGTCCACGATCAGCGGGAGACCGTGGTCGTGGGCGATCCCTGCCACGGCCCCGATGTCGAGGATGTCCGCAGACGGGTTGCCGATCGTCTCGCCGTAGATCGCCTTGGTCTTGTCCGTGATGGCGTCTTCCACCGCCGCGTGGTGGGCGATGTCGACGAAGGTGACATCGATCCCCATCCGTCGCAGGGTCACGTCGAATTGGGTGTACGTCCCGCCGTACAACGACTTGGAGGCAACGATCTCATCACCGGCGTTGCAGAGCGTGAAGATCGCGATCAGTTGGGCGGCTTGGCCGGAGGAGGTCGCCACCGCGCCAAGCCCTCCTTCCAGTGACGCCATCCGCTCCTCGAAGGCAGCAGTGGTCGGGTTGCCGATCCGGGTGTAGATGTTCCCGTAGGTCTGCAAGGCGAAGAGGTCGGCGGCCTGCTGGGCGTCTTCGAACACGAACGAGGTGGTGGCATAGATCGGCTGGGCACGGGCCCCGGTCTCCGGGTCGGGTCGCTGGCCGGCGTGAATCTGGCGAGTGTCGAAACCGAAACTGTGCTCACTCATCGCGCGAGACCGGGCGAGCCGACGAGCACCAGGTGTGCGACTCCAGCGTTTCCTGCCATGACGGTTCTCCTTTGTCCACGCGCTCTTCCGAGCACCGTGACGGGTTACCGCCCTCGGCCACTCATCGTTCAGGCATTGGCACCGTTCGTGTCGGTTGCCGCGGTTTCACAGGGCCTGTCCCTCAACCGCTCTCGATGAGCGCGTCTCTTGCTGAGCAGGAAGATACCGTCGGGACGGATCGTCTCCAAGCCAGGAAAGGACATGGGTCGATCGGACTAGTCCGGGTGAATGTGCCCATATAGTCCATTCGGCCCATACATCCGCGGATTTCCGACGACGAGACTGCCCGCTTGGGTGATGCGCTGATGCGGGAACTACCAAGAGACATTCTCATCGAAGTCATGGAAGATGTGATCGAAGACCTCCACGGTCATGTCCACAGGGTGTCCGACCTCGCCGTGAACCTCGGCAGCGGTCTCGGACTGGGTGACATCGATCTCGATCGACTGGCTTTGGCCGGAGTCCTCCACGATGTCGGCAAGATCCACCTCGACCCCGGCATCCTCGGTAAGCCGGGCCCACTCGACTCGAACGAGCGAGAGCTGATGAACCGGCATCCGGAGCTGGGATTCGCCATGACCCGCAACCGCCTCGACCCGAAGGTCGCCGAGGCCATCCTCTACCACCACGAGCGCTTCGACGGCCGGGGCTACCCCTTCGGTCTCTCCAGTGAGGAGATCCCGATACTCAGCCGGATCATCCTGGTGGCCGACGCCTTCGATGCGATGACCTCGACCCGGGCCTACCAGCCGGCACTGCCCGTTGACTTCGCGGTCTCCGAGATCCGCAAGTACGCCGGAACCCAGTTCGACCCCCAAGTGGTGTCGATGTTCCTCGAGCTGGCCGCAGTCAATCGGCTTCCCCTCGAGCTCACTGCTTGATCGCCGGGCGACAGCGCCCTCAGGACCCGAGTAGAGACCACGGTCGATGATCGACCACCCCCAGCAACCTCGATCGAGCAGACGCCGGTCGGCCAGAAGGCGCCGGCAATATCAGGACTGATCTTGTCCGTTGCCTCTGATACCTTCCGGGGGTGGATCCGCTCAGCTCGTTCACCCAGCCGACCCGGACCTGGTTCGAGGCTTCCTTTCACCAGCCGACCCCGGCTCAAGCCCTCGGGTGGCCGGCCATCTCTGCAGGCCACCACACCCTGATCCACGCCCCTACCGGATCGGGCAAGACGCTCGCCGCGTTCCTGTGGACCCTCGATCGCCTGCTCACCGAGCCGGTCCCCGAAAAGGCCGATCACTGCCGCGTCCTCTACATCTCCCCGCTCAAGGCCCTGGCCCATGACGTGGATCGCAACCTCCGCGCCCCCCTGGCCGGGATCCGCCATGCCTCCAACCGCATCGGAGGACCGGAGCTGCCGATCATCGAGACCTTCCTGCGCACCGGTGACACCCCTCAGGAGGACCGGCGACGGATGCATCGCAATCCGCCGGACATCCTGATCACGACTCCCGAGTCGCTCTACCTGATTCTCACTTCGGCAGCCCGTGAGACCCTCCACAGCGTCAGATGGGTGATCGTCGACGAGGTCCACGCGATTGCCTCCACCAAGCGGGGCGCACACCTGGCCCTCTCCCTGGAGCGCCTCGAGGAGATCACCGACAGCCCGCCACAGCGGATCGGGCTGTCGGCCACCCAGCGACCGCTCGACACCATCGGGCGGTTTCTCGGCGGCGGAGAGATGGTCGACGGGTCCTGGTCGCCGCGTCCGGTGGCCATCGTCGACGTCCCCCACGAGCGGGACATGGACATCCAGATCGTCGTCCCGGTCGAAGACATGGACCAGCCGGCCAGGGTCGACCCTCTCGATCCGGATCAAACGGTCACGAGGTCGATCTGGCCCGCCGTGTACCCGCGCCTCCTCGAGGAGATCCGGGCCCACCGGAGCACGATCGTCTTCGCCAACTCCCGACGCCTGGCGGAGAGACTGTGCTCCGAAGTCAACAACCTCGCGGGTGAGGAGGTCGCACGAGCCCATCACGGGTCGGTCGCGAGGGAGCAGCGTCTCCAGATCGAAGAGGCATTGAAACGCGGCGAGCTGAAGGCGGTGGTGGCAACCTCTTCACTGGAGCTGGGGATCGACATGGGAGCCGTGGATCTGGTCCTCCAGGTCGAATCGCCGACCTCGGTCGCCTCGGGATTGCAGCGGGTCGGCCGGTCCGGTCATCAGGTCGGCGGAGTCTCCAAGGCCCGGATCTTCCCCAAATATCGCGGCGACCTCCTCGTGTCCACTGTGGTCGCCTCGGAGATGATGGAGCGGCGGGTCGAGAGCACGCGCATCCCGGCCAACCCACTCGATGTCCTCTCCCAGCAGATCGTGGCCCATGCAGTCGCCGGGCCGACCAGTGCCGATCGTCTCTTCGAGCTAGCCCGCCGGGCCGCCCCTTACGCAGACCTGAGCCGCACCGTTTTCGACGAGACCCTCGACATGCTGGCTGGTCGTTATCCGTCGGACCTCTTCTCCGAGCTTCGACCCAGGATCAACTGGGAACGGATCAGCGGCCAGGTAACCGCCCGCCCGGGCGCCCTCCAGCTCGCGGTGACCAACGCGGGCACAATTCCAGACCGCGGCCTCTACCGGGTCACTCTCCCCGACGGGAGCAGGGTCGGTGAGTTGGACGAGGAGATGGTATATGAGTCCAGGGAGGGTGACACCTTCCTGCTCGGCTCCTCCGCATGGAGGATCAGCCAGATCGGCCACGACCGGGTCGAGGTGGTGCCCGCCCCAGCGGAAGGCGCGGCCAAGATGCCCTTCTGGCACGGTGACGTCATGGGGCGTTCGATGGAGACCGGGAAGGCGGTGGGTCGCTTCACCCGGGAGATCGGGCTTCTCGATCCCGAATCTGCAGAGATCCGGCTGCGGGAGGCCCATCATCTCGACGAGCTCGCGGCACGAAACCTGACTGCCTATCTGGCAGAGGAGCGCCGGGCGACAGGTGTGCTTCCCTCCGACCAGACCGTGGTGGTCGAGCGTTTTCGTGATGAGATCGGCGACTGGCGTCTGGTCTTGTTGTCACCGCTCGGCTCCCGGATCCACGCGCCCTGGGCCATGGCCCTCCGTCACCGGTTCCGCGATCGATTCGGGACCGACCTCGATGCGATCTGGTCCGACGACGGGATCGCCTTCCGATTCCCCGACTCAGACGACCCACCGAAGGCCGAAGACCTGATCCTCGATCCCGACGAAGTCGAGAGCCTTCTCCTCGATCATCTCGGCGACACCGCCCTCTTCGCAGCGAGATTCCGCGAGGCCGCCGGGCGCTCATTGCTCCTCCCCCGGCGCCGTCCGGGCGAGCGGACTCCGCTCTGGCTGCAGCGACGACGCTCCGCCGACCTCCTCGGGGTCGCCAGGCAATTCGGCTCGTTCCCCATCATCCTGGAGGTCTACCGGGAGATACTCCAGGACGACTTCGACCTGCCTGGCCTGATCCAGGTGCTGGGCGACATCCAGGCGCGCCGGGTGAGGGTCGCCGCGGTCGACCTCGACTCGCCGAGCCCCTTCGCCTCGTCGCTCCTGTTCTCGTTCATAGCGGCATACCTCTATGAGGCTGATGCCCCACTGGCGGAGCGGAGGGCGACGGCTCTCGCTCTCGACCGCGACCTTCTCCGTGAGCTCCTTGGCGAAGGAGAGCTGCGCGAGATGATCGACCCCGACGTGGTGGTGGCGGTCGAGTTGGAGCTCCAGCATCTGACGGACCGGCGGAGAGTCACGACTCCCGATGGAGTCCATGACCTGCTCAGGGATCTAGGTCCGATGACGGTGGCCGACATCGAAGTCAGATCCGAAGCCCTCTCCATACCGGGCACTCTCGACGACCTCGAGGCACAGCGCCGCGTCGTCAGGGTCACCGTTGCAGGGGTGGAGCGCTGGGCCGCGGTCGAAGACGTCTCGCGTCTACGCGACGCCCTCGGCGTGCAGCCGCCGGCCGGTGTGGCACACGTCTTCCTCGAACCGGTGGAAGACCCGTTGGGCGATGTCATCGGGCGGTATGCACGGACGCACGGCCCGTTCACGGCGAGCCACGCCGCAGACGCCCTCGCCATTCCCCCCGGGATCGTCGAGACCGTCCTCCGTCAGCTGGAGGCGCAGGGCCGGGTGGATGTCGGAGCCTTCCGACCGGGCGGAGCGGGCCGGGAGTGGGTCGATCGCGAAGTATTGAGACGGCTCAAGCGGCGCTCACTGGCCGTACTTCGGCGCGAGATCGAACCGGTGAGACCCTCATCGCTCGCTTCGTTCACCGTTGCCTGGCAGGGCGTGCGCGAGGAGCCGCCCCGGGGCCAGACAGCGCTGACCGATGCCGTGGCCAGGCTCACCGGGGCGATCATCCCCGCTTCGGTGCTGGAACGGGACGTCTTGGCCACACGTGTCGAAGACCCCGGGCCGATGCTCGATCGTCTCCTTCTCGAGGGGGACCTGGTCTGGGTCGGGCACGACGGTTTAGGGGTCTCCGACGGCAAACTCGCCCTCTATCCCCGCTCGGCCCTGGGCAGTCTCTGGCGCGGCCCTGGTGCGATAGCGGACACGGCTGAGTCGAACGCAATAGTCGGCTACCTGGAGAGTCGAGGAGCGAGTTTCTTCCGCGATATCTACAACGGAGCGGGCGGAGGCGATCCCGACCTGCTCCTCGAGCATCTCTGGGACCTGGTCTGGTCGGGCCACGTGACCAACGACACCCTCGCCCCGGTCCGGGCTCTCGCCGAGCGTAGGAACAGCAGGGGCGGGCGCAGACCGATGTCGTCCCAGTTCCCCGCCCACGCCGGCGGGCGATGGTCCCTCACCGGCCACCTGACACGCGGCGATGTCACCGACACCGAGCGTCACACCGCCTGGGCCCAGCTCCTCCTCGACCGCCATGGCCTCGTGACGCGGACCACGGTGCTGGCCGAGGGTTATCCCGGCGGCTTCAGCGCCCTGTACCCGGTGCTCTCCCACCTGGAAGAGACAGGGCGGGTGAGACGGGGATACTTCGTGGAGGGTCTGGGGGGCTCCCAGTTTGCCCTGCCCGGTGCCGTCGATCGACTCCGGGCCGACCCGGATCAAGGACTGACCGTCCTGGCAGCGACCGATCCGGCCAACCCATACGGTGCGGCACTCCCCTGGCCCGAGATCGATGCGGCCCGGCTCGCCAGAGATGCAGGCGCCTATGTGTTCCTCTGGGAAGGTGAGCTCATCGGGTTCCTCGACAAGGGCCGGCGCAATCTGACTGTGCTCGCCGAGGACACGTCGACCTACGGCTACCTTGGGCGGGGACTCTCGACGATCGCTTCCCGGCATCGTCGGACGACCGTCAACACTGTCAATGGCCGCCCTGCCCCCAAGTCCCCGCTAGCCCCGGCTCTGGTGGAATGGGGGTTCGCAACGGCTCCCAAGGGTCTGACCTATCGGGGCTGAACGGCGTATGTCTAAGACACCCGGCTCAGGATCTCGTAGGTCGTCGAACGGAGGGCGGGGCTCCTTCCGGCAGCCAGGATGACCTCCCGGAATTGACCGGGCGTCACCTCCTGGCCATGGGCTGCTCCTGCCGAACGGGTGATGATCTCGCCCATGAGCGTCCCGCCCAGGTCGTTGCAGCCGGCGTCGAGCAGACGCCGCCCACCATCCAGGCCGAGCTTGACCCACGACGCCTGGATGTTGGGCACCAGACCATCGAGCGCTATCCGGGAGACAGCGTGGATCAGCACCACCTCGTCCCAGGTCGGCCCGGGCCTCGACCTTCCCCGAAGGTAGATGGGTGAGCCCATGTGCACGAAGGGGAGCGGCACCACTTCGGTGAACCCCCCTGTCCGCCGCTGAATTGCCCTGATCACCTCGAGGTGATTGGCCCAGGAACGCGGGTGGTCGATGTGGCCGAACATGATCGTCGCCGTCGCCCGGAGCCCCAGCTCATGAGCCGTGATCATCACCTCAGCCCACTGCGAGGTCCGGATCTTGTCCGGGCAGAGGTGGGCCCGCACGTCGTCGTCCAGTATCTCGGCCGCCGTCCCAGGCAGTGTTCCCAGCCCTGCTGCCTTCAACTCTTCGAGGAAACGGCGCACCGGCATCCCGAGTGTCTCCGCTCCTTGCCAGACTTCGAGAGGAGTGAACCCGTGGATGTGCATATCGGGCAGCTTCTCCTTGATCGCCTCGACCACATCCACATAGAAGTTGCCGGTGAAGTCAGGGTGGATGCCCCCCTGCAGGGTCACCTCGGTGGCTCCCCGATCCCATGCTTCCTCAGCCCTGGCGACGATCTCGTCGAGACCCATCAGATAGGGCTCGCCTCTCAGGTTCAGGCTGCGCGGGCCCTTGGAGAAAGCACAGAACCCGCACCGGAAGTAACACAGGTTGGTGTAGTTGATGTTCCTGTTCACGATGAAGGTCACGACATCGCCCGCAGCCTTCTGACGAAGCACGTCGGCGACATGGGCGATGGCGTCCACCTGATCGCCCCGCGCCCGGAACAACGACTCGATTTCCTCTGTGCTCGGAGCGATGCCGTGCAGCGACCGTTCCAGGATCGGTGCCAGCTCTCCGGCCGAGTCGGGAAGAGGCGGAGCAGCACCGGCCAGCCACCTCCGATCGAGCCACTCGGCCGAGAAGCGGGCAACCGGGACCGGCGGGTCCATGTCCTTGCCGGGCGCCCACTCATAGCGAGGGCGGGCCACGCCGGATCCGTCGACCTGGCCCAGCCAGGCCGTGAAGACACCGGCCGGGAGGACCCTGCGTGCCTCATCCACCTCGACCCCCAGCGGGAACGCGGTGCGTTCCACCAGCGTGTGCCCGTGCAGGGCCTCCCTCAACTCCCCCACCCGTTCCACATCCCAATCCCGCAGCAGGAGATCTGTCGCCCCCTGCTCCACTGCCCGAACCGCCTGGCCTACGTCGTCGACGAACACCGAGATCGAGCACTCGAGCCCGGGAAGATTGGTGAGACCGGACATCGTGTGAGTGTCTGACCGGGCGGTTCGGACGAATCTGGCCCGGGACCGGGCCATCGCGTCGAGAACGATCTCACGCGGGCCCTCACCCAGGATCGTGATCCTCCACCCGGCTACACCGGCCTCGGCAAGGGCGAGGCCCTCTTCGGGTCCCACCGCCCACGCCGCGGGCTCTACGTCTGACTTCGTCCCCGCGAGCACGAGGACCCCGGCCGCGTGGCCCGCTGCCACCTCCTCCGCCGTCGGCGAAGACATCTCGATGGTGGTGGTCCCTTCACGGCGACGACTCGTCGCTGTCGGCTCTCCAAGCAGCTCGGCAGGCCGGACTCGCAAGAACGTGATGGCGGTCATTTCACTCCTGAGGTTGCCGGGGTCATGGCCAATCCGCTCGAGTCGGCAGCGGCCAGGACGTCTGGATAGAGGCCAGGGTCGATCCAATCTTGGTCGATGAACTCCGGATACACCGGAAGCCGGGCCCTCAGCGCGAATCCGGCCTTCTCGGTCCGGCCGCGCAGCTCATCGAGATGGGGCCAGGGTGCCTCGGGGTTGACCCAGTCGATGGTCAATGGCGAGACACCGCCCCAATCGTTGATACCGGCTTGGAGGTAGATCTCATACGCTTCGGTGAGATTCGGTGGCACCTGCACGTTCGCCTCGGGCCCGAGGATCCACCGCGCCAGAGCCACGACCCGGGCAAACCAGCGCGGGATCGGCTCGGCAGATCTCCGCATCGCCGTGTCGGCCTTTGCCCTGAAGTTCTGGATGATGACCTCCTGGATCGCCCCGGTGCGCTCAGCGAGACCCTTCAAGGCGAACAGTGAGGCGACGACGTCCTCTTGGGTCTCGCCGATGCCGACGAGGATCCCGGTGGTGAACGGCACCTTCATCCGCCCCGCCGACTCGATCGTGGCCACACGCAGGGACGGATCCTTGCTGAGAGTGCCGTGATGGGGCAATCCAGGCTCCATCAAACGAGGCGAGATGTTCTCCAGCATCATCCCCATCGAAGGATTGGTTGGGCGGAGCAGTCTCATGTCATCGTCGTCGAGCAACCCAGGGTTGGCGTGTGGAAACAGGGCGGTCTCGGAGCGGACCAGGGCCGACATCTCGGCCACATACTCGATGGTCGAGGTCAGGCCCTTGCCGGAGAGGAACTCTGCGGCTTGCGGCCAGCGCCGCTCGGGACGGTCCCCAAGGGTGAAGAGGGCCTCGGTGCAGCCGGCTTCATCCCCGGCTCGGGCAATCGCCAGCACCTCGTCCGGCTCCAGGTACACCCCCCCGGCCCCAGGCGGCTTGGCGAAGGTGCAATAGGTGCAACGGTCGCGGCAGAGCGTGGTCAGAGGGATGAACACCTTCCGACTGAAGGTGACGACCCGGCCCCGCCCCTCATCTCGCAAGGCGCGAGCGTGGTCGAAGAGCGGCCCGTCGTCTACGAGACCGGCCAGATAGCGAAGGGCGAGCTCAGGGTTGGGGCTCGGGTGGGTCATGGAGATCTGGGTCCGTGATCAGGCTATGCCCGACGAAGAGGCTTCGGTCATGCCCCCGTCAACCGGGAGAATGACGCCTGTCATCCAATCGGCTGCGGGGGAGGCCAGGAAGACGATGGCCCGTGCCACATCCTCAGGGGCACCGAGGCGCTGCAATGGGTGCATCTGCGCAGCCATCTCCTCGTCCTGCCACAACATCTCGGAGAGACGTGTCTTCACCACTGCCGGAGCCACCGCGTTGACCCTGATCGTCGGCGCCAGCTCCAAGGCGAGCTGGCGGGTCATGTGCACCAGACCCGCTTTCGAGATGTTGTAGGCACCGGTCACCGGGCTCGGTCGCAGACCACCCACCGAAGCGACGTTCACGATGGAGCCACCGTTCTTCTCCATCCAGGCCCGGTAGGCGGCGCGAACCCACAACAGCGGGGCACGCTGGTTGACCGCCCAGGTCTTGTCCAGGGCCCCGAGGTCCACTTCCATGAGACCACCCGCGGACGGGTTGGTTCCCGCGTTGTTGATCAGGATGTCACACGCGCCGAATCGCTCCAGCGTGCGAGCGACGGCCTCATCGGCCGCCTCCTCGGAGTCGGCTCGTGCCGCGAGCGCCAGCAGCCGGTCGGTGTCGACGCCGGCCGCGACCAGCTCCGCCTCGGCCGTCTCGAGGTTCTCCGGCTTCCGGGATGTGATCGTGATGCCCTCGGCACCGCTCCGAGCAAACTCGAGGGCCGTCGCCTGGCCGATGCCCCGGCTTGCCCCGGTGACGATCACGACCTTTCCCTCAACCGAGACTTCCACGATTCCTCCCATCTCCCTGGCTGGACCTCAATGGCCACCTCTCTTCACGCCCCCATATTTCATCCTGGTATCCGACAGCGCCGCGGCCCGTGACTCGTCGTCACCGATGCCGGCATCCACGACCTCTCCTACGAAGAGGGTGTGGGTCCCGAAGTCGATCGATTGGCGAACCTCACACTCCAGCCACGCGATCGCCTCCTCGAAGATGGGCACACCAGTCCGGCCCGGATGGATGGGCCGGTCGTTGAGCGAATCGCCCTCCCGGGTCGCCGGCTTGGAGAACTTGACGAACACGCGGGTGTCGTCCGACCGCCACAGGTTCACGCTGAAGGCGCCACCCTCGCGGATGAGACGGTGGGTGAGAGCCGAGTTCTCGACACCGACACCGACAAGGACAGGCTCCATCGACAGCTGAGTCACCCAGGACGCAGTCATCGCGTTCGACTCTTCCCCCGCAGCCGACCCGATGAGGGCCAGGGCGTTGGGGATCTTCCAGGTCACCTTGTTGAGTAGCTCGGGGTCCACGTCACTCGCACTGACAAAAGCGAAGGGGAAACCCTAATCTCCGCCAGGTGCGCATCCTGATCGCCACGACCGGGGTCCTTCCACCGGCTCCAGTCGCCGAGTTGTGCCGTCGATTGCACGGTGACGATGGGAGCGTGACCGTGATGACCGTGGTTCGGGTCCCGCGCTCCTTCCTCGAAGCGCTGGACGACGACATGCGTCGTTCCTTTCTCGATGAGTCGCCGATCGGCTCGTCCGACGCCGAGGCAAAAGCAGCGCGCTATCTGGAGGAGCGGGGGTTGAAGGCGGTCGAGCCGCTCGTCGCTGCACTCGAGGTTGCCGGCATGAAGGCGGAGGTGCGATTCGTCGAGGGAGACGACCCTTCCGAGGCGATCATCAACACTGCGGAGGACACCGGCTCCGAGTTGGTGATGATGGGAGCCACCCGCCGGCTGTTCACCGAGGAAGCGTGGCGGAGTGTCTCGGCCCGCGTCATGGACAAGTCGCATCTGCCCGTCCTGCTCGTCCCGGGAACCCGCTTCGAGGACACCCAGGAGATCCCGACACTGGAACTCTGAGCGAGGGCAACGTCGGCCGGCAATCAAAAGTGTCACACCCTGTCCATAGCTTGTTACCTATGAGCCTCTCTCAATGGTGTGAACACAAGCCCAACTGGGTGGGACGTGTTGCCGTCGCCGCGTGCGCCGACTGCGGTCGGGTCGATTGGTTCTCCGACACGGGACCGGTCGACAGCGCCGAGGCGATGGCCTACCTGTTCGGCAGCTTCGACCTGGTCGGTCATCTCGACGCCCTCGGGGCGCCGACCTCCAGCGTGCTCGCCTATGCGGCGCCATCGGCGAAGAAGCGGAAGAACCTCGACGCCCTTCCCAAGAATGTCTGGCTCGAGGTCGGGCCCAGGTTGTGGCTCGCCCACGACGGGGAGGTCCTCCTCCTCGCCACCGACCACCAGCTCCTGATCGAGAACCTGACCCGAGGAGCCTGATCAGGCCGACACCGCTTCGGTGAACTGGGTCTTGTACAGCGAGGCGTACAGGCCATTGGCAGCCACCAGTGATTGGTGGCTGCCACGCTCGACGATCCCCCCGTCGTCCAGCACGAGGATCTGATCGGCGGCGCGGACCGTCGAGAGCCGGTGGGCGATCACCAACGAGGTCCTCCCCTTTCTCAGCTTTTCCAGTGCTTCCTGGATGAGTGCCTCGGAGCGGGAGTCGAGGTGCGATGTCGCCTCGTCGAGGATCAGGATCTTCGGGTCCTCGAGGAGGACGCGGGCGATGGCGATTCGCTGCTTCTCACCACCGGAAAGCCGGTAGCCCCGCTCCCCGACGATGGTTTCGTAGCCGTCTCCCAGTTTCACGATCATGTCGTGGATGTTGGCTGCCCGAGCAGCCTCCTCGATCTCCTCCTGTGTCGCCTCCGGCTTGGCATACCGGAGGTTGGCCGCGATGGTGTCGTGGAATAGGTAAGTCTCCTGGGTGACCACCCCGATCGTCGTGGCCAGATCCCGCAGCGCTACCGCCCTGACGTCATGGCCATCGATCAGCACCGAGCCCTCCGTCACGTCATACAGTCTCGGCACGAGATACGAGATGGTCGTCTTGCCTGCACCCGAAGGACCGACGAGGGCCGTGAGTGTTCCCGGCTCTGCCACGAAGCTCACTCGACGCAGGGCCCACTCGCGGGTCGAAGCCCGATCGACTGTGGTCAGATCCTCATCACGGCTCGATCGCCAGAATCGCTTCACGGCTTCGAGCCCCTCCGGGCCGCCGCTCTGGTACCGGAAGGAGACGTCGACGAACTGGACTCTGCCCGATGCCGTGCTCAAGGGCTCCGGTAGCACCGGGTCCGGTATGTCGGGCTCGAGGTCGAGGACTTCGAAGACCCGCTCGAAGGAGACCAGGGAGGTGGCGAACTCGACCCGCGAGTTCGAGATTGCCGAGAGCGGGCCGTAGAGCTGGGGCAGCAGCATCGCGAACATCATGATCGTGCCCGTGGTGATGTTCCCGTTGATCACCATCATTCCGCCCGCCCAGAAGACCGCCGCCGTGCCGGCGGCCGAGACCAGCCCGATGGCCGCGAAGAAACCCCGACCGACCATCGCCCGTTTCACCCCGTAGTCCCGGACCATGGCAGCCTCGTGACCGAACTTCTCTGCCTCCTCACCCCATCGCCCGAACAGACGAACCAGGAGGGCGCCGCTGACGTTGAACGCCTCCTGCAGGATCCCCGACAACCTGGCGCTGTGGTCCATCTGCTCCTGTGTGATCCTTCGAAGCACCTTGGCCACCCGCCGGGCCGGGATGACGAACAAAGGCAACGCCGCCACCGCAAGCAGGGTCAGCCGCCATTCCGCCCGGAGCATCACCACCAGGATGAACACCACCGAGACGATGTTGGAGAGAATCGTGACGAAGGTCCCGGTGATGGCTGACTGGGCCCCCACCACATCGGTGTTGAGGCGGTTCATCAGCTCGCCGGTCTTGGTGGCGGTGAAGAACCTCAGCGACATCCGCTGCAGGTGGGAGAAGAGCTCCCGCCGCAGGTCAAAGATGATTCCCTCACCAACCGTCGAAGACCACCAGCGCTGCGCCACCCCCACGAGGGCACTGATCAAGGGGACCAGGATCATCCCCGCACCGAGGAGGGTCAGCATCGCGATGTCCTTGTTCTCGATCGCCACATCGACGAGCTGGCGGATCAGGATCGCCGGGACCACGCCCAGCCCGGAGATGATGAAGATCGTGACCAGTATCCCCAGCAAGCCTCCGAGATAGGGACGCCCGTAGGACCAGATACGGCGAAGCAGGGCACGATCGATGTCGGGTCGGTCCTGCTCCTCGTCGTACTGCAGATAGCTCCACCAGCCACCGGAGTGGTAGATGCGCAGCCTCCTCTATTCGGGTTGGGCCGAAGGTTATCCCGGGGGGGTCTGTAGATCGGCGAGGGGGACCAGTTCGGTCGCCATTTCCTGGAGTGCTGCGAGCCCCACGAACGACCGCCCGAACAGCTCGTAGCGGTAATCCCCATCGAACCAGACCACGGTGCTGCCATTGGACGCATCGAGCGTCCAGATCGGGAGCCCGTCGATGGTGGTCACGTTGCACACTTCGGTGGTCCGTTCTGCGAACCGGGTGCAGGAGATCTCGGCACTCGGTGTGGCGACCTCTGCCGCGGCAGCCGCATCGAGTGAGACCCGCAAGACCACCATCTGCGCAACCGAGCGAGACCTCGTGTAGGGCTCCGAGGACCAGATTCCGAACGCCGCCACAGGGTCGGCGGACAGGTTGCCGTCGTTGTCGAAGACGATCTGAGACGTCACATACTCCGAGAGATAGGGGGTGGAAGCGGGGAACATGATGTCCGGCGCCAGGGCGACTATCTCCTCCCTGCTCGCCTGCACGAACAGGTCACCGGCCCTCCGATCGAAGATCGCGTCACGCAACGCCTCCGGGTCGTCGAGCAACTCCCCCCCGATATCGTCGTTGAACCACTTGAGGATGGATGAGCTGATCACGATCGGGACCGTGGTCGGCACGGTCGTCGTGGTGATGACCGTCGGCTCCCCGATCCAGCCAGAGCTGCGCTGACCGAGCGAGCCCAGGGGCGCGTCTCCACACGCGGCCAGCAGGAGGACCCCTATCAGCGCTGTGGTGCGGGCCCGTCTACGCACGCTCCCTCCGGGATTTGGCTGCATCGATTCGCCTTCATAACGAACAAACCCGCCCTGACCGTTCCGGCGTCGTGAGCGGGTCCACTGACGGTAACACCGAGTTCCTTATCCTCCTGGCTGTGAGGCGATTCACACTGGTCACCGACCACTTCCACCAGCACCTGGCTCTCGACGTCGCGGTGAGCCACGCCACGCTGAACGCGGTGGCCCGAGGGGAGATCGGCGAAGTGCTTCGGATCCACGCTCCGCTCCCTGTTGTCGCCTTCGGTCGGGCGGACCGGGTCCAGGCCCGCTACCCACAGGCGGTGCGTGCGGCAGGTGCTCACGGATTCGGGGCAATCGAGCGCCTTTCGGGGGGACGAGCGGCTGTGTTCCACGAGGCGACCCTGGCATTTGCCTGGGCCATCCCCGAGGAGGACCCGCGCTCCGGGATCAGAGAGAGATTCCAGACGGTTGCCGAAGTCATGGCTGCCGCCTTCGAGAGTCTCGGCATCGACGCCCGTATCGGGGAGTTGCCCGGCGAGTATTGCCCTGGTGAGTGGTCGGTCAACGTGGGAGGCAAGGTCAAGGTGATGGGCGTCGGTCAGCGGCTGATCAAGGGCGCCGCCCATCTGGGCGGGGTCGTCGTCGTCGACGACGGGGATCGAATCCGCGACGTGCTGATTCCGGTGTATCGCGCCCTCGACCTGGATTGGGACCCGCGGACCTCCGGCGCCCTCGCAGACCGGGCCCCGGGACTCGACACCGGCAGGGTGACGGCCGCGATCATCGACGCAACATCCCGCCGATTCGATCTCGAGCCGGGACATCTCCCCCAGTCCGTCATCGATGATGCCACGGGCCTTCTCCCCGATCACCTGCCGCAGGTGGCGTGATGCGCGTCCTCGTCCTGAACGGCCCCAACCTCAACCTGCTCGGTACCCGTGAGCCAGAGGTCTACGGCAACACCACACTGGCCGATCTCGAAGGCAAGATCTCGTCCTGGGCCGGGAAACTCGGGGTGGAGGCCTCCTTTCACCAGTCCAACCACGAAGGGGCTCTCGTCGATGCGATCCAGAGTGCGGCCGGCGTCGACGGGATCGTGATCAACCCGGGGGCTCTCACCCACACCTCCCGGTCGATCGGCGATGCGATACGAGCGGTCGGCGCCCCCGCTGTCGAGGTCCACATCTCCAACGTGAAGGATCGAGAGCCATGGCGCGCGGTTTCGCTTGTCTCCGACGCCTGCGCCCTGACCATCTATGGGAGGGGTTTCGAGGGGTATCGGGACGCCCTCCGCCATCTGGTCAATCGGGCAGCCATGCCCTTCGTGACCTCGCGGTACGGGCCGCACCCGGACAATGTCGCCGACCTACGCGACCCGGACGAAGCAAAGGGACTGGTGTTGCTGGTGCATGGCGGTTTCTGGCGCAGGCCATACGAGCGAGATGGCATGGAGAGCATTGCCGTCGACCTCGGCCGACGCGGCTTCTCGACCCTGAACCTCGAGTATCGCCGTCTCGGAGCCGGCGGTGGCTGGCCCGGATCGGCCCACGATGTCCTCTCCGCGCTGAGTTGGGCTCGCCAGACCGAAGGGCTGGCGGCGCTGCCATCAGTGATGATCGGGCACTCCGCCGGGGGCCAGATGGCCCTTTGGGCGGCAACCCGGCCAAGCGACCGGCCGATCGACCTCGTCGTCGGGCTCGGCGCGGTCACCGATCTGAGGTCCCTCGCCGACTCGGCCGGCAATGGGAGTCTCGAGGCGGGCCTGCTCCTGGAGAGGGGGGCGCCGGCCACGGTGCATGCCCTGCCCGGCAAGACCCTGTTGGTGCACGGGGCCGATGACGACCTGGTGCCGCTCTCCCACGCCACATCACTCCGTCCCGAGGCCGAGATCCTGGTCGTCGAAGGCATGGGCCATTTCAGCGTCCTCGACCCCGAGCGCGAGCATTGGCCGCCTGTCGTGGCAGCGATCGAGGCCGCCGTCTCCTAGCCGACCCCAGTTGACCTGGTTCAGCTGAGGATGTAGCGCTCGCGCAGCAGTCTGGTCGTCCGCGCCGGCAAGACTCCGGCACCGAGGAGCTCTTCGACGGTCACGTAGGAGAAGGTCGATTGGTCCAGGAGTAGATCGTGGTACGAGGCACAAGCCTCGGCGAAATCCAGGTTGCCGGCCGGGTAGACGACCACGTAACGGCCCCAGCCCCACGTGCCACTCGGGTGCTGGAGCATCGACAGCAGCAGCAAGTGACTGAGCCACATCTCCAACAGCTTCGTCCCGTTGACCGCCTCGAGAGCCCCCGGACCGAAGATGCCCGACTTCTCGGCAACCTCCAAATAGCGAGCGAGGCGTTCCGGCTTGGGAAGCTCCCGCTGGATCCGCTCGTGGTACTTGGTGCTGAGGCCAATGATCCCATTCGTCCCGTCGTCATGGTCGAGCACGAACGCCACGTCGAGCGCGCTCAGATTCCCGATGTATGCGGGATCGAACCTTCCCGGCGAGTGAGCGAACCGGACGTGGCTCACACTGCCCGACACGTCCGGCCACCAGGCATGAACGGCCAGGTCGGCGAACCCGACGTCGACGGCCAGGTCACCGAACATGTTGAAGGACATGGCCGTTGACGACAGGAGGTCGGCCCACAGTCGCTGGTGATCGAAGCTCTGGTGGGGTTCGGTGATGGACGTTCGGGCCTTCGCCGCAGCCAATGCGGCGCTGGTGAGGAAAGTCGCACCGGTGTCTCGGGCGTAGTCGAGGGGTAGACGACTCCCGACGAGTCGCACCGGCCCACCATTCGTTCTGGGGACGATCGGGTGCGAGCCGATGGGGTGCCCGTTGGCCTCCCGCCATTTCGCCTGGTGATAGCGGAGCCGCTGCCGGAACTGGGTCATCGCCGATCGGCCGGCCCGATCGGCCGCTTCCCACCAACAGTGCGCAGCCTCGAGCTCCTGCTTGGTGAGGGTCGCACCATGACGAGATCGTAGGCCCGGATCACACCAGCAGACTTATCCCCAGATCGATTCGACGCAGTTGTGCAAAGTTCGGTAGGGTTTTCGACGTTGGCGTGGGCTCTGGCGCCCACGGTGGAGTCACCTCAATATGCGTTTGAGACGCCTTTCGTTTATCGCTGGATGGGCGGCAGTCGCACTTCTGGCGGTAGCCGGCTTCGCGGCGTTCGGTACTTCGGGCAGTACCCAAGCCGACCCTGGCTCCGACGCGCCCGCAGCCAGCCTGGGTCATGATGCAGGAACCCGTGCCGGGCTCGTCTTTGCGCAGCTGTCCGCCGACCCCGCCGCTGTTGAGCCCGATTCGCAGGAGTCCGCAGCGACGTCGCTCACCACCGATGAGGGAGAGGAAGATACGTCGAGCCTTTCCGCCTCTCCGGGGACCATCGCAGAAGCAGGATGGCTGTCCCAGGTACAGGTTCGGGCCCTGGCTGCCAAGTACTTCGCGGTCGAGGACGTCAACCGAGCGGTCAGAGTCGCCTGGTGTGAGTCCCGGTTCGACCCCAACTCGTCCAATCTCAGAACCGGGGCCGTCGGCCTCTTCCAGCACCTTCCCCGCTACTGGGCGGAGCGAGCCGAGAATGCCGGGTTCCCCAATTCCGACCCCAGCGACCCTGAGGCCTCGACCGCCGCGGCCGCGTGGGCTGTCTACCACGGCGGCGGTTGGGACACCTTCGCCTGCCGGGGCTGAGCAATCAGGCTGGAACCCGTCGGCGAGCCCCGGCGGCCCTGACTGCTCTCGCTCTCGTGACCACGGCCTGCGCCTAGACGCCACCTGAGCGGCAACCACCGCCCGACGTGATCGAAACAGATTAGGACCGGAGCCGGGCTTCGTAAGCAGTGCCGGAGGTTCTCGTGATCAGTAGGACTTAACTGTGTCCAGTGAGCCTGTTGCGCGACCCACCGCCCGGGTCTATCTTCCGTGACGTGGTGAACCCGGCTATCAGGCATCTGGTGATGCGCGCCAACGAGGCGCAATTCGAGACTCCCTCGATGATGGCTGCGCACAGCTCGGGTTTCGAGCGCTGGTCCATGGTGGACGACACCACTCCCGGAGCGGTGCACACCGGATTCGGGGTCAGCCGCCTCGAGCCCGAAGGCAGGATCCACGACCACGTGCACTCCTTCGAGGAGACCTTCTACGTCCTGGAAGGGACCGTGGTGGTGGAGACTCCCGAGGCTGCGGTGGAGCTGAGGCCAGGTGACTACGGGATGATCCCGATCGGCGTGCCCCACTCGTGGCGGAACGTCGCCGGAGAGTCGGCTCGGTGGGCAGATCTCTTCGCTCCTCAGCCCAGACCCTGGTTCGAGGGCGACACCTACTTCGTCCCCTCGTCGTCGGAGCGCCCACCGATGAGTGTCGACCCGAGGGATCCCCGGACCCGGTCGTTCGGTCACATCGATCCCGACAACATGAACCCGGGCAAGCAGACCCAGGACATGCTGGCAGTGTCGGCAAGCATGAGGACGGCCCTGCTCGTCTACTCCGGGATCACGGTGAAGATGATGTCGGACACAGACCTGGGTGCCCAGCTATCCACAATGTTCATGGTCCAGTATGAGCCCAGGGGTCTGGCCGGCGCCCACGACCATCCACTGGAGGAGACTTATCTCATACTGGACGGTGAAGTGGACGCCGTCTTCGACGGGGAGCGCTACCGGCTGAAGCCGGGAGATGTGGCCTTCGCGGGCGTGGGGGCAGTCCACGAGTTCTCCAACCCGACCGATACCACTGTCCGATGGCTGGAGACCCAGTCCCCGGGGCCGCCAGCACGACACTCATACCGGTTCGCCCGCGATTGGAAGTACCTGACCGAGAGGCTCGCCGAGCGCTGAGCCGCTCCCCGAGTCAGCCGCTCTCGATCGAGAGCAGGTCATATGCCACCGCGAACCCCGGGTTCGCAGCGCCACAGGTGAGGTAGACCCCGTCCGGAAGGGAACGAGCCCCCACCACCACCGATCGGGCGCCACCGTCAGGACAGAGGAAGACGACCTCGGCGTGGTGTGGATCGGATCGGCGGTAGTCGACTACCTCCACATCGTTGAACCCGGCCAGATGCAGCGATTCCCTGAGGAAGTGCTCGGCTGCCTGCACCATGCGGGGCTGGCTGCTCCTTCCACGGTGGTGACGGAGGTCGAGTCTCCCCGACTCGTACAGGTCGACCAGACCTCTGGCAGCCTCCCCCTCGACCCTCCCGAAGTAGTCCCCACGTGGCAGCACGACGAGATTCCCCGCGAAGCGGTCCCCACCGACATGGGAGACCTCCCACGTCTGGTCGGGTCGGTGCTCGGAGAGGGAGCGGAACAGCGGCCTTCCCCTGTCCGCGCAGCAGATGTCGTGCCGACCGTGGGTGCAGACGAGGTAGATGGGGTGATCGACTTCGGCCCCGAAATCGGGAGGGCGCCCTCTGGCGAGCGCTTCGAGATCGAGATCGATGAGTTCGGACGGCTCCGTCACGGCGCCGGCTCTGATCACAGGCGGGCGGCCATTGCCACCGGAGTGCGCCAGGAAGACCGTCAGATCTCGACCCTGGGTCGACCTTCGCCGGATGAGCAGGACGCGGATCCTCAATCTCTCCGCCTCACTCAAGAGGGGGGTGGTGTGCTCGAAGGGGAACCCGCTGTCGGCCAGTGCGTCGGGCCCCCAGGCGCCTGGCTGCTCGATCAACAGCCACGAATCGACCAGCGACGCCGTTGCGAACAGGGGCTCTTCTCGCGCCAGGGATTCGGCCGAGCACCTGGGCCGACCCGGGATCACTCGACGACCTCGAGCAGCCCTTCCACTACGAGACGTCGCACGAGGACGAGCCGGCCAGGACCGTCGAGATAGACGGCCAGATCGCCGACCGTCAGTCGTTCGGCATCGATGATCGCGCTCATCGCCGGCTCCAGCCATTCGGGCATACGCAGCTCCCTGTCCCCAAGCAGAACCGCCAAACCCCCGGCAGCCGGCTCCAGAGCACACATGGCGCCGGGGCGTATCCGCACCACCGACCCGTCGGTGAGGGCGTCGAGGGCGAGCAATCGGTGGATTTGCCCCCGGAGCACCGGCTGACGAGTGGTGAGGAACCTTCGTCTGAGACGGTCTGTGACGACCACGGCATCAGCCTTGGCAATGAGGGAGCCGAGCTCGGTCAGACGATCCTCGACGGCCTGGCGGAACGCGTCCGGATGGTCGGCGAAGCGCAGCGGAAGTGGCTCCCCGAGCGTCGGGTTCTCCTGGACCAGTCTCAATGCCTCGGTCAGTGCCGATGCCCAGGTGAGGCTGAGTATCCCGATCGTGACATGCACCGACGCCTGCTCCTGGGTGCTGGCCGAGTGCGGGAAACCCGAAGGGATGTACATGGAGTGGCCGGGTGCGATCCCGGCGTTGATGAGTGGCGGGCGGGTCGGGGGCAGGTCGTGCCGCTCGTGCACCTGCCACCGCTTCGTGCCGTGCGACTGGAGCACGAAGACGTCGTGCTCGTCCTCATGGGCGTCGAAGCCTTGGGACCCCGGTGGTGTGATGTAGGCGTTGGCCTGGACCGGGTGCCCGAGCGCCTGCTCCAATTGTCGGCAGAAGAGTGCGAGCGGCTGCCAGTAGCGGTGCATGCCCTGAAAGACAATCGTCGCTCCAGCCGCGAATTCAGAGAACACGGCGCGGGCGTCCAGCACTCCGGATGCGGCTTCTGATCCGGTTCGGGTCGTCTTGGTGTAACTCCCGGCAGGAAGGGTCTTGCCATCCCTCACCAGCCTGAAAGCGGGGAGACGGAGACCCATCGAGGAGACGATGTAGTCGACGTCGTCGAGCGAGAGAAGGTCGGCGAACCCACGATCGTCATCAGCTGACCTGAGCAGCGGGCGTCTGCCCCAGAGCTCGGCGGCAAAGACATCTGGATTGCCGACACAACGGGAGAGCGCCGTCAGACCCCGGGCGTCGGTTGGAGCATTCCCGGCGTGCAGGGTCAGGTGTCCTGGGAGTCCGTGTCCGTGGTGTCTACCCGGTCGGTGTCGGTGGTGTCCACACCGTCCGCATCGGTCGTGTCCACACCATCGGTATCCGTGGTGTCCACACCGTCCGTATCCGTGGTGTCCACACCGTCCGTGTCCGTGGTGTCCACACCATCGGTGTCGGGATCCGTGCTGTCGGTGTCGCGGGTGCTCGCCTTGCCGGTGCCTCCGCCGACGATCCGAATGTCTTCATCACGCAGCGTGCCGACAGCTCGCTCGTCTTCGGTCATGACTTCCCCTTGTGGTCGGTGACGATTCGCTCTCGAGGAGGGTACTCGTCGCCCCAAAGCTGTGGCCCTCCGGCCTTCGGATGGCCACCTTGAGCGTCGTGCCGATGAGATCGCCGCGGACAAACGGCCCGACCTGCAGGATCTCGGGTCAGTCTGAGCCCGCCAGGACCTCGGTCCGGGCTCGGACGATCGAGTCGACTGTGAGATCGACGTCAGCCTCGGTGGTGGACCAATTGGATACCGAGACGCGAAGCAGACGTCGTCCCCGCCAGGTGGTGGCCCCGAGCCAGACCGTCGCTTCTTCCTGCACCCGTCGCTCCACACGGTGGGTGACATCGCCGTCGCCGACGTGGACCAGGACCTGATTGAGCACCACATCGTTGACCACATCGACACCGTCCACCTGGTCGAGAGCCGCAGCGAGACGACGGGCCAGCGAACAGCAACGATCGACCAGTTCGACGACGCCGACCCGTCCGAGTGAGCGCAGGGCGGCCCAGGTGGCGAAGCCCCTGGCCCGACGCGAGGAGTCGGGCACGAAATCACCACCACCGAACTCGCGGCCGGCCACCTGACCGGTCAGGTAGTCGGCGGTGTAGGCCATCGACGTAGCGTGGACGTCGGGATCGGCGCAGAAGGCGTAGCCAGAGTCGTAGGGCACGTTCAGCCACTTGTGACCGTCACACCCCCATGAGTCGGCCAGTTCGACACCTGCGGTGAGGTGGGCGGTCCGGGGGCTGGCCCCTGCCCACAGCCCGAAGGCGCCGTCGACATGGAGCCAGGCTCCCACCGATCGGGCAGCCTCCGCAACTGCGGTCAGATCGTCGAACGCGCCGGTGTTGACGTTGCCCGACTGTGCGCAGACGATGGTTGGCCCCTCCCAACCCGAGCCGAGGATCCGGGCCAGCGCAGGCGCATCCATAGCGCCGTCGGGCCGAGCCGGGACTTCGAACACCGAGCTCTCCCCCAGCCCGAGGAGGCGAAGGGAGCGGTCGATGGTGCCGTGTCTCTCCGCCCCAGCCACGACCCTGACCGGCGGAGCGCCGATCAAACCGTCACGTCCGACGTCCCAGCCATGGTCCTTGAGGACACGCCACCGACCCGCTGCCAGACCCACCGTATTCGCCCCTTGGGCGCCGGTGACGAACCCAACCGAGGCGGACGTGGGAATGTTGAGCAGTTGCTTCAGCCAGTTGCCGGCCACGTCCTCGAACGCCAGCGCGGCAGGCGAGGTTGCCTCGTTGAATGCAACCTGATCCCAACCCACTGCCATCATCTCGGCCAGGAGAGCGGCGTCCAATGAGCCGCCGATGACGAACCCGAAATAGCGGGGCCCGTCCGAGGTCATCAACCCGGGCGTGGCCTTGGACACCAATTCATCGAGGACGACGTCTGCGCTCTCTCCCATCGCCGGCAGGTCCTGGTCGAGGTCTCCGCGGACTTCCTTCCGGGTCGAGACCGGTGTTACTCGCGCATCAGGGAGACCCTCCCGGTAGTCGGCGATGAGGTCGGCGGTGCGGTGAAGAGCGGAGCGCAGGTCATCCATGCGCCAAACCTATCCGCGTCACCCGACGACACCGGCATCAACAGGCCCGAACGGGCAGGGCTCGTCCCCGCGGGCGTCAGCCGGGCTTCCGACCCACCAACCATGCCACGCCGTCGGCCTCGCCCCGGGCAGCGACTTCGAGCTCCCGGAACGCTCGATTCAACTCGCCCGGTCGTGTACGAAAACGACCAGGAGTGGCACCGACCTCGCTCAGCGCGGCGACCGCCAGCAGGCCCCCGGGCTCGAGCCGGTTGATCATCGCCTCGTCGAGACGCGGGTCACGGAACCGATGACAGAGGAGGAGGTCGACCGGTGGGCCCTCGGGAAGCCCACTGTCCAGATCGTGCACCTCGAAGCGACATCGGTTGGAGACACCGTGGAGGGAAGCCAATCGCCGAGCCAGGTCGATCGCCACCGATGAGACATCGACCCCAAGCACCTCCATCCCACGGAGGGCGAGCCAGACAGCAGCGCGCCCGGGGCCACAGGCGATGTCGAGGGCGCGGCCCTCGACCGGGAACAAGTGGGCGACGGCAGCGAGTGTCGGTGGTGGGCCAGGCTGGTTTTCGTGAGCCACTCCGTCTTCGGAATAGCGATCGTCCCAGTCTCGGCGATCCTGCTCGCTCATGACCTGGTGACAGTACGGGACCTCGACGCGGCCACCGAATACTCTCGTGCTCATTGGTCGGAGGCACCATTTGAGAGAAACCGTCATCGAGCACTTCCGGTCCATGGCGGAAGGCCATCGCCAGCTGGCCGAGATGTTGCCTCCCAACGCGTTCGAACGGTCCCTGACCGACCGGGCCAACACGATCGGTGCTCAGTTCTGGTGTGTGGTGGGTGCGCGGGAGAGCTACACGAGGGCGATCGAAAACGGCGAGTGGGCCGGCTTCGACTGTTCGCTTTCCGGCCGTGACATCTCCGACCAGGGCAAAGTCGTCGCGGCACTGACTGAATCGGAACGTGCCTTCGACGACATCCTCCCAGGGATCGATTGGACTCCTGTGCGTGACGAGCTCCTGCTCGACTTGCTGGAGCATGAGGCCCAACACCAAGGCCAGTTGATCAGGTTCATCTACGGGCTGGGCTACCGGTTCCCCGATTGGTGGGCCAGACGCTGGGCACTGGACAGCTAGCGACCGCCCTTTTGCCGGTTGGCGCGAACGAGTTCGACGGTGAAACGTCTCGGGTACGCGTGCGTCATCGAAAGTCCCTCGACTGAACCGTTTGCACCCCGATCGGCTCGAAGTCCCGGGCCACGATGTTGGTCACCCCGTCGTGGTACTCCAGCCGGCCGTGGATGATCAGTGCAGGGCTCTTCCGGACCACCAGACGGTGCTTCGCCCAGACATCGGGCAGCACGACGATGTTGAGCAACCCGGTCTCGTCCTCCAGGTTGAGGAAGTAGACACCTTTGGCCGTACCGGGTCGTTGTCGGTGGGTGACCACACCCGCCACCTTTATCCGTGATCCGTTGCGTTGCATGTCGAGGGCCTGGGCAGCGGTGACACATCCATCCAGTCGATCGCGGACGAAGCTCATCGGGTGACGGTTGGAGACCCCGGTCGACCACAGGTCGGCGCGGTGCTCCTCCTCGGGCCCCATCCCCGGCAAGGCCGGCGCCTCCACTCCCGGTGACAGCGCCAGCCGCTCCGGGTCGATCTCGGCCAGAGCCCCGGCCGCCCACATCCCCTCCCGACGCCCCAGTCCGATCGACTCCAGGGCGCCGGATACGGCCAGACCCTCCAGGGCCTCCACCCCAAGTCCGGTCCGGGATGCCAGGTCCTCGGGACTGGTGAACTCCCCGCCCAGGATCCGGGCAGCCTCGATACGGGTCACCTCCCTCTCCCCCAGGCCCCTCACATAGCGCAAGCCCATCCGCACACCGACTGGTGGCCGGATCGGATCGTCGATGGTGCCTCTCCCTCGCCGCCAGCTCTCCCCCAGATAGGCGACCACATCGTTCGGGTCGGCTTCGATCGGCTCGATCGTGCAGTCGTGCCAGGAGACGTTGACATCCGGGCCGACGACCACAACCCCGTGCCGCTGGGCATCCTGGACCAGGGAGTTGGGGCTGTAGAAGCCCATCGGCTGGGCGTTGAGCAGACCGGCCAGGTACTCGGCGGGGTAGTGGAACCGGAGCCAGGCCGACATGTAGACGATATATGCGAAGCTGACCGAGTGGCTCTCGGGAAAGCCAAAGGCCGAGAAGCCCTGGAGCTTCTCCCAGATCTCGTCGGCAGCGTCACCGATGATCCCGTTGCCTGCCATCCCGACATAGACCTCCTCCCTGAGCTTTCCCATCGCCTTCTCCGAGCGTTTGTGGGTCATCGCCTGACGGAGCCGGTCGGCCTGACCCCCATTGAACCCGGCGCACACCCGGGCCAGCTCCATCAACTGCTCCTGGAAGATGGGAACACCGAGCGTCTTCTTCAGGATGGGCTCGGCAGAGGTATGCGGGTAACGGACCGGCTCCTCCCCGTTGCGCCTGCGTAGATAGGGGTGGACCGACTGCCCCTGGATCGGGCCGGGGCGGATCAGGGCCACCTCCACCGCGAGGTCGTAGAAGGTCTTCGGCTTCATCTTGGGCAGGGTCGCCATCTGCGCCCGTGACTCGATCTGGAAGATGCCCACGGTGTCGGAGCGGGTGATGGAGCGGTAGATGGCCTGCTCCTGAGGGATGACAGCCAGGTCGATGTCGATACCGTGCGTGTCCTCGATCATGTCGTGAGCGAGATGGAGGGCGTTCAGCATCCCCAATCCGAGCAGGTCGAATTTGACGATCCCCACCGCCGCCGAGTCGTCCTTGTCCCACTGGAGGACCGTCCGCCCCTCCAGCCGACCCCACTCCAAGGGGACCACCTGCCACAAGGGGCGGTCGGCGATCACCATCCCCCCCGAGTGGATCCCAAGGTGCCGGGGATAGCCGTCGAGCCGCCAGCAGATGTCGTAGATCATCTCCGCGGTCATCCCCTCGGGCAGTGGCGAGTCGAGACGGATCTGGCCCGGGTCCCTGGTGTCGACATACTTGGAGAGGCCATCGACCTGGGCTTGGGTGAAACCGAACGTCTTGGCCACGTCCCGCAGCACCGACTTGGCCCGGTAGGTGACCACATTGGCCACCATCGCCGCCCGCTCCCGACCGTACTTGCGATAGCAGTACTGGATCACCTCCTCCCGCCGGTCCGCCTCGAAGTCGATGTCGATGTCGGGAGGCCGTCCCCGCTCCTCGGAGAGGAAGCGCTCGAAGGGGAGGTGAAGCCGGATCGGGTCGACCCTGGTCAATCCGAGGCAACGACATACCGCGGAATCGGCGCCGGATCCCCGGATCTGGCAATAGATGTCCTGGGACCGGGCGAAGTCGACCAGATCCTTGACCACCAAGAAGTAACCGGGGAAGCCGAGCCGCTCGATGATGTCCAGCTCGTGCTCGAGACGACGCCGGGCCCGGGGGTCGATCCCATCCTCGCTACCCGCATAGACCTCCCGCGCCCCCTCCCAGGTGAGATAGCGGAGATACTCCATCTCGTCGCGGAAGTGGCCGGGCATGGGGAAATCGGGGAGGTTGGGTGCAACCAGGCCGAGATCGAAGGCAAGCCGTCGCCCTAACTCCACGCTTCTCGCCACTGCTCCCGGATATCGGACGAAACGCCGGGCCATCTCCACAGGGTGCTTCAAGTACCGCTCGTCGCTGGCCGGCCTGAATCCGTCGGCTGCGGCAAGGGTTCGTCTGCCCCCGATGGCAGCCAGCACCTCGGAGAGATAGGCGTCCCTACGGTCGTGATAGTGGGTCTGGTTGGTTGCCACCGTGGGCAGGGAGAGCTTTTGGGCAACCTCCCACATCAGGTCGTTACGGGGATCATCTTCGGGCATTCCGTGATGCCACAGCTCGAGGTGGAGCCGGGCACCGAACAGCTCTCGAAGCCGGGAAGCCTCGCGGATGGTCGCTCCCAGGTCGTGCCGTGCCGCCGCCTCGGGCACCGCACCGGCATGGCAACCGGTCAGGACATGGATGTCTTGGTTCTGGGCCGACGCGGCCAGGTCGTCCCAGGTGTAGACCGGGTGGTCCTTCTCCCCCCGCATCTGGGCCTTGGTGACCAGATGCGAGAGACTGCGATACCCGTCGGGAGAGCCGGCGAGCAGGACCAGGTGATCTGACTCGGGGAGATTGGTCGGCTTGGCCCCGTGGGCCGTGACGCTGCGCCCCCGACGCAGCCGACCCTGCCCCCCCTTGCTCCTGGCGTGACGATGCTGGTCCCATTCCTGGGCTCCTGCCACAGGATCGGCGGGACCAACCGGGTTGGCTTCGAGACCGATCTCCACCCCGTAGATCGCGGGCAACCCGGTCTCCTTGGCCGCCTGCCAGAAGCGGGACACTCCGTAGAAACCATCGTGGTCCGTGACCGCCAATGCCACATAGCCGAGATCGACTGCCCGCTCCACCAGATCTTCGGGGTGGGAGGCTCCGTCGAGGAAGGAGAAGTTGGTGTGACAGTGAAGCTCGGCGTACCCGCTCACCTACCACACTATATCGAACGTATGTTCGACGCGAGCCGCGCCGACGCCGAATGAGCCCGGGTTACAGGTAATGGTCCGGACTTCCCCGAGGCGGGACCTTCCGTCTACGTACCGCTCAACGAGAAGTGCATCCAGTCTTTGAGCGAGCTCCAGTTCCCACCCCATCCCCAGCCGATCCCGCCAAATGACTCGGTAACCACGTCGCCGGGGACGATCATCCCCACCCGGACGGTGTCGCGATCGGTGTAGGCGGAGGCCAGTTCGGGAAGGACCAGGTCACCTTTCAGATACGGGTTGTGGAACGGGTTGACGTCGACGGCGAATCCGTAGGCATGCTGCGACCAGGACTCCGACCCCACTGCCGGCCGGCACACGAACGACGTGGTGTCGTTCCAGTCCCCGGTGGGGTGGGCGTCGATCTCCTCCTTGGTTATGACCCGCATCTGCTCTATCGGAAAGCGCGCCTCGTGCAGATCGCGGAACACCTCGACAACCTGCTCCGCCACCGACGTGTTGACGATCATCTCTCCGGTGTGGAACTTCTGATCGAAACCGAAGTGGCTCATGGTCAGATAGGAGAGCTCATCGAGGGTCACCGGGCACTCCGCCAACCAGCTGGAGCGGGCCAACACATCGGCCGGGATGGGATCGATCGACCACTCGTAGCCTTCACCGGCGGGCGGCACCAGAACGTCGATGGTCTCCAACTGCCGGTCCTGGAGCTCCGGCGGGGTGGGCTGCACCTCGCCGAACTCGTCGGGCCGCAGCGGGAGAAGTCTCGTCCCCAACCACTCCGGGCGGGCATAGGGGTTGAGGGTCGTGGTGGTCGTGGCCAGGGTGGTCGTGTTGGGGGCGGTCGTGCTCGAGGTGACCGGAACGGTGGTCACGGTCGACGAAGTCGAGGTCGGCTCCGTCGCGAGGCTGGAGCACCCGGCCAGGGCCAGGAGAGCCACAACCAACATCAGTGGTCGCACTCCCGGCACCATAACGGCGGCATGAGCCTGGTATTCGATAACTTTAGAGAGTGCACGACACCTCGGTGCCCGTGGACCATGGGAGGATCTCGGTGTGGCACCGGCCGGCCATCCCCGGCAAGCCCACTGTTCTGCTCATCCATGGCCTGACCGGCACCTCCCGTTGGTGGTCGCCGGTCATAGCGCGGCTGCCCGAGGAGGTCGGTGTCATCGCGCCGGATCTGCGGGGCCGGGGCGGGAGTTGGGAGACCCCGGGGCCGTTCGAGCTGTCGGCGATGGCTACCGACCTCTCCCACTGCCTCAATCACTTCGAGATCCCGACAGCCACGATCGCCGGGTACTCGATGGGTGCCTGGCTGGCCGCGATCTTCGGCAGCGCCCGCCATCGCAGGGTGAAAGCACTGGTGCTCGTCGACGGGGGTCTACGCATCCAGCATGACCCGGACGAGGATCCGGACACCGCCATCAACGACATCTTCGGCACCTCGCTGGACCGTCTCACCTTGACCTTCGAGTCCGAGGACGCATACCTCGAGCACTGGAAGACCCACCCTGCCCTGGCCGGGCGGTGGTCGGCCCAGCTCGATCGGGTCTTCGGGTACGACGTCGAGCCGGGAAGGGGCGGCAAGTACGCGGTGCGCGCCAACCACCAGGCAATCCTCGCCGGAGCCCGCGACATCCTGTTCGATGACGAGACCCTGAAGGCGGTCAACGAGTTGATCGTGCCCACCCGCATCCTCACCGCCGACCACGACATGATCGACGAGCGCGGTGGATTCATGTCCGATTCGGCGATGGCGGAAGCCAAATCGAGGAACCCGAACCTGAGCTTCGAGCGCCTCCGCGACCACAATCACTTCACGGTCCTGCTTGGCAGCGGGGCGAGCTCCGTGGCCTCGGCCATAGTGCGCGCCCTCTGACCGGCTACCGTCCGCTAAGGAGGAACCCAGATGTCGTCCATCACCAAGACGATCCGCCTGTCCGGTCAGGCGGGTGACTCGATCGAGGATGCCGTGCGCACGGTCCTGGCACGGGCCGCGGCCACGATCTCGGACATCCAGAGCTTCAAGATCGTCGAAGTCGGAGGCAAGGTCGACGACTCGGGTGCCCCCACCCTGTTCACGGTGACGCTGGACATAACCTTCGGCATCAAGGACCCCGTCGAGCACGGATGAACATCCCCGAGCCCCGGTCTTTGGGGAACGGGGTCCATCTCATCCCGGCGCCGCTCCCATTCACCAGCCCGGCGTGGGTGAACACCTACGCCATCGAGTCGAACGGCGGCATACTCCTGCTCGACTGCGGCACCGACTGGGAGCCTGGCCGGAATGCGATCCGGGAAGGCTTCCAGCAACTCGGCCTGGAAGAGACCGCAGTGCACACCCTGGTCGTCTCCCACCTCCATCTCGACCATGTTGGGATGTCGACGCGTCTGGTCAGGGAGCTGGGCTGCAGGTTCGTGATGCACGAGCGCGCCGCCAAGATGGTCGACCGTTACAACGACACGCCCGGCTTCGTCGACCGCCTGCTCCGCATCGCCCGGCTTCACGGCGTGCCTGAGGCGATCCTGGCCACCGTCGCGCTGAATCTGACCCAGCGCCCCGATTACATGCCGCTCATCGACGCTCCCGACCACACCGTCGTCGACGGGGAGAGAATCGACATCGGTGGCGGCCGCTGGCTCGAAGTGATCCACACCCCGGGGCATGACTCGGCCCACATCTGTCTCCGAGACTCGAAAACGGGCATCCTTTTCTCTGGAGACCACATCCTCCCCCGCATCTCGCCCGTGATCATGTGGGACGAGGACCTGGGCGACCCTCTGGGCGACTACCTGGAATCACTGAAGCGGCTGCTCGGGATGGATATCGAGGTCACCTATCCCGCCCACGGGAGCCTCATCGACCACGGGGGGGAGAGGGCTCATCAGATCCTCCTCCACCACGATCGCCGTCTCCTCGACATGGCGGAACTGGTGCGGCAGCACGACTCATCTGCCTGGGAGGTGATGCTCGAGTCCTTTCGACCGAACCTGACCCCCCTCGAGGCGAGATTGGCGTTTCTGGAGACCATCTCCCATCTCGAACACCTTCGTCTCACCGGGCGGCTCCAGGTCGCCACCCGCGACGGTGTTCTCGTCTTCACCCGCTGAAAGGCCTCCTCGGCAACCGAGGTCAGCCTTCCAGCAGGTGGATGGCATAGGCGAGGAAGAAACCGACGACAGTCACGAAACCGACGGCCCTCCCGGCCCGCTCGAATGCCTCCGGCATCATCGACGTGGCCAGCATGGTGAGGACGCCCCCGCCCGCAAAGGCGTAGACGAAGGCAAGCGTGCCGGAGGAGGCGCCGTCCAGGAACACATATCCGAGCCCAGCGGCCAATCCACATGCCAGGATGACGGCCAGCCACATCCTGAGCACAGCCGAGCGCTCCCAGCCTCCCTCGACGAGGGTCGTGGTGGCCGCGATGCCTTCAGGGATGTTGGAGACGAAGACGGCCACGAGCATGGCGACACCGATCTCCCCGGTCTGGACCAGGCTCAGGCCCAGCACTGCGGTCTCCGGCACACCGTCGAGAAGCGCACCGAGCAGGATCGACAACCCCGAAGCCTCCTCATGACGATCCCCGGCGTCCTTGGCGCGTCGTCGCTCGAAACGCCCGATCAGGATGTCGCCGAGCGTGAAGGCGGCGGCGCCGGCGAAGAACCCGAACAGCACACCCCCGGACCCACCCCCAACGATGGCGGCCTCGGCCACCAATTCGAACGAGACGGCGCTGAGGAGCACGCCCGAGCCGAATGCCATGGTCAGGCCGAGACCTCGAGGGTGCGGAGGGCGACGCAGGGCAATGACTGCCCCGAGCAGCAGGAATCCCGCCGCGAACAGACCCCACAGAAGGGCTTCGGCCATGGCGATCAGACTATGGACGTGACCACGGCGCCGGTGGCAAATGCCAGCAGCCAACTCGCCAGCGAGCCGACAAGGACGTACTCCGGATCGATCACCGCGGGTTTGGCACTGATCTCCGGAAAGCGGAGGATGCTCTTGGCAGCCACCACCAGCCCGGCCGCTGCCGCAGCACCGATCAACATCAGGACGTAGATGAGCAGGCGCTCGAGCACGCCGATCCAGCGGCCCGCCTTGTTCTGGCTGGGTGGGGCCTCGTGCCGGGCGAGGCGGAGCACCTGGCGCACCACCCAGTTAGAGGGCAACGTGAGAAGCAGCCCCCCGCCGACCACCAGAGCCACCGACTCCCAGCTCATGTCCCGGGAATCAGGGGCAGGACACCGATGTCGCGGGAGGCGACCAAGGCCAGGACCCCGTGGCTGGTGGCTCGACGGCTCACCGAGCTTTTGTTGATTCCGAGCTCATCGGCGAGATCGGTCTGGCTCTCCCCGGCCATCAGACCGAGTGCGATCCGGGAATCCACTTCGTCGAAGCCATCGAGCACGGTGTCCCGAAGCAGCAAGTAGTTGTTGAGCAACGAGTCGGCCGGGGTCTCGGTTCGGACCGCGGTGCGACGGCGCGGCCCCCGTCCGCGGCTCGACCGATCGACAGCCTCGATGGCATCACGTGCCCGCCACCAACAGGGCCCATCCTGACCGAACGGTGTTCGCTCCGGGTCCTCGGCGATCAGCTCGCCCCATCCGATCCCGATCCGGAGACGGATCAACCCGGTTGCCCGAAGATGGAATTGCAGCGAGGCCTCGACCGCCTCGGCCAGGGTTGGATAGCGGGCCTGGAACTCATCACCGATGGTGAAGGCCGGGCCCCCACCGATCTGATCGGCCACGCTTCGGAACACCGACTCCATCTCGCCCTGGAGACGGGCACGATCGGAGGCTCGACGGGAGGCGATCATGTCCCCGATCAGAGCTGCCGACCAGACCGTAGGTTGCGCCATAAACGCAACTCTAGTCTTGATGCACTATAAATGCAATATTGTTGCACTGTTATCCACACTACGATGTAGTTGCGGTCAGGAGACAACCGCAACGGGCTGCGCACCCGACCCTAGACCGGGTCACCGACAGAAAAAGCCCGATGTGGCTCAGATCTGTGTCAATGGGGAGAGGCGATGAGAGCCTGCACCGGTGCGGCCCAGGCTCGCCTGACCCATGGTCGGGGAAGGGGCGAGCCCCGGGGGCGTGGTCACTGGTCAGCCTCGGCGAGCACCGAGCGGACCTCGAACTCCCCTACCGAGTATTCCATCTCGGCCGCCCGCGCGGCTGCCTTGAGATCGGTCTCCGCCTGGCGGATCAAGGCGAGTGAATCGGGGGCGGCGGTTATCGAGACCGAGATCACCTCGGCTGCCATCGATGCCCTTGCATCCGATTTGGCTTTCCTGACCGCGGAGAGGATGGCGCCGGTCAGGTCGAGGACCTTGGGATCACCGGCGAAGGCCCCCAACTCCTCGACACTGGGCCAGGGGGTGAGATGCACCGATCCCTCCCGCCACCATGACCACACCTCCTCGGTCACGAACGGGAGGAAGGGGGCGAACAAGCGCAGATAGACGCCCAGGGCCAGCTGCAGAGCGGCGTGGGCCGAAGCCCCTGCCACACCGCCCTCATATGCCCTCCCCTTGATCAATTCGAGATAGTCATCAGTCCAGTTCCAGAACGAGCGCTCGGCAACCTCGAGGGCCCGTGCGTAGTCGAACGCCTCGAAGGCAATGGTGGCCTGGGTGACCGCCTCGGCCAGGGCGGCCAGCATCGAACGATCGAGCGGCTCCGTCGTTGCCGCCGGGTCGACGTCATCGGCGAAACCGAGGGCGAATCGCGCCGCGTTGAGGATCTTCATCGCCAGCCGGCGGCCGATCTTCATCACGCCGAAGTCGACCGCCGTGTCGGTGCCAGGGCGCCCATTGCATGCCCAGTACCTGACCGCCTCGGCTCCGTGCTCTTCGATCAGCGGGATCGGCGTCACCACGTTGCCCCGTGACTTGGACATCTTCTTGCGGTCAGGGTCGAGGATCCAACCGTTGATGGTGGCGTGGGCCCAGGGCACGCAGTCGTGCTCGTAGTGGGAGCGGACCACAGTGGAGAAGAGCCAGGTGCGGATGATCTCGGGCCCTTGTGGCCTCAGGTCCATGGGAAAGACCCGTGAGAAGAGGTCCGGGTCGTCATCCCAGTGCCCAGCAATCTGAGGAGTGAGCGAGGATGTGGCCCAGGTGTCCATGATGTCGGGATCGCCGGCGAAGCCTCCGGGCCGGCCCCTCTGGCTCTCCTCATACCCAGGAGGGGTGGCCGAGGTCGGATCGATGGGAAGAGAGCCCTCGTCGGGGAGGATCGGGTGGTCGTAATCGACTTCGCCGTCATCGGTCACCGGGTACCAGACCGGGATGGCAACCCCGAAGAACCTCTGCCTGGAGATCAGCCAGTCACCGGTGAGACCGTTCACCCAGTGCTCGTAGCGGACTCGCATGAACTCGGGAATCCAATCCAACTCGCTGCCGCGCTCGATCAGCCGGGCGCGTAGACCCGGGTCGCGACCGCCGTTGCGGATGTACCACTGTCGACTGGAGACGATCTCGAGGGGACGGTCACCCTTCTCGTAGAACTTCACCGGGTGGGTGATCTGGCGTGGCTCCCCGTCGAGATGACCGGATTCCTCGAGCAGCTCGAGGAGCCGCTTCTGCGCCTGGTTGGGGTATAGACCGGCTATCTGACGGTACGCCTCACGCCCGGCGTCACTCTCGATCCAGTCGGGGATGTCCTGGCTGAGCCTCCCGTTGTGCTGGATCACGGCACGGGTGGGGAGATCGAGCTCGCGCCACCAAGTCACGTCCGTGGTGTCGCCCCAGGTGCAGATCATGGCGATCCCGCTCCCCTTCTCCTGCTCGGCCAACTCGTGGGAGAGAACCGGGAGCGCCACCTCGAACACAGGCGAACTGACCGTGGTGCCGAACAGATCCTGGTAGCGCTCGTCGTCCGGGTTGGCAACCAGGGCGACACACGCCGGGATCAACTCGGGCCGGGTGGTCTCGATGAACAGCGGCGAGCCATCGCCGTTCTCGAAGGCGATCCGGTAGTAGGCGCCCGGCCGCTCTCTGTCCTCGAGCTCGGCCTGGGCTATGGCCGACTTGAAGTCGACATCCCAGAGCACCGGTGCCTCCTGTGAGTAGGCCTCACCCCGGGCGAGGTTGCGGAGGAAGGCCTTCTGGCTGATCCGCTGGCTGTGCGGGTCGATCGTCGCGTAGCTCTGGGTCCAGTCGACGGACAGCCCCATCGTCCGCCACAGGTCCTCGAACTGCTTCTCGTCCTCGGCGGTCAAGCCGTGGCAGAGCTCGACGAAATTGCGCCGGCTGACCGCGATCGGGGGGTCGGCCGGCTCCCGGGGCGCGGTGAAGTCCGGGTCGTAGGGCAAGGATGGGTCGCAACGAACCCCGTAGTAGTTCTGCACCCGGCGCTCGGTGGGAAGGCCGTTATCGTCCCACCCCATCGGGTAGAAGACCTCCATCCCCTTCATCCGCCGATAACGGGCATTGGCATCGGCCTGGACATATCCGAAGACCGATCCCATGTGCAGCGACCCCGACACCGTGGGGGGCGGGGTGTCGATCGAGAAGATCTCTGATCGATCCTTGGAGCGATCGAATCGATAGATCCCGTCGCTCTCCCATCGAGCCATCCACTTGGCTTCGAGACCCTCGAGCGCCGGCTTATGGGGGACGTTTCTGGTCATCGGGGCCTGAAGGCTAACGGCGAAGCCAGGCGAATCCCGCACCCCTGCCTTCGGTCGTAACGCTCTCGGAACGACCGCGGTCTAGTTTCCGGCTGTGGACGAGTCCATCGCTCGGCGCACTGCGATCGCCGCCGCCGCTCTCATCGCCATCATCTACCTCGCGTCTTTGATCGTGTACGCGAGCACCGAGTCCTGGCAGGGGGGCGACCTGGCAGACGCACTCGGGTTCAGCCTCTGGATATCTGCTTTCACCGTGGTGGGCGTGATCATCGCCTTCCATCGACCTGGAAACAGGATCGCCTGGATCTGTCTCGGGTTCGCGGGGGTGTGGTCGATCTGGATCCTGCTCGACGGCCTCCTCATCTACGAGTCGGCTCACCCCGGGACCCTGGCCAGACCGGACCTGATTGCCGCCCTGGCCTATCCACTCTGGGTACCCGGTGTCGGACTGATCGGCTTTCTCCTCTTGCTGTTCCCCGACGGGCGTCTCCCCTCGCCGCGATGGCGGCCGGTCGCCTGGCTGCTCGGTGGCACCGTCGCCCTCCTCACCCTCACCGGTTTCTTCCTTCCGGGAGTAGTCCAGGAGACGGTGTATGAGAACCCGCTGGGCATCCAGGCGTTGGGCTCGTTCGATGATGGGCCGGCCGGGGTGGTGCTTGTGGTCAGCCTGGTCTCCTGCATCGTGGCTTCGGCAGTCTCCGTCGTATTCCGCTATCGGAGGGCGACCGGAAACGAGCGGCTCCAGCTGAAATGGTTGATGGCGGCCGGTGTAGTGGGGGCTGCCGCGTATGCGCTCCTCTTCTTCTGGGACGACTTCAACATCCAACTGGTGTGGGCAGCGATCCCGGTCGCCATCGGGCTCTCCATGCACCGTCACCGGCTCTATGACATCGACCGCCTCATCAGTCGCACCGTGGTGTACGCAATGGTCGTGGGGGTGTTGGCCATCGTGTATGGCGGTGTGATCTTCCTCTTCAGCGAGCTGTCCGGGGTGGAGGGAGACATCCCGGTGGTGGCATCGACTCTGGCCGCGGCGGCCGTGTTCAATCCGGTGCGAAAGAGGATCCAGGCTCGGGTGGATCGACGATTCAACCGATCCCGGTACGACGCGGAGCGCGTCGCCGACAGATTCGCCGGCGGTCTTCGTGACGAGACTGACATGGGTCGGATTGTCGACGGATGGCTCGACGTGGTGTCCGAAACATTGCAGCCGACACTGCTCGGGGTATGGGTCAAGTGAGCCACTGCGGTCCCACCGACGACGTCCAGCCCCTTAGAGCAGCACGTCGATCGAGGCAGTGGCGACGATCCCTTCGACGCGGCGCGCCAGCTCGGCGTCCAGGGTCACCAACGCGTCGGCCTGTAGCTGGGTGAGTGCCACGTACTCGGCGTTGTAGGTCGAATCCCATCCCAGCTGATCCGCCAGGTCCCAGGCCCGACGCCGGAGAACGGCGTCGCCGAGGAGCCTGATCGGCATCTGCCCGATGCGAGCGAGACGATCCCGGGCGACATCTGCAGGGATGTCGCCCCGCTGGACGGCCTCGTGGAGTGCCGACAGGGTTTGGGAACGAAGGAGAGTCGGCGCGAGGAGCTTGTGCGCAGCGGGGGCTTCGACCCCCGTGCTCGCCAGGTGGAGAACGGTGCCGCAGTCGACAACGAACTTGGACATGGGGTACCTCAGATCGGATGCGAGTCGTCACGACACTACTGGCGCGGCCTCGGTCGGTCCGCCGAGTTGCCATCTCCCCCAGATGCCGTAAGCTCGTCACAGACATGAACCGGCTGTTCGCTCACGCCCACCATCATCACCACCCCGCGCGGGTCGGATGACGATGGGCTGAAAACAGCTACCACGCAGACGCCGACCCCAGCGGTCGGCGTTTTTCGTTTTCGGAGGGCGCACGATCGCCGCATCGGCGGGAAGGAAGCCCCATGAGACCCGAGCCGACGATTCACCTCGCTGTCCCGAAAGGGAGGATGGAGACAGGTGTGTTCAACCTGCTCTCCGCGGCCGGCATCGAGCTGCACGTCGGCCAGCGCGGTTACCGGCCGGTCCTTTCCGAGCCCGGCTTCGAGGTCAAGCTCCTCAAACCGCAGAACATCGTGGAGATGCTCGCCGCCGGTTCCCGCGACATCGGGTTTGCCGGGGCCGACTGGGTGGCAGAGAAACAGGCCGACCTCGTCGAGCTGCTCGACACAGGTCTGGATCCGGTGAGGATCGTGGCCGCCGCCCCGGAGAGCCTCCTGGTCGGGGGGACGCTTCCCAGCAGTCACCTCGTGGTGGCCAGCGAGTACGAGCGTCTTGCCCGCCAGTGGATCACGGCACGCGGGCTGGATGCCACCTTCGTCCACTCGTACGGGGCAACCGAGGTGTTCCCCCCGGAGGACGCCGACATCATCGTCGACAACACGGCCACGGGAGAGACCCTCGCCGCCAACGGGTTGGCCATCGTGGATGTGCTGCTCCCCTCGTCGACTCGGCTTTATGCCAGCCCGGGGGCCATTGCCGACCCCGACAAGAAGAGCGCGATCGACGGTCTGGCCTTGAGCCTGCGATCGGTGCTCGAAGCGAGGAAACGCGTGATGCTCGAGCTCAACGCTTCGCTGGAAGACCTCGACGCCATCATCGCCGCCCTGCCCAGCATGAGGGAGCCCACCGTGGCCATGCTTCACGGCGGAGCAGGGATGGCGGTCAAGGCGGCCGTCCCTCGTGGGGATCTCACCCGTCTCATCCCATTGCTCAAGCAATTGGGGGCGACTGATATCGCAGTGTCGGAACTGGCCCAGATCGTGCCATGAGCGATCCTGTCAGCTACGTGCCACAGGGATTCGGCGTGCCGATCGACCTCGACCTGTCGAAGAACGAAGGGCGGGCCCCCGCCGCCGAGCTGCTCGCATCAGTGGGCGACCCGAACCGGCTGATCGTCCGCTATCCGGACACATCGGGGCTGCGTGGGCAGCTTGCCGCCCTCCATGGCGTCGGCGAGGACTCCGTTCTTGTCACCGCTGGCGGTGACGATGCACTCGCCCGGTGCTTCATGGCGAGAGTCGGAGAGGGTCGCACCGTGGTCAGCACCTATCCGACGTTCGAGATGATCCCTCGCTATGCAGAGCAGAGGGGGGCGAAGCTCGTCGAGATCCCGTGGTGGGATGGCGCCTTTCCCACGGCCGAGGTCCTCGACTCGATTGGCATGGACACTGACGCGGTGTTCATCGTCTCCCCCAACAACCCAACCGGTGCCACCGCAACCGAGTCCGACCTGAGGACGGTGGCCAACGAGGCGTCGTTCCTCGTCCTCGACGCTGCCTATGTGGAGTTTGCCGACACCGACCCCACCCCGGCCGCGCTGGCGATGGGCAACGTGGTTGTCATCCGCACCATGTCCAAGGCCTATGGCCTCGCCGGGTTGAGGGTTGGCTATCTGCTCGGCCCGCCCGGACTGGTCGCCGCGATCGGCTCTTACGGAAACCCGTACCCCGTGTCGGCCCTGTCGGGAGCGCTCGCCCACACCCGGCTGGAGAGACCTGTGGCCGAGCTCGAGGATTTCGTCGAAGAGGTGAAACGGGAGCGAGTCGAGCTGACCCATCTGTTGACCGACTTGGGCACACGACCGCTTCCCTCCCAGGCGAACTTCGTGCTCACCGAGTGCCCCGACCCGGAGTGGCTGGTGTCTGCGGCTGCCGCCCTGGGGATCGGACTTCGCCGCTTCCCGGATAGGGAGCGGCTGGACAAGGTGGTCAGGATCACCGTTCCGGGCGACGAGGATGACTTCGCCCGACTGGATGGCACTCTGCGTTCGGCGCTCGAGCCGCAGGCACTGATCTTCGATCTCGACGGGGTGCTCGCGGATGTCAGCCGCTCTCAGATCGTGGCGATCATCGAGACGGCCGGCACCTTCGGCGTGGAGATCACCGAGACGGAGATCGAGATGGCGAAGGCGGGGGGCAACACCAACGACGATTGGGAACTCACCCGCTTCCTATGCCGGGGCCGGGGGGTGGACGCGCCGCTCGAACTGGTCACGGAGCGATTCGAATCCATCTATCAGGGCTCAGCCGAGGTGCCCGGGCTCAAACAGGCTGAACGCCCACTGGTCGACCTGGAGACCTGGGCGCGCTGGTCGAAGAGACTGCCGGTTGGCGTGGTGACCGGCCGGCCCAGGAGAGACGCCGAGGAGTTCCTGACCCGGTTCAGGCTCATGGACGGGATCTCCGCCCTGGTCACTCGGGAGGATGGTTCGCTCAAGCCCGACCCGGCGCCGGTGTTGCGGGTCCTGGAGATCCTCGGGGTGAGGCGGGCCTGGATGCTCGGGGATACCCCTGACGACCTCGTCGCAGCCCGCGCCGCCGGGGTCGTGCCGATCGGGGTCGTCGCCCCCGGCGATGACCCCGATCGCGCCCGAGAGAGACTCCGCTTCGCCGCCCGAATCCTCGATCGGACCATCGACCTCGAAGGGATGCTGAGATGACACGAAGAGCGGAAATCGCACGTGAGACTTCCGAGGTCACCATCACCGGTTTCCTCGAGCTCGACGGCTCCGGGACAGCGGAGGTGAAAACCGGTCTCGGGTTCCTCGACCATATGCTGACTGCCCTGGCCGGGCACGGCCGGTTCGACCTCCAGCTCGTCGCCCGCGGCGACACATCCGTAGACGACCACCACACGGTTGAGGACTGCGCCATCGTGCTCGGGAGAGCACTCGACCAATGCCTCGGCGATCGGTCGGGCATCACCCGGTTCGGGTATTCGTACGCACCACTCGACGAGTCGCTGTGCCGGGCCGTGGTCGACCTTTCCGGGCGCCCCTGGCCCGAGATCCACATCGATCTCGCCCGGGACATGGTGGGAGAGGTGGCTTCCGAGAACATCATCCACTTCCTCAGGTCACTGGCCATGGAGGGACGCATGGCCCTCCACATCGACCTCATCCGGGGTGACAACGACCACCACAAGGCCGAATCCGCATTCAAGGCCCTGGCCCTGGCCTTGCGTGCCGCTGTCTCGCCGGCCGAGGGTGGGGTCCCGAGCACCAAGGGAAGGTTGGGATGACGGCTGTGGTGCTTGTGCCCACGGGGACTGCCAACATCGCCAGCGTCAAAGCAGCGCTCCACCGGCTGGGGGTGGAGCCGGTCGAGGCCGTCCGACCCGAGGACGTGTCCGAGGCGAGCCAGGTGGTCCTGCCCGGAGTCGGCTCCTTCGGCGCAGCGATGGCAGCCATCGACTCCCTGGGGATGCGGGATGCACTTCAGGGAAGAGTCGAATCGGGCCGGCCCACTCTCGCGGTCTGCGTCGGCATGCAGCTTCTCGGCTCAACCAGCACCGAGAGCCCCGGGTCGATCGGCCTCGGCGTCATCCCGTTTGCGGTCGAGCGTTTCGAGAACGAGGTTCGGGTCCCCCAACTGGGGTGGAATCTGGTGGAGCCGGAAGGCCGGTCCCGGTTCATCGAGCCCGGCTGGGCCTACTTCGCCAACTCCTACCGGATCGCGTCGACACCGGAAGGATGGGTCGGCGCCACGAGCGAGTACGGGGGCAGGTTTGTCTCGGCGCTCGAGCGCGGCTCGGTGCTGGCCGTCCAGTTCCACCCCGAGCTCTCCGGGCCGTGGGGAGCCGCCGTCCTGAGACGCTGGCTGAGCGCAACCCGGGAGGCAGCGTGAGCCTGGCCGTCCGGGTCCTCCCCTGTCTCGACATAAAGGACGGACGGGTGGTGAAAGGCATCAAGTTCCAGGACCTCCGGGACGCCGGTGACCCCGTCTCCGCCGCCGCTATCTACGAAGCCCAGGGTGCCGACGAGGTCGTGCTCCTCGACGTGTCGGCCACTCCAGAGGGTCGCGGTCATGCCGTCGACACCGTTAGGGGTGTGCGGTCGGTGCTCTCCATCCCGATGACCGTAGGAGGCGGGGTGCGCGTCTCTGACGACGCTGGGCGGCTCCTCGAAGCCGGCGCCGACAAGGTCGGCGTGAACACGGCTGCTGTCCGCCGGCCCGAGCTGATCGAGGAGATCTCCCTGCGCTATGGGGCCCAGTGCACCGTCCTCGCTGTGGACGGCGCCATCGACGGGATGGGGGGATGGGAGGTCGTCGTGGAGAGCGGTCGAACCAGGACAGGCATCGATGTCGTGGAATGGTGTCGCAAGGCAACGGCGCTCGGTGCCGGGGAGATCCTCCTCACAAGCTGGGACCGTGACGGGACCCGGGATGGCTACGACACTGAGCTCGTCAGTGCCGTGGCCGATGCGGTCAACGTCCCGGTGATCGCCTCGGGTGGCGCCGACAACGCGGATCATCTGGCGGAGGCATTGCTGGCGGGAGCGTCGGCGGTTCTCGTCGCCTCCATCCTCCATGACGGGGACACCACGGTCGGGGAGCTGAAGGCGTCCCTTACCCGCGAAGGCTTCACGGTGCGCTCGTGATCGTCCCCTCCATCGACCTGTCGAAAGGCCGGACCGTGCAACTGGTAGAGGGCGAGGCGCTGGCGCTGGAGGCCGGTGACCCGCGTCCGATTCTCGAGCGCTTCTCGGTGGTCGGCGAGGTTGCGGTGATCGACATCGACGCCGCCCGCGGAGAAGGTTCGAACGAGCCGTTGATCGCCGAACTCTGTCGCATGGCCCCGATCAGGGTGGGTGGGGGCATCAGGGATCGCGATACCGCACTGCGCTGGCTCGACCGAGGCGCCGCGAAGGTCATCCTGGGCACCGCGGCGTCGCCCGAGTTGTTGTCCGAACTGCCTCCCGAGCGGGTCATCGTCGCCCTCGACTCGCGCGACGGCGACGTGCTGAGCCACGGATGGCGTGCGAGCACGGGTCGCGACCTGATGAGCAGGATCGACGACCTGAAAGACCTGTGCGGAGGTTTCCTGGTCACATTCGTCGAGCGGGAGGGCCGTCTCCAGGGAACGGACCTGGAAAGAGCGAAGAACGTCGTCGCCGCGGCTACTCCTCGCCGGGTCACCATCGCCGGCGGGGTCACTTCACCGGAGGAGGTGGCTGTGCTCGACCGGCTCGGCGCAGACGCCCAGGTGGGGATGGCGCTATACACCGGGGAACTGACCCTCGGGGCGGCAATGAGCGCGATGCTGAGCTCGGATCGCCCCGACGGGCTGTGGCCCACAGTGGTGGTCGACGAACAAGGGGTTGCCCTGGGCCTCGTCTATTCGAGCAGCCAGAGTCTGGTCGCCGCCATCGACCAGAGGCGCGGCATCTATCACAGCCGAACCCGGGGACCCTGGGTCAAGGGTGAGACCTCAGGTGCCACCCAGGAGCTGATCGTGGTGGATATCGACTGTGATCGAGACACCATCCGCTTCACCGTGCGTCAGCACGGCCCGGGGTTCTGCCACACCGGCGACCGCAGTTGTTGGGGCGAGGACCACGGTTTGGGACGACTACAGCGACGACTCACCCAGATCTCCGAGTCGGCCGATCCGGCGTCGAATACCCGCAAGCTGATCCAAGACCCGGACTTGCTGGCTGCCAAACTGGTCGAGGAGGCCACTGAGTTAGGCGGGGCCCCTCCTGATCAGGTGACCCATGAGGCGGCCGACCTCCTGTACTTCTTGTTGGTCCGGGCCACCGTAGACGGGACCCGGCTCGAGGACCTGGAGCGCGAGCTCGACCGGCGAGAGCGCCGGGTCACCCGGCGTCCGATGCTGGCCAAGGAAGAGACGTGAGACTGAAACGCCTCGACCGGCCCCCCGATACCCGTCGCCGCCCGGTCGACTCTGAAGTGCTGACCGCGGCGGCTGAGATCGTCGAGGACGTGCGCGGCCGAGGCGAGGAGGCGCTGCGCGAGCACGGAGAGCGGCTCGGTGACCTCCAGCCGGGTCAGCAGTTGGTCCTCGATCGGTCACACCTGCAGCAGGCGGAAGAACGGCTGTCCGCGTCGGAGCATGGGGTGCTGGAGAGGGTGGCGGACCGGATTCGCCTATTCGCCCAAGCGCAGAGGGATGCTCTCATCGACATCGACGTGGCGGTGACCGGCGGACGCGCCGGTCACCGATGGATCCCGGTTGGATCCGCCGGTGCCTACGCCCCTGGGGGTCGTCACCCACTGCCTTCTTCGGTGTTGATGACGGTGATCCCTGCCCGTGTCGCGGGTGTGGGGCAGGTGTGGGCTGCCTCACCGCGTCCCACTCCGGTCACCCTCGCCGCGGCGGCCATCGCCGGGGTCGACGGGCTGCTCGCGCTGGGCGGTGCCCAAGCCATTGCCGCCCTCGCCTTCGGTGTGGTCTCTCCTGCCTGTGACCTAATCGTTGGCCCCGGAAACAGATGGGTGACCGCAGCCAAGAAGCACCTCTTCGGTGAGGTCGGCATCGACGGGTTGGCAGGGCCCAGCGAGATCCTGGTCATCGCCGATGATGAAGCCGATCCTGACCTGGTCGCCGCCGATCTGCTCGCCCAGGCCGAACATGACACCGAGGCCCTACCCGCGCTGGTGACAACCAGCGCTGCGCTCGCGGATCGCGTCGAGGAAGCATTGGACCAGCAATTGGCCGATCTCCCCACGTCGGAGACGGCAACTGCCGCTCTGGAGAATGGGTTCGTCATCGTGGTGGCCTCACTCACCGAGGCGAGTGAAGCTGCCAACGCCCTTGCGCCGGAGCACCTGGCGCTTCATGTGGGGAACCCGGAGCTGCTGGCTGGAGACCTCCACAACTACGGATCGGTGTTCCTCGGAGGGCTGAGTGCCGAGGCCTATGCCGACTACGGAGTCGGGCCCAACCACGTTCTCCCCACTGCCGGTGGGGCCAGATTCCAATCCGGTCTCTCGGTGCTCACCTTCCTCCGCTCCCCCACCTGGTCACGCCTCGATGAACCCGGTGCCCTCACCGCCGACACCGTGCACCTGGCCCACCTCGAGGGTCTCGAGGCGCACGCACGGGCAGCACAGTTCAGGGTCGACCAAGGCTGAATGGCGGCTCAGCCCAGACCAGACACAAATGAAGATTCCTCTTGTCGGGTGCTCAGCCGAACCACCCTCAGGTGTGACCAGGTTTGGTCGTCGCTCAGACGCTCATACTTGCGGCGGTAGTGACCGTGCCGGGTCAGAGACCACAGGATGATGTTGTGCTCAGGCCGGGGATCGATGATGGTGGTCCAGGGCTCGCGGTTCCCGTTCCACAGCTCCTCGCGTTTGCGCAGCCGACGGAGGGTACGAGTTGTCACCCTCCGGGCCACCTCGATCGCGGCAGGTCCAACCAGACCACGGCGTCGGCCCGACCCCAGACCAGGGCATTTGACAGCTGAGTAGTTGCCGTCGACCCCAGGCCGGTTGCGCAACGAAGGACGAGACCTTGCTACGGAACATCTCATCGGGCAGCGGTGTCCATCCCGGCTGGTGAAAGATGGCGTCCAGTTACAAATGCGGGGCGGGCAGTGCGGTGGCAATGGCCCTGGCGAGCGAGCTCTTGTCCGAACCGGAGTCTCCCACGACAGATACCCGCTGCATCAGGGAAGCGGCCGGGCGCCCCTTCGTCGGGTCCGATCCGAGGGACGCGGGACGTCGGCGGATTCCTTACGCAGCGATTCGATGCGGCCGGGAACGATGAGCTCGAACATGACGATCTTGATCATTGCGGCCACAGGAAGGGCAAGGAGGGCGCCAACCAGACCGGCCAGCGAGGCGCCGATGATGAGTGCGATTATCACCGTCGCCGGATTGAGGTCTATGGCCCGGTTCATGACTCGCGGAGCGATCAGATAGTTCTCCACTTGTTGGTATACCACGAGCAGGATCAGCGCACCGATCAGCTCTGGGCCGCCCTGGAAGGCCACCACCGCCGCCACCCCCGCCGCCCCCAGCAACGCCCCGACGCCCGGGATCACATCGGTGAAGGCCACCCAGAACGCCAGCGCGAGTGCATATCGGATATCGAGGAGCAGGAACCCTGCGAAGGCCACGACGCCGGCGATCACGCTGATCACGAGGTTGCCCACGATGTAGTTGGCGATCAGGTCCACCGAGGAGTTGAGGACATAGAGGAAGTCTTCACCGTGCTTGGGGCGGAGCAGACGCACGACCCACGACTTCAACTCCGGGAACGAGATGGCGAAATACGGGGTGATCACCAGGACGGTGATCACGTTGAACAAGGTGCCTCCGATTCCGGAGGCGATCGCCACCGGGTCGATGGGGGCTCCGCCGCTTTCGCCACCGCCCTCGAGAATGGCGTTCAGATCGAGGTACTCGGCGATCCGCCCCATGAAACCGGACTCTTGCTCCATCCGGGAGACGAACTCGGGGAGTTGCTCGATCAGCTCTCCCACCTGACCGGCAATGAACGGGAAGAGGACCGCGGCCAGCCCACCCATGACGACGAGCCCGGCCAGCAGCACCACCGCCAGACCCCATCCCCGCTTCAGCCCGCGGCGCTCGAACCAACCGATCGCGGGTTGCAGACCGGTGGCAAGCACAAGGGAGGCGAGGAGGACCAGCAGCACGCTGCGCAACGTCCACAGGATGGAGACGAAGGCCCCTGCCAGGATGAGGAGACCGAGGACCCGCGCCCAATAGGACATCGGCGGCCAACGGTCCTGCCGTTCCGTCTCGGCAGGGCTGGTCAGGTCATCGGGACGAGGCTGCTCATCTGTCAAGCGGACGACAGTACCCAACGTGCCAGACCCCGGGTCGGTGGGTGTAGACATCGCCGGGTGCGGGTATTGGAGAACGATCACTGCGAAGGAGCCCCATGTCAGGAGAGCTGTCTTTCATCGAGTTCGGTGTCGAGGACGCACACAAGGGACGCGTGTTCTACGAGTCGCTGTTCGGTTGGAGGTTCGACGCCGGACCCTCGGATCAAGGCTTCGTGATCACCTTGCCGAATATCGCCGGCGGGATGCACGGCGGAGACCCCGGAGCCACTGCCTATCCGTTCTTCCGGGTCGACGACCTCGACCAAGCCGTGGAACGAGTCAAGGAGCTCGGCGGTTCGGTCGATGAGATCGACATCGAGGGCGACGAGGCGCAACAGGCGCAATTCGGCCGGTTCAAGATGTGCCACGACGATCAGGGCTCGCATTTCGGGCTGCACCAGCCGCCGACCCCGATGTAGCTGCTTGCCCCTTGGACCGCGACGATCGGGCTGACACCAGATCGAGACCGCGGGGACTCACTACACGCCGTTCAGGAGCTCGACTTGTTCGACTGCTTCGGCGGTGTGACATCACCGCTGCTCACATGTTGCGGCGATACTGCCCGCCCACCTGGTAGAGAGCGTGGCTCATCTGGCCGAGCGAGGCGACTTTGGCCGTCTCCATGAGCTGGGCGAAGACGTTGCCGCCGCTCACCGCCACCGATTGCAGTTGCCCGAGGGCGGAGCGTGCGGCTTCCCGATTGCGCTCCTGGACGGCGCGCACATTGGCGATCTGGCGGTCCTTGTCCTCGTCCGTGGAGCGTCGCAACTCCTTGGGGATGACGAACGGCGAGCCCTCCTTGGAGATGAAGGTGTTCACCCCGACCACCGGATAGGCGCCTGACTCCTTCTGCTGCTCGTAGTGGAGAGACTCCTCCTGGATCTTGGTGCGCTGGTACTGGCGCTCCATGGCGCCGAGCACCCCACCACGGCTGTTGATCCGCTCGAACTCGGCGAGAACGGCCTCCTCGACCAGGTCGGTGAGCTCTTCGATGACGAAGCTCCCCTGCAGGGGGTTCTCGTTCCTGGCCAGGCCCAGTTCCCGGTTGATGATCAGCTGGATGGCCAGGGCCCTCCGCACCGACTCCTCGGTGGGTGTGGTGATCGCCTCGTCGTAGGCGTTGGTGTGGAGGCTGTTTGTGTTGTCGTAGATGGCGTAGAGCGCTTGCAGGGTGGTCCTGATGTCGTTGAAGCCGATCTCCTGGGCGTGGAGCGACCGGCCCGACGTCTGGATGTGGTACTTCAGCTTCTGTGATCGGTCATTCCCCCGGTACTTGTGTCTGATCGCCTTGGCCCAGATGCGACGCGCCACCCGGCCGATCACGGCGTATTCGGCGTCTATCCCGTTGGAGAAGAAGAAGGAGAAGTTGGGGGCGAAGTCGTCGATGTCCATCCCCCGGGCCAGGTAGTTCTCGACGAAGGTGAAGCCGTTGGCCAGGGTGAATGCGAGCTGTGTGATTGCATTGGCTCCCGCTTCGGCCATGTGATACCCGCTGATCGAGACCGAGTAGAAGTTTCTCACGTCGTTGTCGACGAACCACTGCTGGATATCACCCATCATCCGCAGGGCGAACTCGGTGGAGAAGATGCAGGTGTTCTGCGCCTGGTCCTCTTTGAGGATGTCGGCCTGGACCGTCCCGCGAACCCTCGAGATGGTCTCGGCTCTGATCCGTTCGTACACATCGGTGGGAAGGACCTGGTCGCCGGTCACCCCGAGCAGACGCAGACCGAGCCCTTCGTTCCCGGGAGGGAGGCCGCCGAAGTAGGACGGTCGGGGCCGATCCCCGTAGATGCCATCGATCTTCCCTTCGACCTCCTCCCATGAGCTCGTCTCGGTGATGTAGGACTCGCACGCCTGATCGATGGCGGCATTCAGGAAGAACGCCAGGATCATCGGAGCCGGCCCGTTGATCGTCATCGACACCGAGGTGGCCGGATCGGAAAGGTCGAAGCCCGAGTAGAGCTTCTTGGCATCGTCAAGCGTAGCGATCGACACGCCTGAGTTGCCCACCTTTCCGTAGATGTCGGGCCGCTCATGCGGGTCCTCGCCGTAGAGCGTGACCGAGTCGAAGGCTGTGGAGAGACGGATGGCGGGCTGGCCTTCTGCGAGATAGTGAAAACGTCGGTTGGTCTGCTCGGGAGGCCCCTCGCCGGCGAACATCCGGGCCGGGTCCTCCTCCGCCCGTTTGAAAGGAAAAACCCCTGCCGTGTAGGGGAACTCACCTGGGACGTTCTCCTGGAGCAGCCAGGCGAGACGGTCGCCCCATGAGCGGTAGCGAGGGAGGGCGACTCTCGGGATCCGAGTGTGGCTCAGAGTCTCCTGGTGGAGCGGGACCCTGATCTCCTTCCCGCGGACGTGGTAGATGAACTCCTCCCCCGAGTACTCGGCGAGCATCCCGTCCCAGTGCCCGAGGGCGCGACGGTTCTCCGGATCGAGACGTTGACCGGCATCACCGATCGCCTGCTCCACGTCGAGGCCGGCCTGTCCAGCCCCCTCCAACCGGTAGAGGGAGTCCGCTATCGCCGCCTGCTCGTCTGCCCAGACGTCGTAACGACGGATCTCCTCGACGATCTCCGCCAAGTATCGGGTCCGCTCCGGCGGCACGACGTGTTGCTTGGCGGCGTCGTTGGTGGGGAGATCGAGAGTCGACTCGAGCCGGAGGCCGCGCTCGCCAAGGGCCCTGAGAAAGGCTCGATAGAACCGGTTGGTCCCGGGATCGTTGAACTCCGAGGCAATTGTGAGATGTATGGGCAGGGCATCGTCGGTGGCAGTGAAGTCGAGGGTGTTCCGCTTGTACTGCTTGCGAACGTCACGCAGGGCGTCGAGAGCGCCCTCCTTGTCCGCCTTGTTGATCGCCACCAGATCTGCGAAATCGAGCATGTCGATCTTCTCCAACTGGGTGGCCGCCCCATACTCGGGAGTCATCACGTATGCGGAGAGATCGGAGAGGTCGACGATCTCGGTGTCGGACTGGCCGATCCCGGACGTCTCCAGGATGATGAGATCGAACCCTGCTGCCTTCACGACGTTCAATGCCTGGAGCACATGCGGCGACAAGGCGAGATTGGATTGACGGGTTGCCAGGGAGCGCATGTAGGCCCGGGGATGTGGCAGGGAGTTCATACGGATCCGGTCCCCGAGCAGCGCTCCCCCCGATCGGCGCTTGGAGGGATCGACAGAGATCACTGCCACCGTGAGATCGTCGAAGTCGAGCAGGAATCGGCGCAGCAGCTCATCGACCAGGCTCGACTTGCCCGAGCCACCGGTCCCGGTGATCCCGACTATCTGAGCCGATGATCGGCCTGCCCGCTCCTCGATCCTCTCGAAGACGTCCTGGTACTTGTCTGGATAGTTCTCCGCAGCCGAGATCAACCCCGCCACCACCTTCGTGTTGCCGGTGGCTAGCTGGTCCAGGTCGAAGTCGTCGCCGAGCTCCCCTGTGGCGAAGTCGGAGCGGGCGATCATGTCGCTGACCATCCCCTGAAGGCCCAACTCGCGGCCGTCGTCGGGCGAGTAGATCCGGGTGATCCCGTACTCCACCAGCTCCTCTCCCTCCGCGGGGAGAATCGTCCCACCGCCGCCACCAAACAGCCTCACATGGCCTGCTTCCCGCTCCACGAGAAGATCCCGGAGATAGCGGTAGAACTCCATGTGGCCGCCCTGATAGGAGGTCACCGCGATGGCGTGGGCATCCTCCTCGATTGCGGTCTCCACTATGTCGAGACCGGTCCGGTTGTGACCGAGATGGATGACCTCGGCACCGGACGCCTGCAGGATCCGCCGGAAGATGTTGATCGATGCGTCGTGCCCGTCGAACAGGGTGGTGGCGGTGACGAATCTGACCTTGTTGCTCGGTGTCGGTGTCGTGGACGGGTCCGTCATCATCCTTTCCGAAGGACTAGCTCAAACTGTAACCCCGGTTTGGACGGTGTCACCCCTTGTTGACTATCACCTGGAACGACTACATTGGATGTCGGGATGGCTTATTACCCAGGGCGTTTGCAGGGCCCCAAACTGGAGCCCACTGTGGTGACTGTCGAGATCGACGACGGCCGGCTTCGTATCGTCGCTGGCCGGCGGCACATGGGCTCGTGGCCGCTGACGACCATGGAGATCCATCGGACGTCCATCTACCGCTTCTCCTTCGAGATCGAAGGGGACAATTTCGAGTTCTTCCCCGAAGACCCCTCGGCATTCTCGGATGCGGCAGGAGCGGTGGTCGACCTCACCGAGCGGGCCGGCCGCTACGGGCTCAAGGCCCGGATCCAGGACGCCTCGAGCGCCTGATCCCTGGCAAGATTGCACCGATGGTCCCTCGTCTGCTGAAACGCGGGCTCACAGCAGGCGCCGTGGTGCTCGGTGCGGAGGCCGCCTACGCCGTTCTAAGGCCTGCTCCCCGTCAGGTCGAGTACGACCCCTCCGGAGTCTTTGGCGATTCCGCCCTCCCCGAGATTCGAGTCGCGGTGCTCGGCGACTCCTCTGTTCACGCTCCCGGAGTGTCCGGGCCCGAGGAGATCTGGGTGTCGAGGGTCTGCGCCCGTCTCGGCGAGACACGCCACGTCATCCTGCGATCGTTCGCGGTGAGTGGGTCCAAGGCCGTCGACCTGATCGAGAACCAGTTGGATCCGACTCTCCAATTCGACCCGGATCTGGTGTTCGTCGCGGTCGGCGCCAACGACATCCTGAGAGGGGTCCGTCTACGTGAATTCGAGGCACAGCTCGAAGAGCTCGTCGCCGCGCTGGCCGGCACCGGCTCACTCGTGGTCATGAGCGGGGTCGGAGACCTGGGGACCATTCCCCGCCTCTACCCGCCGCTGCGCAACCTCATGACCAGGCGCTCGGCCAGTTTCGATCAGGTACACCACGTCGTCGCCGCCCGGCATGGCGCCCACGTCATTGAACAGCGCTCTGACGATCCCGATACCTGGTACGCCGACCGGGGACTCTGGTCGGCCGACCTCTTCCATGTGAGCGCCGCCGGTCACCAGCGATGGGCCGATGTGACCTGGAGGGCGTTGGAGCCACTACTCGAAGTACGGCATGGATCGAGCTGAGGCGCTGCGGCGGCTCGCTGCGGCCAGGGTGGGCAGGTTCGCTTCGATCACTCCTGCAGGTGAACCACACATCGTGCCCGTCACCTTCGCCCTGATCGACGACTACGCAGTGCATATGATCGACGACAAGCCGAAGACGACGTCTCGTCTGAAGCGGCTGCGGAATGTCGAGGCCAACCCTCGGGCCTCCCTCCTCGTCGATCGATACGAGGAGGATTGGCCGACTCTATGGTGGGTTCGGGTGGACGGAGAGGTCGAGGTGGTCAGCGACGGAGACCGGTGGGACAATGCGCGTCGAGCGCTCTCCGACAAATACCCGCAATACCGTGAGTCACCGCCGATTGGGCCCGCGATCTTCCTCTCACTCGGCAATGTCACCCACTGGGAAGGCACCTGACCACACCGGTCTCCGTGGCGAGCCAGCCCACCCGGACGTCAAACGGCTCGGTGGGGACGAATTCGACCATGTGGGCCTCGGGGGCAATGCCGATGCTCACCGTGTTGCGGCGAGCCTCCGACAGAGTGCGGTCGTAGTGCCCGGCGCCGTTGCCCAGCCTCCTCCCCTGGCGGTCGAAGGCGAGGCCGGGGACCAGGAGGACGTCGATCTCCTGGATTGGGACGACCGGCCCTGAGCCGGCCGGCTGCTCCATTCCGAACGGGTGGGTCTCCCTCGGTGTGGCCGCATCCCGAAAGGTCAGCGAATGGTCGGGCTCGACCCTCGGAAGGACCCATCGCCAGCCCGGAAGCCGCTCCATCAACGGCCTGAGGTCGACCTCGCCCTCCATGGGCAGGAACGCCGAGATCGTCCCGGGCAGTCGCGGCGCCAGCCAGACGAAGAGCCCGTCCACGATCTGTCGACTCACCTCGGGCGGCAACGGTCCCATCGACCGGATCGCGCTCCGAAGTGATGCCTTGTCCACAACAGACAAGGCTAAGGGCTGTCACTAACGTCGCGGCGATGCGATGGCTCATCGATATCCCGAGGACAGCCATCACTGTCGTGACCGGCGTGGTCGCCACGATCGTCGCAGTAGGCCTCATACTCGTGATAGCCCTGATCAACGACACATCGCCCGCGATCGACCGGATCATCCGCGGATGGAGTCGGGCCTGGCTGATCAGCTCGGGAACGAGGCTGGAGGTCGAGGGCCAGGAGAACGTCGACCCCGACCAGTCGTATGTGGTCGTCGCCAACCACCTCTCTACCTTCGACATAATGGCCTGTCTCCTCGCCGTGCCGCTCCCAATCCGTTTCCTCGCCAAGAAGGAGCTCTTTCGCATCCCGGTGCTGGCCCAGGGGATGCGCGCCGTCGGTATCATCGAGGTCGATCGGGAAGCCCGCGGCGCGGTTCATGCCGAGGTGAACCGTCAGTCGAAAGAGCTGGTCACCAAGGGTCGAAGCCTGATCATCTATGCCGAAGGGACCCGCCCGCGAAATGGTGTGATGAAGCCGTTCAAGAAAGGTGCCTTCACGATGGCGATCGCAGGGCAGCTGCCCATCCTACCCCTGTCGATCCACGGCTCCTACGAGGCGTGGAAGCCGGGCACGCCCATCGTTCGCGGCGGCCACATCAAGGTCATCCTGGACAAACCCATCGAGACAGAGGGGTTGAACCACTCGAACACCGGTGAGCTCCGGGACCAGGTTCGCGAGGTGATCGCGGATCGGGTCAACGCGATGGGGGGCGTGGTCAGTCCTCAGTAGAGGAACATCGGCTTGCCCAGGACGTGGCGCACCTTCGGCTGATAGGTGTCCGGATCGTACAACTCGTCCACGTCGACCCGTTTCACCCCCTCCTTGGTGACCCCGATCGGGACATGAGTGTACGTCCCCCCACGAAGCGCCACCATCCGCCCGTGGCTCTTCTCGACGGCGAGATCGGCCGCCATCACCGCGTAGTTGGTGGCCACCATCAAGTCGAGTGAGTCGGGCGCCCCCGACCTCATCAGATACGCCACCTGCTGATAGAGGACTGGCTCACCGGTCCTCTCCCTGAGCAACTCACCGGTCAGCGCACCGATACCACCCAGTTTGCGGTGACCGTATGCGTCCTCCTCCCCGGCCAGGATCATGTCGCCCTCGGCGAGACGAGCACCCTCGGAGATGGTCATCATCGCGTAGTTAGAGGGGTTGGATGCCTGATCCGATAGGAGCAGGCCGGCCAGCTTGTCGATGTCGAACGGCACCTCGGAGATGACGGCCCGGTCGACACCCGAGAGGTAGGCGGTCACCAGAGACGTCTCGCCGCTGTATCTCCCGAAGAGCTCGACGACGGCGATCCTCTCATGCGAGCCGGCAGCAGTGCGGAGACTGTGGATGAACTGGACGCCCCGGCTCACTGCGGTGGAGAACCCGATGCAGTAGTCCGTCCCGTGGACATCGTTGTCCATCGTCTTCGGGATGGCAATCACCGGGACCCCCTCCTCGTGAAGACGGAGGCCATACGAGAGCGTGTCGTCCCCTCCGATGGGGATCAATACGTCGATCTCCCGGCTCTCCAGCACACGGAGGACATGCGGGGTGAGGTCGACGGTGCCTCCATCGGGGGCGCCCACGGTCAGGAACTCGGGGACCTCCTCGGGCCTCATCTTGGCCGGATTGGTCCGCGATGTGTGGAGAAACGTCCCCCCGGTGCGGTCGATGGTGCGGACCACACCTGCATCGAGCGGGATCAGGTTGCTGGCGGTCGACTCCGGTGCATCGGGGTTGAAGTAGGCCAGACCTCCCCAGCCACGCCGGATCCCCACCACTTCGTGCCCTTCTTCGGCCGCCCGGGTGACGACCGACTTGATGCACGCATTCAGCCCGGGGACGTCGCCGCCACCTGTCAAGATCCCGATTCGCATGTTTTCCCTTCACGACCAGTCAAGCCCACCTGGTTATAGCAACGATCTGTCTCGCGTCGCACCCGCGGTGTAATACACCCCTCCTTGGCGCGGAGAGGTGACACACTGGTCACGGGTCCATCCGGATCCCGCACCCGACCAGAGAGGTCGCAATGGCAAACAAGGACAAAGGTGGCAAGAGCACCAAGAAGGTGGCCGCCAAGGACCTCAAGCAGAAACGCCAATCCAAGAAGGACAAGCGGGTAGCCGCCAACAGCGCCAACCGTGCCACCCCCTAGACGAGGATCGCCCCGTCAGGTGAATAGGGCCCTCGCGACATAGAAGGACACCGCCCCGACCGCGAGCACTCCCCACAGGTTCCGGCGAAAGAGGATCCCGCCCACGATCCCGCCGACTGCGGCGGCCAGGGCGGGAGTGACCTCGGGGGTTCCGCGAGGGGCGAGAAGGCCCTGGGCTGCGATCGCGACGAACAGGGCCAGCGGGAACACGTCGAGGAATCTGCCGACCAATCCTCCCGGTATGGGGCGGGGCCTGAGCAGGAAGGCGATTCGCGTGGCGAAGGTCACCGCGCCCACGGCCAGGATGAGATGCAGGTCACTCATGGAACCCCACACCGACCAGCGCGGCGACTGTCGCCGCTCCGGTGATCTGCCATGCCGGCGGCAGAACCAATGTGGCCACCAACGTCGCAACCACGGCGGCGCCGGCGACGATCCAATCACGCCGTTTGTGGACCATGGGTGCGGCCAGACCCAGGAAGAGAAGGGGAAAGAGCACAGCGATCCCCACGGTCTCCGGGTCGATCGAGCCCCCGAACAGTGCGCCCACCGTGGTGCCGGCCATCCAGAACGAGTACAGGATCAGGTCGGCGGCCGACTTGTAGGCGACAATGTCCGCAACGCCTGTGTAGGCGGCCCGAACGGCGAGGCCGAACGTCTCGTCCACGAGCACCCATGCGAGGCGCAACCGCGTTCCGAGCGGCTGGGGCCCGATCATGTCGGCGAGCTTCGCCGACATCGGTAAGTGGCGCAGTCCGAGACCGGACGCCGCCACCAGGACCGGGACCGGCCCTGCAGCGAGAAGCCCGATCATGGTGAACTGGGCGGCGCCGGAGACGATGACCAGGGAAGAAAAGATGGTGAGCGCCGGCGAGAGCCCGGCATCTACTGCCAGCACGCCGTAGGCCAGAGCAAACGCTGCCACCGGTATGACCATGATCAGGCCATCCCGGATCCCCTTCCGGAACGAGGGGCTGTTGGACATCGACTGACGTTAACGAGGCTCGGCCGCCGCCCGTCTCGCCGACCCGTCGACACGTTCCCCGCCGCCTGGTCGGGCGACCAGCAGATACGGGGCCATGGTGCCTTTTCCCTTGACCTCGATCGGACCTCTCTGCTCGAAGTCATATCGATCACGGAGACGCCGTTGCACCCGCTCGGTGACCTGGATCCTTCCCGGGACGCCGTGCGACTCCATGCGGCTGGCGGTGTTGACCGCGTCCCCCCACAGGTCGTAGGCGAACTTGCGGCGCCCGATCACACCCGCCGCCACCGGCCCCAGGTCGATCCCGATCCGCAGTTGGAGGGATTCCCTCACTCGTGCCGCCGCCTCCAGCATCTCCAGTGCCATCCCCGCCGCCGCCTCAGGGGCGTCCCCCCTCGGCTCGGGTAGGCCCCCCACAGCCATGTAAGCATCGCCGATGGTCTTGATCTTCTCCAGACCCCACCGATCGGCGAGGGTGTCGAACTCGGTGAAGAGGTCGTCGAGGAGCCCCACGACTTCGTCGGGGGTGAGTTGCTCCGAGATCGAGGTGAAGTCGACCACGTCGGCGAACAACACCGCCACCTCCTCGTAGCGGTCGGCGATCGGCTCCTCCCCCGCCCTGAGCCGCTTGGCCGTGGAGGCGGGGAGGATGTTGAGCAGGAGTCGCTCCGACCTCTCCTGCTCACGAGCCAGGCCCCGCATGAAATAGCGGAGGACGAAGTAGATGGCGCCGGAGACTGCTCCGATGTTGAGCACGAAGAACGACACGTTGACGACGGTGGGCATCGGAGCCGGATCGAGGAATGGCTCGGCCACCCCGGACACGACCACGGCCACTGCGTAGATCGCGAACCACCGAATCGGATGAGGGACGAAGATCAGGGCCCCCAGTGCAGCGATCAGCGACCAGAGGATCACTCCGCTGGAGGCAACGAACCCGCCGAGACTCACTTGCAGGAGGAGGGGGAGGATCAGCCACAAGGTGAGGTGAAACGCGCTGAACCGTTCGAAGCTCCACCCCCGGGAAAGGGCGAGAATGCTCGCCACGGCGAGAACCTGATAGGTGAATGGGATCGCCGCCGACAGGTAGAGGCCGAGTACCGCGTAGATGCCAACCCACACCACCGAGAGGGTGATGATGAGTGCCACCAGCAGGGTGAGAGCAGCCTTGCGCAATCTCACCTCTTCGCTGTCTTCCGCCTTCACGCCGATCGATGCGAGCCGGCCCACCCGGTGCGGGAGCCGGCTCAGCCAACTGGATCTCGATGCGGGCTGATACGTCAGTGCCTCGCGGGTGGACGTTGTTGCCTCCTCGATCCGATGCGGTCGGCAGAGTGTACGGGTGAGGACTATCGAGGTGGTGGGGAAGGGCCCACCCCTATCGAGATCGCTTCAGCCCCCGATGGCACCACCTGGCGTTGCACCCCACTCAGGTGATCACCTCAGTCGTAGACCCCTGCCAGGAAAGCTCGCCCCTCCGAGACCACACATAGGAACGCCCCCGCCGAGGTGACCAACTGGTACCGGTCGGCGTCCCGCTCCCCCGCCCACCAGCGGCCACTGAGACGCCAGGGCCCGCTCCAGGTGAGCACCGGCTCCCAACGGGTGCCGAGCCTGACCCGGGCAGGCAATCCCTCGTCCCACTCCACCTCCAACGGCTGCAACCTGGGGGGGACCAGCGCCGGGCTCGGTGACGGCGTCGCTCCTGGCCACGGAGCCGAAGCGTCGCGATCCTCTTCGACGAGGGGCTCGCCCCAGCGTGACCAGGCCACCCGCTCCTGTGGCATCCGGCCTCCCTGCGCCCGACCCTGGAGAACACCATCGGGGCCGAGCAGGGCCTGGGCCCGGGCAAGTGCCCGCTCCGACTCGATCCGCGAGGTCTCGTCCTGAAGCAGGCCGAGCTGTCTCCCCTCATCGGAGAGGTCGGCAGGCGCGATGCGCAACCGGGTGATCCCGCCGGGTACCCCACCCGACTCGACCCAGGCTCGCAACTGCCACCAGACCCGGTCGGACAAGGCCTTCTCGGTGAATGGATCGGCTGAGCGCCAGATCCTCTCCCTCGGCTCCCCGGCGGCAGCCTCGGCCAGGATCGAGACCCGATGTGGTGCCACCCCTGAGGCTCTCAGCCCCTTCAACAGCCTCTCAGCTAGTGCCCGAGCAGCAAATGCCACCTCATCGAGGGTCTCCAGCGGCTCCTCGAAGCCGGCGTCGACCGCAAACTCCGGTGGGATCTCCCGGGGGTCGACGAACCGGTCCTCACCGCTGGCCAATCGATGTGCGAGCAGACCCGGGCTCCCGAAACGGGTGACAAGGGCCTCTCGAGGCAGTCGGGCCAGCTCACCTAGAGTGGAGACACCAAGCCAGCGAAATGTGTCGATCAGCTCGTCACCGTTGGCGCTCTCCCTGAGAGTGACCAGATCGAGCCCGGCGAGAAAGCCGACGGTGTCGGTGATGACATTGGGCCGGCCCACATCGGTGGTGGCCGCGGCCCAACGGGCGGCGAATGGCCCGTCCGCCACCCCGACCAACGCATGCCCGCCTCGTTCATGGCCAACCAGCCTGTCCAGTTCCTTGACCACCCGCTCGGCCAGGGCATCTTCACCCCCGTAGAAGCGAACCGCCCCGTCGATGGGGACGAACACCAGCCCGGGCGAGACCATCTCCACCCTTGGGATCAGGTCTTCGATGACCTCGACCACCGGGTCGAAACGCCGGGATTCCTCGCCGGGGTCACGGGTCAAGACGGTGGCGAAAGGGGCCAGGGCCTCGGCCTCGCGCCGAGGCATGCCCAGGCCGACCCCGGCAGCCAGGACATCATCGGTGGCTCCGGCGACCCGATCGTCGACGATCAGAACGGGGTCATCCGATGGCGCGTCGGGTCTCCCCAACGACCACATCGGAAACCACACGCACAATGTCCGAACCCTCATCCTCCACCTCGAATCGCCGGGTCACCCCGGAGGCGCCTTTTCCCGACGCCTCCAGCACCAGACGTCGCCTCTTCAAACGGCCATGACCCCGATCTGCCCCCTCCCAGGTGACACCCAGCGCCCTCAGACGGAGATGGGCTACCCCCGAAGGAAGGCTCTTCCCCATTGGCCTCATCGCCACGGCCACCGACCTGGCCCGGGCCAGTGCGGCCAGACGGCGGAGATCCTGCTCTTTGGCCCCGACCGGCACCTCCGCGTAGAGGGCACGGACTCCCTCCAGCAGGGCAGCGGTGACCTTGGGCCAAATCTGGGGCTGATCGCAGCGGACGATGACCAGGTTCTCCGGGATCACCCCTGTCTCCCAGGCGGCCTCGGGTGAGATCCACCCTCGGGTGTCCAGGGCGACCACCGGAGCGATCCGGGAAGGGGCGGCAAGGAGCCGCAGACCGAGACGGGTCAGACCGGTCCCGGGCACCCCGGCCAACTCGGTGACCCGGCCGGGTTGGAGACGGAGAAAACCCTCTTCTCGTTCCTCCAGATCGAGAAGGGGTGCCCTCAGCTCAACACTTTCGATGCCCAATCTGGCTCCGCGGTCGGGCACTTCATCATATCGAACATATGTTCGATGTAAAGCCGCTTCTATTCCTGGCCGACTTTGGCCGAGGCCCACCCTCAGTTGATAACGGAACGCGGACTTCGCGATTCGCAGCCTCGGCCAAACAAACGCCGGTCGGCCGGGGCTGCCGCCCCAGGGAGGCCATCCTCGGCCGGGCAATCAAGGCTCCTCCAGCTCCTCGAGCGTCTTGGGCCAGTCGTCCTTCAGCAGCCGGGACAGAGAGCGGTCGGCGAGGAGCTTGCCTTCGGTCTGACAGGTGGCGCAGTAGTTGGTCTCGTTGTCGGCATAGACGATGCGTTGCACCTTCGACCCGCATCTCGGACAGGGCTCCCCATACTTTCCGTGCACCGCCATGTCGTCGCGGAAGGCGGTCACCCTGGTTGGCCAGCCCTCCCCCACCTCGTCCCGCAATCTCTGCGTCCACTCGTTCAATGACTCGACCATCGCCTCATGGAGTTGCCTCACCTCGGGGTCGGTCAGTTGCGACGTCCTCTTCACCGGGGAGAGGCGGGCGCTCCACAGGATCTCATCGGAGTAGGCGTTCCCGATCCCCGAGAAGATCCGGGGGTCGGTGAGGGCCCTCTTCAGTGTCCGGTTCTCCCGCTTCAGGGCGTCGCCGAATGTCTTCACATCCACCTCGAGCGGCTCCACACCACCGCGGTCGAGCGACGCGACGCCTTCGGGGCCGCGGACGACCCAGATCCCGGCCCGCCGCTTCGTCCCCTGTTCGGTGAGGATCAGTGATCCCTGGTCGAAGTCGATGGCAGCCAGGCCGATCTTCTTCGGGATGGCCTTCCTCGACTCCTCCCAGCGAAGACGGCCGGCAACCATCAGATGGATCACGAGGAAGAGCTCCTCTCCGAGGCCGAACGCGAGACGCTTTCCGACTCGTTGCAGTGATTCGACTCGTGATCCCACAGGTGCGTCGTAGGGAGGGTCGTAGGTGCGCAGCACCGACGGGGAGGCGATCCTCACCGAGCGCACCACCTCACCGAGGACCCTGCGCTCCAGGGCTTCGAGGTAGACGACGATGTCAGGGAGCTCCGGCACAACCGGAAGTTACCGGCACACCTAGTCGTTGTCGGCGACGCTCCCGCTGAAGAGCACTGCGACGCCGACCACGATCCCGGCCGCGATGAACCCATAGGCGAACAAGAAATCCGCCTCGGTCGAGGCATCCTGGGCAGCGAGGGCGAAGACAACGATCAGGGTGATCAGAGTGAGCACGGCGGCGGCGCGGGCGAACCGCAGGCCGAGGGCAAGGATCACCGCCACTGCGAGCATCAGAAGCCCCCCGACGACAAAGGCGAACCAGAACCGGCCCCCCGCCTGAAGCCCCTCACTTGCGGTGCGGTTGGCTGAGCTGAGCGTGGGGCTGTCGCGGAGAAAGAAGCCACCCGCCACCACCAGCACGCCGCCGAGGGCGAAGACGATGGCTCCGATGCGAGACCTCGGTTGCTCCGGCTCGGGCTCGGGAAGTCGCTCTTCGGGCGGATGGGCGGCGGCCACTTTCCTCGCTAGTCGGGGTGACGCGGTGGCGATTCCGATCTCCTCCGCTATGCCGACATCGTCCTCGGTCTTGAGGACGAACTCCTCGCCCTCGGCTCTGATGGCAAAGCCGTCGTTCAGTGACTGGATCCCGATGGCGCTGACGTCCCACTCTCCGATGGACTCGGGCCCGGCGCCGAGACGCAGAAGCGTTCCCTCGGCGTGAACGTCCACCGGGACGCCCGGCCCTGCCTCCCCGCGCATATGCACAGTCCCTCGTGTCTCAACCGCCATTCCTGCTTACCCCGTTCAACAGTCTGGTTCCAGCGGGCATTGTATGACGACAAGCAAGGAGGGACGGGGTATCTCCCCGTCCCTCCTCAACGCGCAATCAGATGCGGCTACTTGTCCAGTTCGTCGAATACCTCGTCGAAACTCTGGGCGGCGCGGCGCCGGTCACCGGTTGCCACCGGCTGTGGCTCAGGGCTGGTGCTCCTGTCACGGTCACGATTGCGGTCGCGGTCCCGGTTGCGGTCCCGGTCCCGACCACCCCGGTCGCCACCGTCACGTCCACCGTTGTCACGGCGACGCTCACCTGCCGGCTTCGCAGCCTCAGACTCTGGCAGCGTGGCTCCCTCCAGTGCCTCGACCAATTCGAGACTCACCTTGCCGCGGTCGATCTCACGAACCCGGACTTTGAGCAGCTGACCATCGCTCAAGTAGTCCTCCACTCGCTCGACCCGCTTGGAGCCATCGAGACGGGAGATGTGGAGCAGGCCGTCTCGTCCGGGAAGGATGTTGACGAAAGCCCCAAACTTGGTGATGTTGACCACCTTGCCGTCATACTCGGACCCGAGCTCGACCTCGGGCGGGAAGGCGATCTGCATCACCCTCTCCTTGGCAGCAGCCAGGGCGCCGCCGTCCGACGAGGCGATGCGGACGATGCCCTTGCCATCGGCCTCTTCGATCTCGATCGCGGCCCCGGTCACTTCCTCGAGCTCCCGGATCACCGCGCCCTTGGGACCGATGACCTCTCCGATCTTGTCCTTGGGGATCTCGATCGACTCGATGCGCGGGGCGAACTCGTTCATCTCCTTGCGAGGCTCGGCGATTGCCTCGGCCATCTTGTCGAGGATGAAGAGCCGGGCCTCCCTTGCCTGATCGAGGGCCGTTGCCAGCACCTCCGAGGGAAGACCCTCGAGTTTGGTGTCCAGCTGCAGAGCAGTGATGACATCCCGGGTCCCGGCGACCTTGAAGTCCATGTCACCCAGCGCATCCTCGGCTCCGAGGATGTCGGTCAGGGTCACGTACTTGCCGTCCCGGTGGATCAAGCCCATGGCGATCCCGGCGACAGGAGCCGCGATGGGGACGCCGGCGTCCATCAGTGACAGGGACGATGCACACACGGACGCCATCGAGGTCGACCCGTTCGAGGACAGAACCTCCGAGACCAGCCTCAGTGCGTATGGGAACTCCTCCTCGGTCGGGATGACCGGGAGCAGAGCCTTCTCCGCGAGGGCGCCATGTCCGATCTCCCGGCGCTTGGGCCCACGCATGAACCCAGCCTCGCCAGTCGAGAACGGTGGGAAGTTGTAGTGGTGCATGTAGCGCTTCGAGTCCTCGAGGGCGAGGGTGTCGAGCATCTGCTCCATCTTCAGCATCCCCAGTGTGGTGACATTGAGGACCTGGGTCTCACCTCTCTGGAAGAGACCGGAGCCATGGGCCCTACCGACCACTCCGATCTCGGCACTGATCGGCCGGATATCCGTCGGTCCGCGTCCGTCGAGCCGAACACCCTCTTCGGCTACGCGCTTGCGCATCATGTCCTTGACCACCGACTTGAACGCGCGACCCGCCTCCGAACGGCCTGCCTCGTCGTCCTCGGCGAAACCGGATTCGGCAATGGTCGCTTCCTTGGCCTCATCCTGCGCGGCGCTGCGCTCCTGCTTGTCGGCGATGGTGACCACCGAAGCCAGCTTGGGCTCGGCGATCCCCTTGACCTTCTGGTAGGTCTCGTCGGAGTAGTCGGCGGCCACCGGCCATTCGACCTGCTTCTTCTCGACCCTGGAAGCGAGCTCGACCTGGAGATCTATCGACTCGCCGATGTACTTCTTGGCTTCGTCGAGCCCGCGGGCGACTGCTGCCTCGTCTGAGGGAGCGTCCCCGTCGGCGATCAGCCTGAGGCCGTTCGGGGTGGAGCCGGCCTCGACCATGATGATGTCGACGCCGCCCTGGTCGTTGCGACCCCCGGCGACCACCAGCTCGAAAACGGACTCGTCCAGCTCGGCGTGGGTCGGGAACGCGATCCACTCGCCCTTTCGGAGACCGAGACGCACCGCTCCAATCGGTCCCTGGAACGGGATCGGGCTGACCATGAGGGCAGCAGAGGCCCCGATCAGCGCGACCACGTCGAAGGGGTTCTCCTGGTCGACCGAGAGCGAGGTCACGACCACGTGGGTCTCGTTCCGATATCCGTCCGGGAAGGACGGGCGAAGCGGGCGATCGATGAGACGGCAGGTCAGAATGGCCTGCTCGGAGGGCCGTCCCTCACGTCGGAAGAACGATCCGGGGATCTTGCCCACGGAGTACATCCGCTCTTCGAAGTCGACCGTGAGAGGGAAGAAGTCGACTCCCTCACGGAGCTTCTTTGCTGCTGTGGCGGTGACCAGCATTTCGGTCCCACCAAGTCGGGCGACCACGGCGCCGTCGGCCTGGCCGGCGAGTTTGCCGGTGCTCAGGACGAACTCTTTGCCGCCGACGGTCCCCGTTACGGAGATTTCGGGCACTGAGTGCTCCTTGTGTATGGGAGCCGCACCCGTTGGCAGTAGTCATGTCTCAGGACATCCGAGACATCGCCACTGACAACCGGTAGGGCTCGTGTGACGGGGCTCCGATCTTCGATCGGTCCCCTTGTTTCAGGGGCGGGCAGCCCCTGTTCATCAGGAGCGGCTCAGCCGCCCCCGATGGAATCTGTCCTAGCGGCGCAACCCCAGCTTGGCGATGAGGCTTCGATACCGCTCGACATCCTCCCTGCGGAGGTAGTCGAGGAGACGACGCCGCTTACCAACCATCATCAGGAGCCCGCGTCGACTGTGATGGTCGTGCTTGTGCTCACGGAGATGCTCGGTCAAATGGTTGATCCGCTCGCTGAGCAGGGCAACTTGCACTTCGGGAGAGCCTGTGTCGCTCTCGTGTGTGCCGAACTCGGCGACGATCTCAGTGGTTGTCTTCATTGCGCGTAAAACCTGAATTGATCCGGGGGGACTGGCAGAACTGTAGCAGTGTCGCCCTCCCTAACCGCAACTCGGTCATTGCCGCCCATGCGCCCTCCCTCTACCGCGCTTGCCCGTCACCATAGAGCACATACCGCTCGCTGGTAAGGGACTCCAGACCCATTGGCCCTCTCACGTGGAGCTTCTGGGTGGAGTTGCCGATCTCGGCGCCGAAGCCGAACTCCTCGCCGTCCGTGAACCTGGTGGAGACGTTCACCGCCACCACCGCGGAGTCGATTGCGGCGACAAAGCGGTCCGCCGCCCTCCGGTCCTCGGTGAGGATCGCCTCGGTGTGGCCGGTCCCGTAGCGGCGAACATGCTCGATGGCCGTCTCGAGGTCAGGGACCACCCGGACCGCGATGATCAGATCGAGGAACTCGGTTGCCCAGTCCTCCTCCGTCGCCGCCACCATGTCGGGAACCAGCTCACGGGATCGCTCGTCGCCCCGCAGCTCGACGCCTTCGGCGATCAGTGCCTTGGCGGCCTCGACCACGAAGCGATCCGCAACCGCCTCATGGACCAGCAGCGTCTCCGCGGCATTGCACACCCCGGGCCGCTGCACCTTGGCGTTGACCAGCACGGTCAGGGCCTTGTCCAGGTCGGCGGCCGCGTCGACATAGACGTGGCAGTTGCCGGCCCCGTCGATGACCGTAGGCACGGTGGCCTCGCTCTGGACCGCCTGGATCAACCCTGGACCGCCCCGCGGTACGAGGAGATCCACCCACTCGGTGGCCTGCATCAGCGCCCTGGCACCCTCCCGGGTGGTGTCCTCCAGCAGCTGGACACCGGCTGCGGGGAGCCCAACTCTCTCCAGAGCGGAGCGAAGCGAGCCGGCGATGGCGACGTTGGAGCGGAGGGCATAGGAGGAGCCGCGGAGGATGACTGCATTCCCCGACATGACACACAGTCCGGCCGCGTCGGCAGTCACATTTGGTCGGGCCTCGTAGATGACCGCGACAACACCCAAGGGGACCCGCACCCGGTGCAGTCTCACCCCGTTGTAGAGGACCCAGCCCCCAGTTTCTCTTCCAACCGGGTCGGGGAGCGAAGACACGGTGCGCAACCCGGCCGCCATCCCCGCGATTCGTGCCTCGGTCAGCCTGAGACGATCGATGAGCGCTCCGGTTATCCCCTGGGCGACGGCCTCGTCCATGTCGGCGGCATTCGACTCGAGGAGCGCGCCCCGAGTCTCGATGATGGCATCGGCCATCTCGACCAGGGCGCGCCGACGCAATTCCCCCGTGGACTCACGCAAGACGTGTGAGGCGTCCCGGGCACGGCGCCCGACCTGTTCGATCATGTCCTAAGCCTATCCGTGGCGCCACCAGGCACGAGCAGGACGAAGTCGTCTCGGTGGATGACGACCCCACCGACCTCCGAGCTGTGCCTGCCCAGCGCCGCCCTCACCCGATCCGATGACATCCCGACCAGGCCCTTGCCAACGAGGGCGCCGTCCCAGCCGGCGACCTCGACTGCAGATTCGGCCCCGAAGTCGCCCTCGGCCGACGTGATCCCGACCGCGAGCAGGGACTTCCCACCGTCGAGCAGAGCTCGGGTGGCACCCTGATCGACCGTCAGCTTTCCCTCCGAAGCCTGGCCGAAGGCAATCCACAGCTTTCGGGCCGAGAGTTTGGACCGATGTGGTGTTACCCAGGTACCCACTTCTTCTCCGCCCACGGCACGAGCCACCACGTCCGGCTCGCCGGCATGGGCGATGACCGTTGGGATTCCAGACCACGCCGCCATCCGGGCCGCAGCGATCTTGGTGGCGGGACCACCGGACCCGAATGGGCCCGTCCTGCTGACCGAGACCTGGTCGAGGGCGACGTCGGTGGAATGGACCGCGCCGAGTAGTTCGGGATCATCCATGGTGCGCGGGTCCCCTGTGTAGATCCCGGCGGTGTCGGTGAGGATCACGAGCATTCCCGCAGAGACCAGATGGGAGACGATGGCGGCCAACCGGTCGTTGTCACCGAGACGGAGCTCATCGACTACGACGGCATCATTCTCGTTCACGATGGGGACCACACCCAGAGAGAGCATTCGCTCCAGGGCGTCGCGGGCATGGAGGTACTGGGACCGGCTGGCGAACAGGTCCTTGGTGAGGAGCACCTGCCCGACCACCAGACCCCTCGTCTTGAACAGGGCTGAGTATCGCTCCATGAGCAGACCCTGGCCGACGGCAGCTGCCGCCTGCAGACCGGGCAGGTCCCGCGGCCTCCCCATCAACCCGAGGGCGGGCAGACCGGCGGCAACAGCTCCCGATGACACGAGGACGGTCGGATGGCCAGCCTCCCACATCCCGGTCACATGGCCGACCGTGCGGTCGAGCGCCTCCGGATCGAGCTCGCCCGAATCCAGCACGAGACTCGACGATCCTGCCTTGACAACCACCCGCATGCCAGGCGCGACACGGCGGCGCCCGCTCACGTTGCTGCTCACATCAGGCATTCAGCGGGCCACCGTGGCGTTCAGTATTCGCCTCACGTCGGCGACATCGTCGTTCATCCGCTTCACCAGAGCGGCCGCATTCTCGAACGCGAGCTCGGGCCGCAGCATCTCCACGAACTCGAGCGCCATCATCTCCCCGTAGAGGTCGGCATCGAAGTCGAGAAGAAAGGCCTCGACGAGCAGCTCCCTCCCGCCGAAGGTCGGGCGCACTCCGACGTTGACCGCGGCCGGATGGCTCTCGCCACCGATCTCGGCGAACGCCGCGTAGATGCCGTGACCGGGGATCACCTTGCGGGGCGGCGGTCTGAGGTTGGCAGTGGGGAAGCCGAGCGACCTGCCCCGACTCTCACCGTGGATCACCTCGTTGGAGAGGCGGTAGCGTGAGCCGAGCAGGGCTGAAGCGGCTGACACCTGGCCCATCTCGATCAGTGACCTGATCCGGCTCGATGTGATCACGCCGCCCTCGTCGAGAAGGTCGACGACCTCGACTTCGAAATCATGCCTCCTCCCGGCTTCTCTGAGGAACGGGACATCCCCGGCCCGGTTCTTGCCGAAGTGGAAGTCGCTCCCAATCACCATGTGGGCGACTCCCAGCCTGGAAACCAAAACCTCCGCGACGAATTGCTCGGGCTCCATGTGGCGAATCTCGGAGAGATCGAGCACCCCGACGGTCTCGACGCCCGTCTTCTCAAAAAGGGTGATGCGCTCTCCGATGGTCGTTATCAAGCGCGGATCGACTCCGGGAGAGAGAACCTCGGCCGGATGTGGGTCGAAGGTCAGCACCGTGGCGGTCGCCCCCGCGGCCCGAAGTCGATCCAGGACGACGCGATGCCCCAGATGAACGCCGTCGAACACCCCGATGGTCAGGATGCTGGGAGGAGGTTGCGGGACCCATCCCGCCAAAGGCCCATCGAGCACGTTCACGAGGCGAGCACTACCTCCGGTCTGACCTGGTCACCCTCACGGCGATACACCGCGATCAGCTCGCCAGATCCATCGAGGACGCGAATCGGGGCATTCTCGGGCGCCTCGATCATCTCACCTCCGACGAATCGCATGCCGTGGCAAACGCCCCGCGCCGTCTCCTCGCTGACCGTGACTGCTGGGAGGTCTCCGAGGGCTTCGGACGGATAGAGGAAGTGCGACTCCCAATCCCCGAGCTCGTCGATCTTCAGACCGTGGGTCTCCACATCGAGCGACCCGGTCCGGGTCCGGCGTAAGGCGGTCAGATGTGCGCAGCCGCCAAGGGCGGCGGCGAGATCGTCGGCAAGCGAGCGGACATACGTCCCCTTCCCGCAGACGACGCGAAACCGCACCTCCGGATACGGCCCGGTGCCGACCTCTTCGATTTCCAACTCGTGAATCTCCACCGGCCGAGCTTCCCGTTCCACGACCTCGCCTTCGCGCGCCAGCTCGTACAGGCGCCGGCCCTTGTGCTTGAGGGCAGAGACCATCGGGGGCACCTGATTGATCCTCCCCACGAATCGGGCGGCGACGGCGTCGAGCTCCTCAGGGGAGAACTCCATGGGCTCCCGGTTCAAGACCGCGCCGTCGGAATCGAGGGTGTCGGTGGCCACGCCGAACAGGGCGGTCGCCCGATACTCCTTGGGTTGATCCTGGATGAATCGGATCAGACGGGTGACCGGGCCGACCGCGACCACGAGCGCACCGGTGGCAAGTGGGTCCAAGGTGCCGGCGTGACCCACCTTCTTGATACCGGTCGCCCGGCGAACCCTTGCCACGACGTCGTTCGAGGTCATGCCCGATGGCTTATCGACCACTAGAAACCCCTTCCTCACCGGTGCGCCTCGACTCGCTTGCGCACTTCCTCGATCGCGGCATCGGCCCCGCCCTCATAGGTGAAACCCGAGGCAAGGCGATGGCCTCCGCCCCCCAGCTCCTGAGCGAGGGTGCCGACGTCGGTGCCACCCCGTGAGCGCAGACTGAGCCTCACCCGCTTGTCCGAGTGCACCTTGGCGAGCACCGCGACGTCGGCCTCCTGAGCCAGCCGCAGTGTGTTGATCAGATTGTCCATGTCGCCCCAGTCAACACCGGCCTGGGAGAGGTCCTCTTCGGTGATGACGGTCGAGACCATGCTCAGGTGCTCGTCGAGTGTGGCCCGGGACAGAGCGACTGCGGCTGCCTTGAGGTAACCAAAGGGGGCCTCCTCGTAGACCTTCTGGCTTATCTGCTCGGGACGGGCCCCCGCAGCCACCAGACCGGCGGCCAGTGTCAGGGTCGAAGGGGTGGTGTTGGAATACTGGAACCGCCCGGTGTCGGTCACCAGGGCGGTGAGCAGACAGGTGGCGATCTCGGGTGTGAGTGGCCATCTGAGGATCTGGAGCAACTCGGCTACGAGCACACTGCTCGCGGCGACAGCGGGGTCGATGAGGCAGACATGACCGAATCCCTGGTTAGTGATGTGATGGTCGACGACGATCAGGGTCCCTGCTCTGCCCGCAGGAGACCCGAGCTCACCCAGGCGCTCGGAGGATCCGGCGTCGAAGACGACCATCACCGCCGGGGACTCCGGGAAGCCATCCGGCGGGACGAGCAGTTCGGTGGGGAGAAATGTGAGGTTCGACGGGACGATGAAGGGGGTCCCGAAACTGGCCACCACCTTCTTCCCCGCATCCCGTGCTGCCAGGCCGAAACCAATCATCGAGCCGAGTGCATCCCCGTCGGGCCCCACATGGCAAGCCAGGGCGACCTCGTCGCTCGCCATGATCGCCTGTGCCGCGGCATCGAAGACGGCGCGCTCAATCATCGACGTCCTGGCCCGTCTCCAGGGAGCGAAGGATGGCATCGATCCGCTCCCCGCCGACCACGCCCGGGTCGACCTGGAACTCGAGTGTCGGGGTGTACTTCATCCTGACCTGGCCGGCGATCGCCGACTGGAGACGCCGGGCGGCCTTGTTCAGGGCCACGATCGCACCTTCGGTGCCACCCGAGCCGAGGACATCGATGTAGACGACCGCGTGGCGGAGGTCGGGCGACGTCTCGACACCGGTGATGGAGACCATCTCGAGCCGGGAATCATTGAGACGCTCGACCTCCTCGGCGAGGACTTCGCGCAGGATCGAGTTCACCTTGAGCATCCGCGGGCTCGTGTCTCTCATTCGGGTTCCTCCAACTCGGTGACGAGCACGTCGAGCACTTCGATCTCCGGTTGCGCGTCAAGGTAGCGACGCAGCTTCGAGATCTGCATGGCGAGGCCCTCGCCGTCCGGTGCGACGATCGCCACCCCCACGGCCGCCCTCTGCCACATGTCGTGGTGATCGACCTCTGCGACGCTGTACGACCCGAGCCTGCGTAGTCCTTCCACGAAAGGCCTGAGCACCGCCCTCTTCGCCTTGAGTGACTGGGGGGTGGGTAGGTGCAGCTCGACCCTCAGGGCCGCCGCCCGCATCAGGTGCGCGCCACCTCACGGATGAGATAGTCCTCGATGCTGTCGCCCTCTTTGATGTCGTTGAAGTTCTCGAATCCGATGCCGCATTCGAAACCGGAGGCGACCTCGCGGACGTCGTCCTTGAAGCGCTTCAGGGAGGATATGACCCCGTCGTGGATGACCACCCCGTCGCGGAGCAATCTCGCCTTGGCGCCACGCTGGACCACACCTTCGATGACGTAGCAGCCGGCCACCGTGCCGGCGCGGGGGACCCGGAAGACTGCCCTGACCTCGGCCGTCCCGAGAACCTGCTCCATCTCCTCAGGCGCAAGCTGGCCGACCAGCATCTGCTCGATCTCGTCGAGGAGCTCGTAGATGATCCCGTAGGTGCGGATCTGGATACCGGCCGTCTCGGCCGCCTTGCGCGCTTTCGGCTCGGGGCGGACGTTGAACCCGATCACAACCGAGCCGGTCACCTCGGCAAGGCCGACATCGTTCTCGTTGATCCCCCCAACCGCGCTGTGGACGATCTGGATCCTCCCGCCTTCCCGCTCGATCTTCGAGATCGAGTCGCGCAAGGCCTCGATCGATCCCTGGGCATCGGCCTTCACGATGATGTTGAGGGTCGCGTCCTCCGTGCGAAGCTGGTCGAGGAGGCTCTGCAGCCGGTCGCGGGCCGAAGGCATGGCCTGGGTGACGGCCTTGAGCTCTCCCTGGCGCCCCTCTGCGACCCGGCGCGCCTCCTTGTCGCTCTCCATCACCTTGAAGTAGTCACCGGCCGCAGGGACATCGTCCCATCCCATGATCTGAACCGGTGCCGAGGGGCCGGCCGACTTGATCAGATTCCCCGCGTCGTCCATGAGGGCACGGACCCGGCCCGAGACGGCTCCGGCCACGAACGAGTCGCCCGTCTGCAGCGTCCCCCGCTGGACGATGACGGAGGCAACGGCACCCTTTCCCTTCTCCACCTGGGCTTCGACGACGACACCGGAGGCCTCCGTGCCCGGATTCGCCTTGAACTCCTCGAGTTGTGCGATGAGGTCGATCACCTCGAGCAGATCATCGACTCCGGCTCCGCTGAGAGCAGACAGCTCCACGCTCGGCACATCACCACCGAGCTCTTCGGTGATGACATCATGCTCGGTCAACTCGGTCCTCACCCGTAGCGGGTCGGCGCCGGGGAGATCGATCTTGTTGATGGCGACGATCATTTTCACCCCCGCCGCCTTGGCGTGCGAGATGGCCTCGATCGTCTGTGGCATCACCCCGTCGTTTGCCGCCACGACCAGGACCACGATGTCGGTGATGTTGGCACCTCGTGCCCGAAGCGCGGTGAAGGCCTCATGGCCTGGAGTGTCGATGAAGGTGATCGGATGGCCGTTGACCTCGACCTGGTAAGCGCCGATGTGCTGTGTGATCCCACCCTGCTCGCCCTCGACCACCGAGGTCTTGCGGATGGTGTCGAGAAGGGTGGTCTTGCCGTGGTCGACGTGCCCCATCACCGTCACCACCGGCGGGCGGGTGACCATGTCTGATTCGCGGTCTTCGAAAGAAGGGCGCTCTGCCACAGCCGGGGGCCTGGGAGCCTCCACGATCTCAGCCATGAAGCCGAATGACTCCGCGACCGGCTCGATGAGCTCCAGCGGCATGACCTGACCTACTCCGATCGGCTGGCCCCGCATCAGCAATTCGGTGACCACATCCGTAGACGAGATCCCGATCGCCTCGGCGAACTGCCCGACGGTGGCCCCGGCCGGCACGCTCACGATCCCGACGTCAGCAGAAGGCGGGGTCTTGACCTTGGGAGCAAGCACAGGTGGCTCAGGCTCACGCTTGGGCTCCGGCGCCGTCTCGGGCTCCGGTTCCGGCCGTGGAGCCGGCTCCCCGGCCACGGCGAGCCTCAGCAACTCAGCAGACTCGTCGTCGAGCCCGGAGGAGGCCGTCTTGACATCGATTCCGAGATCCTGGGCCTGTATCAACAACTCTTTCGAGTCGACGCCCAGGTCCCGGGCAAGTTCATAAACCCTCACTCTTCAGACTCTCTACTCGCTCTCATCGTCTTCGTCGACATCGACGACGGCGTCCTCGTCGTCGGGCACATTCTGCTCGGCCGAGTTCGGGACCGGCTCGGCGACGACGGTCTCCGCGACCTCTGCAATTGCAACAGGCTCCTCGACCTCTGCAACCGCAACAGGCTCCTCGACCTCTGCAACCGCAACAGGCTCCTCGACCTCTGCAACCGCAACCGGCTCCTCGACCTCTGCAACCGCAACAGGCTCCTCGACCACGGCCGCTTCTTCTTCGACGCCCTCGCTATCGGATCGGATGTCCACTTTGTACCCGGAGAGCCGGGCTGCGAGCCGGGCATTCTGGCCCTCCTTTCCGATAGCCAGCGACAACTGGTGCTCGGAGACGACCACGTCGGCCGTCTTCGTCTCCCCGTCGATGTGGACTTCCTTGACTTTGGCCGGGCCGAGGGCCTCGGCGATGAACTGGCCGATGTCGTCGCGCCACTGAACCACGTCGACCTTCTCTCCCCTCAGCTCGTTGACGACCTGGCGGACCCGGGAGCCCCGTGCTCCCACACAGGCACCCTTGGGATCCACATTCGGATCGTGGGAGATGACCGCGATCTTGGTCCGGTGACCGGGCTCCCTGGCGATGTTGACGATCTCGACGGTCCCGTCGGTCAGTTCGGGCACCTCCAACTCGAGCAGTCGCCTCACCAGATCGGGATGGCTCCTGGAAACGACGATCTGGGCCCCTTTGGCCTCGTTGCGGACCTCGAGGATGAGCGCTTTGACCCGATTGCCACGTTCCAGGCGCTCGAACGGGATTCGCTCCGAACCGGGCAGGATCGCCTCGGCGTCGCCGAGATCGAGGATCACCGACCGGTAATCGACTTGTTGGACCAGCCCGGTGACCAGATCCCCTTCCCGGCCGTCGTACATCTCGAACACATGCTCTCGTTTGGCCTCACGGAGCTTGTGCTGCATGACCTGTTTGAACGACTGGGCCGCGATCCGGCCGAACGCCTCGCCCTCCGGGGTGTCCTCCCACTCGGAGACCACATTGCCGTCCTCGTCGAGCTCCTGGGCGTAGACGATCACCTCCCCGGAGTCGGGGTCGATGGTGACCCGTGCCTCCTCGGCGGCGCCCGGGCTGCGTTTGTATGCGGCCACCAGGGCGTTGGCGAAGGCGTCGAGGATGGTGTCGACAGCCACCCCCCGCTCGCGAGCGAGGACCTCGATGGCTTCCATCATCGTGTCGAGCTTCATGATTCTCCTTCAGTGACCCGGTTTCGGGGCCTTCTCCCACCGAAAGACCGTCTTGGCGGTGAGCACGTCCTCGTAGTCCACAACAGATGGCCCGTCCTCGGTCTCGATGGTGAACGAGAGCTCACCGGCAGTGGTGAGAACTCCACGCAGTGAGGTCTTGTCCTCTCCGCGGGCGACCTTGACCACCGCTTCGCGGCCAATCGACTTCGCGTAGTGGGCGGGCCGGCGGAGGCTCCTCTCCAACCCTGGTGAGGTCACCTCCAGCCGGTAGGCGTCGGTGAGGTCGGTATCATGGTCGAGCAGACGGGAGAGACCTCGGGAGACCTCGGCCAGACGATCCACATTCAGGTTCTCGCCATCGACGACCACTCTGAGTAGTTGACCCGGCCCGCGTCCGAGCAACTCGACATCGTCGAGCTCGAGTTTCTCGGCGGCGAGATAGGTCTCCACCACCGTCCAGATGTCAGAAATGGTCGTTGTAGCCATGCTCCGACTGTCTCACTCCACAAAAGTACAGGCGGGTGCCAAAGGCGCCCACCTGGTGAAAAAGCGTCCTGTTGTGAGCGGAAGTATAAACGCTGCACCGGCGCAACCGCCGAACGCCCCAGTCGTTGCTTCAGGACCTGATCACGTCCCGTGTCGCTGTGGGCCGATCACCCCGGCCATTTGGGCGACCACGTCGCCGATCGCCATCTCACCCGTGGTCAGGCCACGTCGTGTCGTCACCTCGACCGAGCCCTGCTCCACTCCCCGCGGCCCGACGGTGACCCGGTACGGGATCCCGATCAGCTCCGCATCGGCGAACTTGACTCCTGGTCGCTCCGCCCGGTCGTCGAGCAGCACCTCGATGCCGGCACCCTGGAACTCGGAATAGAGCTTGTCGGCCGCGGCGCTGGTCGTGTCGTCGTCGACTCGGAGCACTGTGATCACCACTTCATAGGGGGCGACGGAGACCGGCCAGATGATCCCTTTCTCGTCGTGCGACGACTCGACCACCGCGGCCATGCCTCGTTCCACCCCGATCCCGTATGAGCCCATGATGATCGGGTGGCTCTCCCCGTGCTCGTCCTGGACGTATACCTCGAACGTCACCGAGTACTTGGTGCCCAGTTTGAAGATGTGCCCGACCTCGATCCCCTTCCACAGGTCCAAAGGGCTGCCACAGACCGGGCAGGGCTCCCCGGAGGAGACTGCCCTCAGGTCGGCCCATTGACCGACCGCGATGTCGCGTTCGACATGGACTCCCGAGTGGTGCCAGTCATCCTCATTGGCCCCGGTCACCAGGTTGGCCCGGCCCCGCAGCGTCTCGTCCGCGATGATCCGGGCACCGACCTCGCCGACCGCCCCCAGACTCCCCGGATCGGCTCCAAGCAAGTCTCTGATCTCCTCGGGCGTCGCCGGTCTGGCATCGACGGCGCCGGTCGCATCGAGCAGCTTCTGCTCCTGCAACTCATGGTCCCCACGCAGGAGCACCAGCACCGGCTCGGCATCGAGGATGTAGACCAGTGTTTTCACCTGGCGGTCGGGTGCGGCCTTCTCCGGATGGGCCTCGGCCAGTGTTTTGATGGTGCGAAGCCCGGGGGTGGGAAACCGTTCCAGAGCGCCGGGCTCACCGTCTTCGACTTCGAGGACGGCTGACGTCGCCCGCTCCACGTTGGCGCGGTAGCCACAGCTGGTGCAGGTGACGATCCAGTCCTCACCGGCATCGCTCCGCACCATGAATTCCACCGACTCGGAGCCGCCCATGGCTCCGGACGAGGCCTCGACATCGACCGCGGTGAGACCCATCCTGGCGAAGATCCGCTGATAGGCACCGCGATGCTTCTCGAAACCGGCGTCCAGGCCCTCCCTGTCGATGTCGAGGGTGTAGGAGTCTTTCATCGTGAACTCACGGACGCGGAGTAGACCGGACTTGGGACGGGGCTCATCCCGGAACTTGGTGTGCATCTGGTACCAGATCTGGGGAAGATCGCGGTAGGAGGACAACTCCAGGGCGGTGAGGGCGAAGACCTCCTCCTCGGTCATGCCCAGCACCAAATCGGCCCCTCTTCTGTCTTCGAGCTTGAAGAGGTTCTCCCCCATCAACTCGTAGCGGCCCGAGCGTCGCCAGATCTCCGCCGGATGCAGGGTCGGGGGCACCATCTCCTGGCCCCCGATCGCATCCATCTCGTCCCGGATGATCGCGGCGACCTTGAGACGGACCTTCTGGCCGAGGGGAAGGATGGTGTATGAGCCCGCCGCCAGCTGGCGTATGAAACCGGCACGCACCAACAGCTTGTGACTCACTGCCTCGGCGTCGGCAGGTGCATCGCGAAGGGTGGGGATGAAGGCCTGTGACCAGCGCATTCTCTGAGTGGGTAGGGAGCGGGGCGACGGTAGTCGGTTCGGGATCGAAGCCTCCCGATTCACTCCGACTGGGCGACCTCGGCCACCTTGGCCCGCCGGTCCCGGGACCGATTGGCGTCGCCCTGGATCTGGATCAGCTCATCGCGGGTCGCCGCTGCGATCTCGGCCGCATTCTCCTCGGCGTGGGCGAGACGACTCTCCACTCCCTCCTCTACGAGCTTGCGCGCCTCGTCGACCAGCGCCTCCACCATCTCCGCCTCTGGCACCACCCGTACGACCTGGCCCTTGATGAAGAGATGGCCCCTCCCCCGGCCGGCGGCAATCCCGATGTCCGCCTCCCGGGCCTCACCGGGTCCGTTGACGACACACCCCATCACCGCCACCTGGATCGGGAGGTTCTCCGCCTCGAGGGCGGCCTGGGCACGGGTGGCCACGTCGATGACATCGACCTCGGCCCGGCCGCAGGAGGGACAGGCGATCAGATCCAGGCCTTTTCGCTCTCTGAGTCCGAGGTTCTCGAGCAACTGGCGCCCGGCCTTTGCCTCCTCCACCGGGTCCGCGGTGAGGGAGAATCGGATCGTGTCACCGATCCCCTCGTTCAGCAGCGTGGCGATTCCGGCGACTGACTTGATCAGCCCGGCCGGAGGCGGTCCGGCCTCGGTCACCCCGAGATGGAGCGGATAGTCGACGGTCTGAGAGAGGAGACGGTACGACTCGATCATCGAAGGCACATTCGAGTGCTTGACCGAGATCTTGATGTCATCGAAGTCGACTTCCAGGAGATACCGAATCTCGATGAGCGCCGAGTCGACCAGAGCCTGTGGAACAGGGCTCCCGTACTTGTCGAGCAGGTCCTTGTCGAGAGACCCGGCGTTGACCCCGACACGGATCGGCACCCCACGGTCCTTGGCCTCCCGAGCTACCGCCTTGATCTGGTCTTCCTTCCGGATGTTGCCCGGGTTGAGCCGGAGACCCTGTACCCCCGCTTCGAGTGCGGCGAGGGCGAGGCGGTACTGGTAGTGGATGTCGGCAATGATCGGCACCGGTGAGCGGGGGACGATCTCGGCCAGGCCCTGAGCCGCCTCGACCTCATTGCATGTGATGCGGACGATGTCGGCCCCGGCACCAGCAAGTGCATAGACCTGGGCCAGAGTGCCGTCCACGTCTGCGGTCTTGGTGGTGGTCATCGACTGGACCGAGATGGGCGCGCCGCCGCCTACAGCGACATTGCCGACGTGGAGCTGACGGGTTTGGCGGCGCTCGATCATCTCAGATCAGAACGGTAGACCCCACACCACCCAATCCGACCGACCAGCGTCTGTCGGGCGCCGCGCAAGGTCCGCCGCCGATCACAGCGAGATCGGGTTCACGATGTCGAGGATGACAGCGACGAACCCGAGGAACGCAAAGAGGCCGATCACGGCTGCGGCAATCGGGGCGAGCTTGCGAATGTTGGCCTCTCTGCCGGTCAGCTTCTCGTACAGCGCAACCGCGAAGTGCCCTCCATCCAGGGGGTAGAGGGGCAACAGGTTGATGGTGGCCAGGATCACATTGACGAAGGCCAGCACGCCGAGGAAGGCGGCGGCGGACTGGGTCTGGGAGCCGATGTTGACTATCCCGATTGGGCTCACGGGCCGGATCTCCTCATCGACTTCGGTGTCGCCCACCAGGACGCCGACATACTGGGCGAGACTCGATGGCTTCAGCATGTCCCCGATCGCCTGGAAGGTGAACCCGATGCCTTCCCAGACCTGGCTGCCGGCCACTCCGATCGAGCCGAGGGCCCCGGGTTGCTCGGTCACGATCGCCGGTGCAACACCCAGGAACCCCGACGAGCCCGACCCGTCGCCCGCATCTCGCTCGATCAGGTTCACATCGATGCTGAGCAGTTGGCTGTCACGCTCGATGACCACGACCGTCGGGCCCGCCCCCACCCGCGACAGGGCGTCGGGGACGTCGTCCCACGCCCGGATCGGGTGCTCGCCGATCGACTTGATCACGTCCCCCTCCTCGAAGCCTGCGAGTGCCGCCGGTGTGGGGACGGTCTCATCGCCGACGACCGCGGTCGGGACCACCTCGTCAACTACCGGTTGTGGCTCGGAGACGCCGTTGGTGAGGATGATCCCGTAGAAGATGACGAAGGCAATGAGGAAGTTCATGCCCACCCCGGCCAGGACCACGACGCTCTTCTCCCAGAACTTCTTCTCTCGGTATGTCCGGCCCATGTCTGCCGGAGAGATCTCCTCCATCGGGTTCATCCCGACGATGCGGACATAGCCTCCGAGCGGTATCCACTTGAACCCGTACTCGGTCTCCCCTTTCTGGGTGGACCAGATCTTGGGCCCGAATCCGAAGAAGAACTCGGTGGCTTTCATCCCGACCGCCTTGGCCGCGAAGAAGTGGCCGGCCTCGTGAGCGGTCACGAACAGGATGATGGCGATGGCAGCCGCGAAGCCTCCGAGCATATGGACACGCTACCTGCGCAGGCCTGTTAGCAACATGCCCTCGCCACGAAACCGGCAGCGATCGCCCGGGCCTCGTTGTCGACTTCGATCACCTCGTCGACGGTCGCCGGCTCACGCCACATGACGCCGGCAAGAGTGCGCTCCACGACGTCGGCGATGCCGAGAAACCCCAACCGACCCTGGAGAAACGCGGAAACGGCGATCTCATCGGCAGCGTTGAGCACCGCCGGCGACGACCCTCCTTCACGACCGGCATCGAAGGCGAGGCGAAGGGCAGGGAAGCTCACCGGGTCCGGTGCCTCGAAGGTGAGATCGAGACCCACCAGGTCGAACGGCCTCGCCGGCGACGGGGCGCGGGTGGGGAAGGTCAGGGCGTACTGGATCGGGATCCTCATGTCGGGGAAGCCCAGGTGTGCCTTCCAGGAACCGTCGACGAGCTCCACTGCAGAGTGGACGATCGATTGCGGGTGGATCACGACATCGATCTGATCGAACCCGACGTCGAACAGGAAATGCGCTTCGATCACTTCGAGACCCTTGTTGAACAACGTGGCTGAGTCGATGGTGATTCGCCTTCCCATGTCCCAGGTGGGGTGCTGCAGAGCCTCCTCGGCCGTCACGTCTTCGAGTGACTCCCGTGACCGGCCTCGAAATGGCCCGCCCGAGGCAGTGAGGATCAGCCGGGAGACGGACTCGGGCTCCTCACCGGCGAGACACTGGAAGATTGCAGAGTGCTCGCTGTCGACGGGGATCAGCTCGCCCCCGTGACCGGCGAGGGCCTTCGTGACCAGCGGACCACCGGCCACGAGGCTCTCCTTGTTGGCAAGGGCGACCCGGTTACCTGCCTCGAGACCGGCCAAGGTGGCGCGCAGCCCGGCGGCACCGACGATGCCGTTGACCACTGTTGTGCCCGGCGTGCGGGCGGCGTCGATGACGGCGTCCGAGCCGAAATCCACCCGTCGGCCCGCAGCTCGCTCGAATCCCTCTCGCTCCTCGGTGGAGCCTCCGGCGACGACCACCCGGGCCGAAGGATGGCCGGCCGCGAGCTCTGCGAGCCTGGCCGACGGTGTCCTGGCTGCGAGCACCGCCACTTCGAGGCCGAGGTTGGCCACCACTTCTATCGTCTGGGTTCCGATCGAGCCGGTCGCCCCGAGAACGACCACGGGCCGGTTCACAGCAGCCCGAAACCCCGGAACAGGAAGTAGATGGCGGGGACTGTCAGCAGGAAGCCATCGACCCGGTCGAGCATGCCGCCATGACCGGGAAGAACCGAGCCCATGTCCTTGACACCCAGAGACCGCTTGACCATCGATTCGACGAGATCACCGATGGGGGCAACCACGCCGATCACGGCCGCGGCGACCAGGCCTCGGGTCAGCCCGATCGCTTCCCACGCGGGGAAAGCGGCGAGAATCGAAGCCGCGACCAGGCCGGCGATCAGACCGCCCAAGAAACCCTCCCAAGTCTTCTTGGGGGAGATCTGCGGAGCCATCTTCCGCCGACCGAAGGATCGCCCGACGAAGTACGCCCCGGTTTCGTTGATCGCCACGACGAACACGACGAAGAGGATGAACGCGACCGGCTGCGGCCCGGCTGCCACGAGGATGGCGAACGAGAGCAAACCCACCCAGGCCATCCCCCCGATCGTCACCGACGCATCCTCGAGTGGCTGCCGGCGGGGAGAGAGGGCCAGGAACAGGATCGTCGCGACGGCGAAGGCTGCGGCCCACCCGGCCAGGGCAACCGCGCCGGTGAGATACGCCCCAACCCCCATGAAGACCACTCCCAGCAACCCGAAGAGGGCCAACGGCCTGTACTCCTCGGATCGGACGGTCGCATAGAACTCACCCGCCCCCACCACCATCACGAGGATGACGAATCCAGTGAACCACCAGCCCCCGAGAAGCAGGCTGCCGAGGAACATCCCGAAGATGACCACGGCCGAGCCGACCCGCATGGCGAGGTCACTGGTGAGGGCCTGTTCGCTGGCCTCGTAGTCCTCCTCCCGGTCGGCCAGCGCCCCGGTCACGTCCTCGAAGCCAACCAGACCGCTGTCCACACCGGGGACGGTCGCTGCGACCGCCTGCAGCTCCCACTCCTCCCCGGCGGCACGGCTGACCTCCTCGGCCAGACCCTGGTACTCCTGAGTGGTCGAACCCGTGTATTCGTCGGACGAGTAATCATCGAGGCTGCTCGGGCTGAAGCTCGCCTCCCAGTCGGCGAGATGGTCGACCTCCTTCGTCTCCCCAGCCTCGGCCCCGACAGGTTCTTCGGAGTCGGGGAGCGCAGGAAGGGTGAACACCTCGGCCTCGTCCCGATCCTCTTCAGATTCCCAGGGACGCCCGAATCTCTTCTCCTTGTCCGGTGACTTGTCGTCCAAGATCAGACCTCCAGAAGCTCTTCCTCTTTGTGGGCGAGCTGACGATCGATCTTGTCGACGTAATGGTCTGTCAGCTTCTGGAGCTCCTCCTCACCCCGGCGGATGTCATCGTCGGAGATCTCGCCATGAAGCGACTCCATGTCGGCCTTGGAGTGGCGGCGGATGTTGCGCACTGCGACGCGTCCTTCCTCCGCCATGTTCCTCACCAGCTTGATCAGGTCCTTCCTTCGCTCCTCGGTCAGTGGGGGGAAGGCGATGCGGATGACATGACCGTCGTTGGAAGGGTTCAGGCCGAGGTCCGATGCCTGCAGGGCCTTCTCGATCCCGCTCACCGTCGTCTTGTCGAAAGGCTGCACCACCAGCATGCGCGGCTCGGGGACCGATATCGAGGCGAGTTGCAGCAATGGTGTCGGCGATCCGTAGTACTCCACCGTGATTCGATGCAGGAGCTGGGGGTTGGCCCGGCCGGTGCGAATCGTCATGAACTCCGAGGCCACGTGCTCGGTGGCCTGCTCCATCTTGTGCTCGGCCTCGCTCAGGAGGTCGCTGATCACTCTTCACTCCTCGTCAGTGAATCACGGTGCCGATCTTCTCCCCGCTCACCGCTTTGACGATGTTGCCAGGAGTGATCATGTCGAACACGACAATCGGCACCCCGTGCTCTTTGCACATCGTAACGGCGGTCGTGTCCATGACCCTGAGTTCGGCCGCGATGAAGTCCATGTAGGACAGCTCCTCGATCCGGGTGGCATCGGAGTTGGTCTTCGGATCGGAGTCGTAGATCCCATCGACCTTGCTCGCCTTGAGGAGTGCGTCTGCCCCGACCTCGACCGCGCGTAGGGCAGCCGTCGTGTCGGTGGTGAAGAAGGGGTTCCCCGTCCCTGCGGCGAAGATCACAACGCGCCCTTTCTCGAGATGGCGGATGGCGCGCAACCGGATGTAGGGCTCGGCCAGCTCCTGCATCGTGATCGCGCTCTGCACCCGTGTGGCGACACCTGCCTTCTCCAGCGCATCGCGCAGCGCCAGCGCGTTGATCACCGTCGCGAGCATTCCCATGTAGTCCGCTGACGCAGGGTCCATGCCCCTTGCCGCCTGGGATACCCCGCGGAAGATGTTTCCACCACCGACGACCACCGCCACCTGCACACCAGTCGATTGCGCCTCGGCGATCTCCTCGGCGACCCGTACAACGGTCTGGGGGTCGATGCCATAGCCCACGTCGGGATCGGCAAAGGCCTCTCCAGACAGCTTGAGCACCACCCTTCTCACCGGTGGTTCGGACACCTTGCCTCCTACTCGCCCACGGCGACGCGGGCCACCTTGCGCACGGAGATGTTCTCACCCATCTTCGATGCCAGTTGGCCCACCATGTCGCCCACAGTGCCATCGAATCTCTCCGCATTCACGAATTTCTGGTCGTAGAGCACATTCTCGGCATAGAAGGACTCGATCTTTCCCTCGACGATCTTCTCGATCACGTTCTCCGGCTTGCTCTCGGCGGCCGCCTGACGGGCGATGAGCTCGCGCTCCTTGGCGAGCACGTCCTGATCGACCTGGTCCCTCGTCACCCACGACGGTCGGCCCCAGCTGGCATGCATGGCAATGTCGTCGGCGACCTGCTTGAACTCGTCGCTCTTGGCGACGAAGTCGGTCTCGCACACCAGCTCGACGAGGACTCCCATCACTGGCCGGTCGTTTTGGACGTGGATGTAGGAGCCGATGCTTCCCTGGTTGGCCTCGCGGTCAGCTCGTTTCGCCATCTGTGCCTGGCCCCGCTCCCGCAGGAGCTCGAAGGCCCTGTCCAGGTCGCCATCGGCGTCGGTCAGGGCCGTCTTGGCGTCCATCATCCCGACACCGGCATCCTGACGGAGCTTCTGGATGTCCTTGGCGGTGATCTCAGCCAATGGGAGTCTCTCCCTGGGGCACTTCGGGGACGAAGTCCTCGACCGCCATCTCGACTGCCGGCTCGGGCTCGACATCCACTGCGTCTTCCGGAGTGTCGCCCTTGGCAGCTTTGTTGGTAGCCAGATTGCGTCCCTCCAGTGCAGCGTCGGCGATTGCCCCGGAGATGAGGTCGGCCGCACGAATCGCGTCGTCGTTGCCGGCGATCACGAAGTCGATCAGATCAGGGTCGCTGTTCGAGTCGACGAGTGCGATGACTGTGAGCCCGAGACGCGATGCCTCTGTGACCGCGGTCGCCTCCGTGTTGACGTCGACGATGAACACCGCGTCAGGCGTCCGCTGCAGGTCGACCACGCCCCCGAGGTTCTGCTCCAGCTTGGACAGTTCCCGACGGAGCTTGAGACGCTCCTTCTTGGGCAACGCGTTGATCTCCCCGCTGGCTTCGAGTCGGCGAAGCTCGCGCATGTAGAAGATCCGCTTCTGGATCGTGGCGAAGTTGGTGAGCATCCCACCCAGCCACCGGTAGTTGACATACGGCATCCCAGCCCTGGTGGCGTTCTCGGCGACGGCCGACTGTGCCTGCTTCTTGGTGCCCACGAAGAGCACCGTGCCGCCTCCGGCGGTGAGGTCACGGATGTACTTGGCCGCTTCCTCTACCTGGTCCACCGTCTGGCGAAGATCGATGATGTGGATCCCGTTGCGCTCTCCATAGATGTAGGGGCGCATCTTCGGATTCCAACGCCTGGTCTGGTGCCCGAAATGGACACCGGCTTCCAGGAGTTGCTTCATTGTGACTGCAGCCACAACCGCTCCTTTCTGGTTCTTTCCTCCGCCTGCCGGCAGTGCCCACCCGAATCCCAGGTGTCCTCTCTCGGGACGCGCCCGACCAGTGAGGATTAGCAAGCGTGCGTGATGCCCCCGATTGTACGGATGGTGTGCGGCGTTGGGTAATCCGTCAGTCGACCCGTTCCGCCCCGGCCCTGGCGAAGAGCCGCTCCGAGGCTGTGTTCCCCGATGTGATGTAGGCATCCAAGGTCATCCATCCCTGCCTCTGCAGGTCACCGATGACCTTCTCGATCAGGGATGCGGCGACCCCATGCCCTTTGGCGGCCGCCCGGGTCATGACGTAGGCGACCAAGGGGCCTTCGTCCCACTGCGAAACCAAGATCGCCGCAAGGAGGAGATCGCCGTCCTCGATCACCCAGGAGGAGTCGAGCATCGGGGTCCCTCCCAGGTAGTCGTCGACCTCGGCTTCGGCTTCGTCGATTCCCTCCCCGTCGTAATCAATGGTCCCGAGGTAGGCGTCGAGCATCAACTCAGCAAGACGGTCTCGATCGGAGCGAACCGGATGCCGAATCAGGAAGGGTGGGTCGGCGAAGTAGCGGGCGACCCGGCCCGAGAGCTCGATCCGGTAGTGGTGGCGCTCGGGAGAGCCCAAAGGCTCAGCCCCAGGAAGGCTCGCCGAGCCGGTTGCGCAGCGACATCATCGTCTTGGCGTGGATCTGGCAGACCCGGGACTCCGTCACGCCCAACACATCACCGATCTCGGCAAGGGTCATCCCCTCGTAGTAGTAGAGGGTCACGACGAGACGCTCCCGCTGCGGGAGACGGTTGATGGCATCAACCAAGCCATGACGGGTCTCCTCCGCCTGGAAAGCAGTCTCCGGCGACACGCCCGTGGGGTCGGCCAGCATGTCTCCGACCGACGTCGATGAGTCGGATCCCACGAACTCGTCCAGAGCGGCGATCCCGGACCGGCCTATCTCGGCCAGGGCGCTCTGGAGGTCATCGACCGGCATCTCGAGGCTGTCGGCCAGCTCCTGGTCGGTCGGCGCCCGTTGCAGGGAGTGCTCCAACTCGGCGATGGCCGACTCGATCTGCCTTGCCCGGGACCGAACCGAGCGCGGTACCCAGTCGAGAGCGCGCAACTCGTCGAGGATCGCTCCCTTGATCCGGTTGATGGCGTAGGTCTCGAACTTGAAGCCACGCTCCAGCTCGAACTTGTCTATGGCGTCGATCAGGCCGAACAGGCCGTAGCTGGCAAGATCGTTCTGATCCACCGAGCGCGGCAACCCGGCGCCGACCCGCCCGGCCACGTACTTGACCAGGGGCGAGTAGTGGAGGATCAGGCGCTCACGCGCATCGGCATCGGCCGAAGCCTTGAATCGCTCCCATAGGGCATCGACCTGATTGGCCTCAGGCCCTCGGGTGGCTTCGGTCATAAGTCCCTCTCAAATGCTGGCGAGTCACGGCAGTGTAGATCTGGGTAGTGGCGAGATCGGCATGCCCGAGAAGATCCTGCACCGTCCTGAGGTCGGCGCCCCCCTCGAGGAGATGGGTGGCGAAGCTGTGGCGGAGGGCATGGGGGAAGGTGGCCACCCGATTCTTGACAACTCTCCGGATGCCCCTGGTGTCGAGCCGACCGCCCCTGACTCCAACCCACAATGCGTTCCCGGCGTCGACCCCGGCCAGACTGGGACGGCCATCGGAGAGATAGCGGCGAACAGACTCCTGGGCCGGTCGCCCGATCGGGACCCGCCGTGTCTTTCGGCCTTTCCCCACGACCGTGACCATCTCCCCACCCACATCGTCGACCGTCAGGGAGGAGAGCTCCGAGATGCGAAGACCCGTCGAGTAGAGGACGTCGACCAGCGCCTTGTCGCGCAGGCCTTCCGGTGTGCCCGGGTCGATCGCCTCGATGGCATGGATGACCGTCCTGGTTGGAAGGGCATGAGGGAGTGGCTTGTCGAGCCGCGGCCTGGAGACACCTTCGAACGGGTTGGTGACCGCCGACCCCCTTCGGCCGGCATCGTTGTAGAAGGACCGAACAGCCGAAGACTTCCTCGTCATCGATCGCTTCGAGTAGCCATAGGCGGAGAGAAACGCCAGATAGCGACGCGCGTTCTGACGATCGACCCCACCGACCGATCGTGTCCCGTTCTGGTCGCAATAGGCGAAGAACTGCCCGAGGTCACGCCGGTAGGCGTCGAGGGTGTGCGGAGACAGCTCACGCTGATCACGCATCCTGGTCAGGTAGTCGGCAACGGCAGGTGCCGCCCATGCCGGCATCTCGGGAAGATTCACGGGGGTGATGCTATTGGGCAGGGCTTAGTTTGACGCGTCAACGCCCCGAGGTAGCCCGATGGGCACTGCACGATCCCATCCGATCGAGTCTGAGATCTCGGTCGGGAACCCTACGCAGACCGGCTGGCCGATTTCATCGACTCTCTCGATCTGAATCGGCCACACGTTCACGGTCTCTCCTGGGGATCGACGCTGGCGCTCGCGCTCTACGTCGACGGCCGGACATCCCCAGGTCCTTGGTGCTCGCCGGCGTATACGCCGGGTGGAGCGGCTCATTGGAACGGGAGGTCGTCGAACAACGTCTGGAAGGCGCGCTGCGTGACCTGGTTTCGCTATCCCCCAGGGATTTCGCCCGCACCTGGATCCCTTCATTGTTCAGCGAGAACGCGGCTCCGGGGGCAGTGGAGGACTCCCTGTGTCGATCATGTCCGGCCTCCACCCGGCCGGTGTGGTAACCATGCTCCGCGCCATGGCAGCGGCCGATCTGAGAGACGTGCTACCCACCATCGAGGCGCCCGCCCTGCTGCTCTATGGGGAGGCGGACCAACGATCCCCCTTTTCGGTGGGCCGGGAGATGCACAGCATGATGCCGCACTCGACACTGGTCGTCCGCCCAGGTTGGGGCACATGGCCAACATCGAGGCGGCCGAAGCCCTCAATCACGCAGTCAGGTCTTTCCTCGAACGCGTGTGACCGGCTCAGGCAGGACGAGATCGCCATCACGACGGGCCTGGCCCGCGATTTCCATTCGGGCCACCCTGGCCAGCGCCTCGGCCGGGGTGCAGCGCCAGATCCCCGGCAGGTCATCGATAAGGACGCCAGAAGCCGGGATGATCCCGTTCCCGCCGGCCGACCCTCGGGGCGGGGCTCCCAGCATGAGCTCCAACTCGGCGATCAAGTCCTCCGGCCCCAACACCGGGATGGCTCCGTCTCGGATCAGGCGGTTGCAGCCGATGGAGGCGGGACGGTCGATGTCCCCAGGCACGGCGAGCACCGGTCGCCCGACCTCGGCGCCCAGTCGTGCCGTGATCAGTGCACCCCCTTTCTCTCCGGCCTCCACCACGACCACCGCCGACGAGATGGCGGCGATGAGTCTGTTGCGCGCAGGGAAACGCCACCGATCGGGCCGGGTCCCGGGCGGATACTCCGAAATGACCATGCCATGGCCCTGCAGGATCCGCTGGTACAGATCGCGATTCTCGGCCGGATACACGATGTCGACTCCGGAACCGAGAACCGCCACTGCCTCGCCACCTGCATCCAGACAGCCTCGGTGAGCAGCCGCGTCGATGCCGCGGGCCAGCCCGCTCACCGTGATCCACCCTGCGTTGGCCAGGGCACGACCAAAGGCCAGCGCCAGCCCGAGCCCGTAGCTGGTGCACCTCCTGGTCCCCACCAGGGCCACTGCCGGCGACGCGCTGGTTTCGCCGATCACGAACAAGGGTGGTGGCGCCTCCAGATCGCGAAGGCCTGCGGGATAGCTGCCGTCTTCGGGGCGGATCAGGAAAGGCTCACCCATCCCGCCACTCGCCACGCAGCCCGATCGCCTCGGCCATGTGCCACTCCTCGACCTCGATCGACTTCGCCAGGTCGGCGATGGTGCGGGCTACCCGCCGCACCCGGTCCCCGCCTCGCGCGGTGAGCAGTGAGTTACCCACTGCCCGGGCCACCAGATCGCCCGCCCCGGGCGTCTCCCGGGTCTCGGAGCCCAGCACCAAATGACGATTGAGCCGGCCCCGACCGACCTGGATGGCACGGGCCTGCGCCACTCGCACCGACACCGCGGCACTCGGCTCTCCTGGCGGCCCGGAGTACTCACCCGACTCGACCCGCCCCACACGGACGATCAGGTCGAAGCGGTCGAGCAGCGGGCCCGAGATCCGCGATCTGTACCTCCCGCTGATCGCCGGCCGGCAGGCGCACGGTTTGCGCCCGTCGCCGAGATAGCCGCAGGGACAAGGATTGGTGGCTGCCACCAGCTGAAACGATGCCGGGAAGTCGACCGACATCCCCCTCCGCGCCACCGACGCAACACCTTCCTCCAGCGGCTGGCGCAAGGTGTCCAGATGGCCGCGTGGGAACTCGGCCAACTCGTCGAGAAAGAGGATTCCCCGATGGGCAAGCGATACCTCCCCAGGCACCGGGTTGCCGGTGCCGCCCCCGACAAGGGCTGCCTTCGACGCCGTGTGGTGGGGCGATCGGAAGGGTGGAGTGAGGTCGAGTCCCCGGCGCCGCCCCGCCGCTGCCCAGAGCATCGCCACCTCAACGGCTTCGGGTACCTCCAGCCTGGGAAGGATCCCCACGATGCGGCGAGCGAGCATGGTCTTGCCCGATCCGGGAGTGCCATGGAGAAGCAAATGGTGGCCCCCGGCCGCCGCCACCTCCAGGGCACGCCGGGCCACTGCCTGCCCGCGGATGTCGGAGAGGTCGGCGTCGGACGCGGTCGGCGCCCACGACCCGGGCTGGACCGGGTCACATCTGTCCAGCCCGGAGCGGAGGAGGTCGACCGCCTCGGCCAGGCTGCCCACCCCGTACACCCTGGCACCCGGAATCGAGGCCGCCTCGCCCGCAGCCGCCGACGCCACCAGACAGGGGACCCGCCCTCGGGCGCTGAGGACCCCGGCGCCGAGCGCGTTGGAGCCGGCCATGACCCCTCCGTCGAGGGCCAGCTCACCGACGACCACCGCCGATCTCGGGTCCGGCATCTCCCTGCTGGCCGCGAGGATGCCGAGGGCGATAGGCAGGTCGTAGTCGGTGCCGCTCTTGGGTAGGTCGGCCGGGGCTAGATTCACCGTCACGGTCCGATTGGGGAAACGGATCCCGGCCGAGGCCACCGCGGCCCTGACACGGTCCTTGGCCTCCCGGACTGCGGTGTCCGGGAGGCCGGAGAGCTTGAATGCCTCGTGCTGGCGCCCGACGTGAGCCTCGACCCGGACCGGTCGTGCATCTCCCCCGACGAGCGCCACCGAGATGGCCGCTGCGTACATGGTGATGAAGGTACGGAGCGGAGAGAGCGGTTGGAAGGGTGCCATCTCACGACGAACCCGGCTAAGGGACACCCCGGGGTTACCGTGCTCTCGACCCCCACCGATGAGCCACCAGCAATCCTCCACGACCGCACCGCCGGCCAAACGCCGCCGTCGCTTCAGCCGCGGCCAGCGCTGGGTCATCGGCATCCTCATGTTCCTGATCCTGGGGACGGCAGCACTTCTCGGCTTGACCTTCATCGCCGACTTCCAGATGGGTGACGCGGGCAACCTGCCCTCCCTTGCCGAAGGAGAGGGCGTCTACCTGATCGTGGGCAGCGACAGCCGGGAGAATCTCCCCGATGACCTCGAGGGGAACTTCGGGGACTTCGCCGGGGCGCGCGCCGACGTGATCATCCTCGCCCAGGTGGCCGAAGGGCGCCGTCAGCTACTTTCCATCCCACGAGATTTGAAGGTGGACATCCCCGGAGAGGGCACCAACAAGGTCAACGCCGCCTACGCCTTCGGCGGGCCGGACCTCCTGGTCGACACCGTGGCCCAGGCAACCGGGATCCGTGCCAACCACTACCTGGAAGTGGAGTTCGCCGGGTTCGCCGGCATCGTCGACGCGCTCGGCGGGATCGAGCTCGACTTCCCCTATCCCGCACGAGATCTCAAGTCAGGGCTCCAAGTCGACGCAGGAACACAGGTCGTGGACGGAGCCACTGCCCTCGCCTATGCCCGGTCCCGGAGCTTCGAGGAATATCGGGATGGCGAGTGGGTGTCCCAGAGCGGTGGGGACATCGCCCGGGCAGCCCGACAGCGCGAGGTATTGACCGAGATCATGGCCGAAGCGTCGTCGGTCCCCGGGATGGTTCGCAGCCCCTGGGTGATAGGTGCCGTCGGATCCAATCTCACCGCCGACTCCGATCTGACACTCTTCACACTGGCCCGAACCGGATGGGGGATGCGTTCCGCTGAGGCGACCGACTCGGTGACGCTCCCTGTCGTGGGCGACGAGGAAGACGGCGTCTCTTATTTGGTGCGCGACGACCCGGCCGCCCAGGAAGTCATCGACGCATTCAACGCCGCGCTGCCCTTGCCCACCTCCTAGGGCTCAGACCGGCGGGCCGCCTGCGATCCATTCCAGGGTCCGGGCGACCGGTTCTCCTCCCTCGCTGGGGCCGGTCATGAACCAGGTGGCACCGGCCCTCTCCAGCTCTTGCACGTCACCGTTTTGCCCCCCGAACACGATGATGTCGAACGGGTCGCTCCCGATTCTGTGCTTCCCGACGTAGGACACAGCCAACGCGATGTCATCCAACGTCATGTCTCTCATGTCCGCCCTTATCGGGTAGACGCCGTCGTAACGGGCAGCGCGCCGCAATGGGCGGAGATTGGGCAGCATGGCGGCGACCCAGATAGGAATTCGTGGTTCCTGGACCGGCCGCGGCTCGAATCGGTTGCGACGCACCGTGTAGTGCTCCCCCTCGAAGGCGAAGGGCTCATCCCCCCACACCCCGGTGATGATGTCGAGCCCTTCGTCGAGCCGGTCGGCCCGCACCCGGGCATCGGTCGGGTCCCCGAACGTGGCGAACTCCGGGTCGGGTGGGAAGCCGAGCCCGACACCGAGGATGACGCGACCTCCGGTGAGACGGTCCAGTGTCACCGCCTGGCGGGCCACCACCCAGGGCCGGTGCCGGGGAAGGGCGATCACCATCGGGCCGAGCCGGATTCTCGTCGTTGCTTGGCCCACTGCACCGAGGAGCACCCAGGGATCGGCGACGGGCATCCCATCGGCCACGACGATGTGGTCCCAGACAAAGAACCCGTCCCATCCGGCCTCCTCGGCAGCCACCGCCAGGGAGATAACGGTCTCCGGCTCCGAGTACGGGCCGAAGTTGGGGAAGGAAAGCCCGAATCGCATGGCGTCGACGATAACGCTCCGATACGGTGGTGGGGTCCCACCCCTCGCGAGT